>JFJP01045691.1_pt1 | contig 11049 bp, 8 predicted proteins | sample 431651 | NCBI WGS metagenome assembly JFJP01 (sample SAMN02602958, study PRJNA72255) | Microbial mat metagenome, whole genome shotgun sequencing project. | biome: fresh water; feature: sink hole; material: water; isolation source: purple microbial (photo- and chemosynthetic) mats found in...
AAGGATGATTATACTATGTCGGCAATTGAAAAGGATGGACATCAACGTATTTTTCACGAAAGTTATCCTGTGGCATATCCATTTATGCACTTTCATGTTTTTGATGAGGAAAATACGTTGCAATTGATGGAATTTATGTTCGAAGAAGTAGTCGTTGACTGTTTGAAAACCGAAAAATACAATGATATAATTGTTATTTTTAAAAATAAACTCAATGCTGTCTTTATAGAAAAATACAAAACTCAAATAGACAAATTCAAAATTTTTGTTGACAGTTATAGTGCTGATAATCAATTATAAATATAATTGTTGGATTTGTAGAAATCAAAAATGAAAACTGGAAGAAAAGATATTTTTTGGAATTATGCGGCCACATTTATGCGCATTGCCTCTGGTATAATTATACTGCCGTTGGTACTGCGCAATTTGCCTAGCGAGGAGGTTGGATTATGGAGTATATTTCTGACAGTGAGCTCTCTAACCGCTTTGCTAGATTTCGGATTTACAAATTCTTTTTCGCGCAATGTGGCCTATGTTTTTAGTGGAGTAAAGGAATTGAAACCAAAAGGTTATGTGTCGGTTGAAAATACAAATGCAGAAGTAGATTACGGATTGCTCAAAAGTGTAATTAATGCTATGCAGCGTTATTATGGTGTTATGGCACTACTTTTTTTGCTAGTATTTTTTGTCGGTAGTCCATTTTATATGTCATCGGTGCTAGAAAAGTACACTGGTAACAAACAAGAAATTTGGATAGCATGGTTTACGTATGGTACGCTGGTGGCTTACGAATTTTATACCTGCTATTATAATTCGCTAATGTCGGGCAGAGGTTTGATTAAAAGAAACATGCAAATTATTATTTTGTCCCAAACGTTGAAAATTTTAGTCTCAGCAGTTTGTTTGTCTCTTGGGTTTGGTATTATATCGTTGATAATAGGCATTTTAGTAAGTGATATTTTGAGTCGGACTTTATCACATTACTCTTTTTACGACCCCAAAATTAAAAATTCAATCAAAAAAGCCGTTGCACTTCCTGTTAAGGATGTAATAAAAGTGATGGCACCTAATGCTTTGAAAATTGGATTGACAACGGTTGGTTTCTTTGCTCTTTCGCAAGCAATAACCTTAATATCACCATTTTATTTAACACTTCCAGAAGTCGGACAATACGGCATTTCCAAACAAATGGTAAGTTTGCTTATTAGCATTGGTGGTACTTGGTTTGGCACATTCTACCCACAATTAACACAATATAGGGTAAGAAACGAGGATGAAAATGTGAAGCGTATCTATATAAAAGGACTCATAGTATTATTAGTTGTGTTCCTTTCGGCAGGTTCAGGACTGTTGCTGCTAGGAAATCCAATTTTGGTTTTTATCCATAGTAAAACATTGCTTTTAGATAGAGGATTACTTTTACTAATGATTATTTTTGCTTTTTTTGAAGCAGCACAATCCATTTCCACTTCTACACTTCTCACTAAAAATGAAGTGCCATTCTTTAAATCGGTACTTGTGTCTGGTGCAGGTTCATTGATTTTATTGTTTGTATTTTTTAAATTTACCAATTTTGGAGTGTTGAGTATGATTCTGGCTCCGGGAATTGCATTATCTTTATACAATAATTGGAAGTGGCCAATGATGGTGATTAGGGATTTGAAAATTAAGCCGCAACATTTTTACCATGTTTCATTGGATATGCTCCATACGATAGTTAAGAAGTAATATCCGAACATTGTTTTCCATCTTTTTTTGATAAATAATACAATGAAAATCTGTTTTTATTTTCCATTTTTGAAGAATAGCCAAAATAATTCACTTTTTGGCACAATGTATTCTAGTTTCTTTAATGGACTACGAAAGATGGACGTTGATTGCAAATTAGCATTTGAAATAATTGATATTGAAGGAGATGTAATGGTGGTGGTTATTGGTGGAGGGTACGAAAAGGCTGCTGCCAAAGCAATGCACGTGTTTAAGGGTCCAGTAATTTTATATGTTCACAATGCATATTTGAACTTCAATAAACGATTTTTGAAGCGATGGCAATCGCGAATTTTATTTGCATACAATCCAGATTATGCAACACTAAATTTTATAAAGTACACATCGGTAAATATTCCCTATTATCATTTCCCATTTGCCTCCGATGAGCGAATTTATTACCCATTAAATAGTGAAAAACACTACGATATTACTTTTTTGGGAAATGCAAACAGTGGTTCGGGAAGGCAGAAATACATAGATAAATTGATAGAGTATGTACGCTCAAATAATTTAAAAATATTTCTTGCAGGCAATGGTTGGGATAAATACGGTTATTCATCGCAGTTAGTTCAAAGTGGCGAGCAAACTAACTTGATTTATAACCAAAGTAAAATCTGTGTCAACATTCACAATGACAGACAGTATTTGGGTATGGATACAGAGATGGATGCCAATAATCGGTTGTTCGATTTGGCTATGGCACAAACATGCCAAATTACAAATGGTGAACGTATGATTCGTAAATACTTCACTCTAAATGAGGTAGTTGCAGCCGACAGTCCTGCGGAATGGATACAGAAAATTGATTATTTTTTAAATAATGACAAAGAAAGAAATCTAATTGCAATCAGGGCAAGAGAAAGAGCCTTGCTAGACCATAACTGGAATAAACGAGCCGAAGAATTTATCGAAATTATCGCATCAAATTTAGGTTTGTTTGATGCTAAAAATCAAAATGTAAACATATTTACTTTAATTAGAAGGCAAATAGATACTGTAGTTCCACCATTTTATCTAATAAAAGAAATTCGTATTGTAAGACACCTTCTATCTCTGCTAGGTTTATACAACAAAAAATAACTTCAACTATTTCACTATCAAATTATAGCTCAACAGCTGAAGCGAACATAAAACGATTTAATCTATTTTGACCCACAAGGGTATGATTATATTTTTGTTGTGTGACTTCTATGTGATAAAAAAAACAATTATTAAGACATGAAAATATCTATCATAATGCCAACCTATAACGATGCCACGCACATTGCGTCATCTATACAGTCGGCTATTAATCAGACTTATACTAATTGGGAATTGCTGATTATGGATGATGGAAGCAAAGACAATACCAAAGATATTGTACAACAGTTTTCAGACAGTAGAATTTATTATTATTATCAAGAAAACAAAGGGCAGTTAGTGGCACTGAATGAACTTAGCAATTATATTACTGGTGATATTGTAGTGATGTTGCATTCAGACGATTCGCTTTATGATAATGATTGTTTTGAGCAAAATTTAAAGCATTTTGAAGATGATAGCGTGGATGGAATTTACGGAGATTTTCATCAGTTTTTCGATTCGGGTAAGCTAGATGAGGTAGTACCTGCGCCAGCTATTATGGGAATACCTGCTGTTAAAAAATTAATTACATTATTAGGCTCGAATATAATTTTCGACCATTTTTTTGTTCGAAGAAATAAATTTGAAGAAAACGTAAAGTTCAATTACTTAAAATACTACATGCCATATTGGTTGAATTTTACGGGTGGTAAAGTCACTAGTTTAAATCTAAAATACTCTGCTACACCTTGGTATCACTACAGGGTTTATGACCAAAATTACACCAATTCCATAATAGGGAATTTTGAGGTGTATTTTACAAGGTTTCGCTCTATATTTTTTATTTCAGATTATTTTATGGTTCCTTTTCCATTGATTCAGAAAGAGCTACTAAGACGATATAAAATTTTAGGGCCAGTACTTTCACGAAGAGCTTCAAATAAGCATTTGGCAAAATGTTACAAAGCTAACATTAGAAGTATGCGAAATCGTACCCCCAATGCATATACTAATTATTTTGATAAACTGGTAATGTTTTGTCAGTCAGACTGCAATCGCACAATTTCATTTTTATCTCCTATAGAAATATCCTATCTGCCTAGCGAAGCAAGAAGATTTTATCATGATTTACAAAACAATTCTCTTACTCCAATTGTAGCTGAAATTATTGAGAATTTCGATAAAGGATTTAGCCGAGTAATGGTCAAAAACAGCATTGAGAAACATCATTTGGAAGAGTTGTTGCGATTTTTGTGTGTGAGAGCAGAAGTGTTGGTTGCAAAGTCATAAACCTTTTGCTCAATTGCAAATTTCAGCATAAACAGCATTGTAATTTTCGCCAATTGTTTTTAAACTGAAATCATTTTTAATTTTACTGGCAATTTCTGAAGAGTCATAATTTGTGCTCATAGCTGTTTTAATTCCGTCCACCCAACTTGCTATATTATTTTCGCAGAGTACTCCATTTGAGTTATTTACCAATTCGGGCAGTGCGCCAACATTGGAGCATATTACAGGAGTACCACATAGTAATGCTTCGGCAGTAACTACTCCAAAGGTTTCGACAGTACTTGCGTGAATAAAAAAATCTGATTTTTGCAAATACTTGGAAATTTGATTTTTGTTCTGATAACCAGTAAATTCGCTATCAATACCTTTCGCTTTGCACATTAGTTTCAATTCATCCACTTTGTTGCCTCCGCCAATCATGATTAGTTTCAGGTGTCGATTTTCGTTTTTTTGAACCTTCCCTAATGCCTCAATAAACAATTCTGGCAATTTATCAGCAACTTTTTTATTGGCCCAAGTGGCTATTGCACAAAATTGTAGTGTGTCGGTGCAAGGCGCTTTGTTTACGAAATGAAACGTAGAAACATCTACAATATTTCCAACCACTGCAAATTTACTGGTGTCTAGTTGAGGAATTAATTTACTTATTCGGTTTTGTAAAAATGCTGATACAGGCATTATTTTAGATGCATTTTTGAACGAATTCTTTGCCCAAAATGAAAGTACAGGTTTTTTTAATAATCCAGCTATTCTACTCCAATGCTCAGTAAGTACATACGGTTTTTTTAAGTCACGTGCTAACCAATGCCCAATAATTCCTGCTGGAAAAATCACATTAGAATGAATGATATCTGGAGTGAAATTATTGGACAAAAAAGTGTTATATGTATGCTTGCAAATATAGTATTGTATTGGTATTAAATGATATAGTATGTCTTTATACCTGCTTCCTAGCCTAATTTCAATAGTACGCACTCCATCATTATCCACAAATTCAGTTATTTTTTTTGAAAAGACTGAAGTTGAGAGCTCAACCAAAACTGCAATAACCACAATACTATTACCTGCTAAATGAATGGCTTTTGCATGTTCTTTAATGAAAATTCCTACACTAGGATTTTCTTTTGTCGGATACCAAGAGGTTAAGTATAGTATTTGCATTCTATTTTCTTTTGTTAAGCAGCGCAAGAGCAAGGAGATTCGTTCTATTTCCCTTTTATTACATCAAATCCCTCTCCATACACACCAATGGCTGACGATTGAGATATAAATGCGTTGGGATCAATCTCTTTTACTAGTCTGAAAATTTTTACAGATTCATTTTTTCGAGCAATAACTGTTATTACTTTTACTGGCTCTTTGGAGTACCAACCCATACCATCTAGTATTGTAACCCCTCTGTGAACTTCTGTGTTTATTTGAGTTGCAATTTGCTCATATTCTTTTGAGAAAATAAAAAACTGCACTGATTGTCTAACCCCATTTATAACCATGTCCACCGCAATAGTAGTTACTGCCATGGTAGTGAGACCATAAACAATTTTTTCGATGCTTCCAAAGTTAAAAAAATAGGTAGAACAAATAATAAGCACATCGCAATAGAGTAAAACACGGCCTAGAGTGATATTTCTATATTTGTTTATTACTTTGGCAATAATGTCTGTTCCGCCAGAGCTGCCGTTGGACAAAAACACAATTCCTATGCCTACTCCAGAAAGTAGTCCGCCTATTACACAAGCCATAAAATTGTCATTGGAAGCTACAAAAGTGCCTGGTACTGATTGTGGTAGTACTGCAAAAAACAGTGTAAGAATAGCCACACCATATATAGTCCTGACTGAAAATGCCCACCCAATACTTTTTACTGCAATAGCAAGTAGCAAAAAGTTTATGGAGAAGAATGTTACAGAAATAGGAATGTTCGTAGCATAATAAAGAATAGCTCCAATACCAGTAACACCACCTCCAGTAATTTGATGTGGTAATAAAAAAGCCTTCCATGCAGCACTATATAGCAATAAACCTAAGGCTATAAAGAAGTATTCACGTACTGAAATCCAGACTTTTTTTCCTTCCTTTCTTAAAGGTGATTTTGCTATTCGCTCCTGAAATGGGACATGGATAGTTGTGTTATTTGCGTTTTTATTTTTCATTGTAAAAGTTTATAAAAACCAATTCGATTATTCTTATTCCCCTTTAAGGGCTAGGGGTTCTTTTTACAACACCACATTCACAATTTTACCCTGCACCACAATCACTTTTTTGGGCGTTTTTCCTTCTAAATGCTTCTCTGTTTGCTCATTGGACATGGCCACTTTCTCAACATCTTCTTTGCTCATATCGGCAGGAAGTTCAAGATTCCTTCAAATACTCTTCGTTACAAATTGGAAAAACTGCATCGCAAACAGTTCCTGAATTTCCAAGAGCATGATATAATTCTTCTGCAATATGAGGAGCAAAAGGCGCTAGTAGAATTACCAATGGTTCAAGAATTGCTTTTTTGCTGCATTTTAGGGTAAATAACTCATTCACACAAATCATAAATGCTGAAACGGAGGTGTTGAATGAAAAATTCTCAATATCAAAAGTGATTTTCTTGATTGTTTTGTGCAAAACTTTTAATTCCTCAACAGTTGGATCGTCATTATTAACAATGAGGTTTTCCTCCTTATAAAACAGAATCCACAGTTTTTTCAAAAACCGATGTACTCCATCAATTCCGTTAGTATCCCAAGGTTTTGATTGCTCCAATGGACCGAGGAACATTTCATAAAGTCGCAATGTGTCCGCTCCATATTTTTCAACTATAATATCTGGATTTACCACATTATACATTGATTTCGACATTTTTTCTACCGCCCAACCACAATAGTATTTGCCATCTTCCAAAATAAATTCAGCTGTTTTGTAATCTGGTAGCCAATTTTTAAATGCCTCGATGTCAAGAATATCATTACTTACAATGTTTACATCCACATGGAGTTGGGTTGTTTCATATTGGTTTTTCAAATTGAGCGACACAAAAGTATTGCTGTCTTTTATACGATAAACAAAATTGCTTCGTCCTTGAATCATTCCTTGATTTACCAATTTTTTGAACGGCTCATCCTCACATACCAATCCCAAATCGTACAAAAATTTATTCCAAAAACGACTGTAAACCAAGTGACCCGTAGCGTGTTCCGTTCCACCAATGTATAAATCCACATTTCTCCAATATTCATTGGCATCTTTTCCCACCAATGTTTTGTCATTTGTTGGATCCATGTAACGTAAATAATATGCCGATGAACCAGCAAAACCAGGCATGGTGCAAAATTCCAACGGATAGCCATCTTCGGTTTGCCAATTTTTGGCACGTCCAAGCGGTGGCTCGCCCTTTTCGGTTGGTAAAAACTTATCTACTTCGGGCAATTCCAACGGTAAACGGCTTTCGTCCAGCATGTAAGGCATTTCCTCTTTGTAATAAACAGGAAACGGTTCGCCCCAATAACGCTGACGGCTGAATATTGCATCGCGTAAACGGAAATTAACTTTTACCTTGCCAATTCCTTTTTCTACAATATATTCTTTTGCTTTCGCAATGGCTTCTTTTACATTCAATCCGTTCAAAAATCCAGAATTCATCATGATGCCTTCTTTTGCATCCAAGCTTTGCTCGCTCACATCACAACCCTCAATCAATGAGATGATTGGTAGGTTAAAATGTTTTGCAAAAGCATAATCGCGGCTATCGTGCGCTGGAACGGCCATAATGGCACCAGTTCCATAACCAGCTAACACATAGTCGCTTATCCAAATTGGAATTTGTGTTCCGCTTACAGGATTAATTGCATACGAGCCTGAAAATACACCCGAAACACGACGGTCGGCAATCCGTTCACGTTCTGTTCTTTTTTTAGTTGCTGTTATGTAATTCTCAACTTCTGTGGCTTGTTCTGTGGTGGTTAGTTGTTTTACTAATTCACTTTCTGGTGCCAAAACCATAAACGTTACTCCGAAAATTGTGTCGGCACGGGTGGTAAAAACAGAGATTGAAACCTCTCCCTGGCCCCCTCCAAGAGAGGGGGAAACGAACATTTGACCATTTTTGGTGGTGGTAGCACTATTTGCTGTGGTTACTTCGTTCGCCTTAACTGATTTAATTTCACTGCATGAATTAGAATTGTCGGATGGGGTTGGGGGGAGGTGAAAAATCATTTCGGCCCCTTCGCTGCGTCCTATCCAGTTTTTTTGAGTTTCTTTCAATGAATCAGTCCATTCCACTGTCGTTAAACCATCCAAAAGTCTTTGAGCGTAGGCCGACACTCGCAAACTCCATTGGCGCATAACACGCTGCTCTACAGGATGCCCACCACGTACCGAAACACCTTCACTTACTTCATCATTTGCCAATACTGTACCAAGTTCCGGACACCAATTTACTTTTAAATCAGCTAGATAGGCGATACGATAATTTAATAAAACTTCTTGTTGTTCCTTTTCTGTTTTCGATTTCCATTCTTCAGCACTAAATATTAGTTCTTCTGTACAAGTGGCTTGAATGCCAGCTGTTCCGGATGTTTCAAAAGAGGCTATTAAAGCAGAAATTGGTTGTGCTTTTTGCAATTTTGTATCAAAATAATGATTGAACATTTTAATAAATGCCCATTGCGTCCACTTGTAATAATTTGGTTCACAGGTTCTTATCTCTCTGTCCCAATCGTAGCAGAATCCAATTTTATCAAGTTGCTCTCGATAACGGGCAATGTTTTTCTTTGTGGTAAGGTCTGGATGTTGACCCGTTTGTATGGCGTATTGTTCGGCAGGAAGTCCAAAGGCATCGTAGCCCATTGGATGAAGTACGTTAAAGCCTTGCAAACGCTTGTACCTGCTAAAAATATCAGAAGCAATATAACCCAATGGATGCCCAACATGTAAACCTGCACCAGATGGATAAGGAAACATGTCTAAAACGTAAAATTTAGGTCTGGCTACATTGATATTGGTTTTATAGGTGTTATTATTTTTCCAATAATCCTGCCATTTTTGCTCTATTCCTCTGAAATTATATTCCATAATGTGTTGAAAATAAATTTATTGTATTGTAAATGTTGTAGCTTTTTTGTTTTAGAAATGAGCTTGCAAAGTTAGTCAATTCCAATGAATAAATATTCCGTAAAAACACCTAAAATACACAATTGGTGTTTTTTAAGTTTTAGCATAAGTGTCAGTATGAAAAAAATGATTATTTTTGCGAGTTAATTCATTAATCTACTGTTTAAATGTCAATTGTTGAAACTATTGTGCAATTTAAGGTTCCGGAGCCTACCCTAAGGCGTTTGCCGTGGTATTTGGCATACGCTCAGTTGGTGTTAAAAGAGGGTGAGTTGTATTTATCGTCAACTCAAATAGCCAAAAATATTGCGGTAGATGCCTCTATGGTAGCCAAAGATTTATCTTATGTGCAAATAGCTGGTAAAACTAGGGTTGGATATGATGTTATTGAGCTGGTTGCTATTTTAGAGGATTTTCTGGGATTTACTAATTCTCACAAAGCATTTTTGTTTGGTGTTGGTAGCTTGGGTGGAGCTTTAATGCATGACAATGGACTGGAGCAGTTTGGACTAGAAATAGTGGCCGGTTTTGATGTGAAATATGAGCTTTCTGGAAGTAGTATTAATCGTATCCCAATACATCATATCGACAGGTTTCCAGAATTGCAAAAGCAAACTGATATAAATATCGGCGTACTGACAGTTCCAGTAGATAAAGCTCAAAAAGTTTCAGAGATAATGATAGCTGGTGGAATTCAGGCAATATGGAATTTTACACCTTTTCGTATTCGTGTTCCTGAAAATATAATCGTTCAGAACACTTCCATTTATGCCCATTTGGCCGTAATGTTCAATAGATTGAATGCGATTAAAGAAGATGAAAGGAAAAGGATTTTGAATTTAAAACTACAAAAGAACAAATGAAAATACTGGCAATTGGACAGAATTATTCTGAACACAATAAAGAGTTAAATAGCAAGACCCCTACTGAGCCCGTTGTCTTTATGAAGCCTGATTCGGCATTGCTGAAAAACAATAAACCTTTTTTTATTCCTGATTTTTCGAACGAGTTGCATTACGAGACTGAATTAATTATAAAATTTAACAGGCTAGGCAAAAATATCGACCCCAAATTTTCGCACCGTTATTATACTGAAATTGGATTGGGAGTGGATTTTACCGCTCGAGATTTGCAGCGGAATCTGAAAGCCGAAGGAAAGCCTTGGGAAATATCAAAAGCATTTGATAATTCGGCTGTAATTGGTGGATTTTTGCCTGTGGCCCAACTGGGTGATATACAGCAAATCCATTTTCACTTAGATATTAACGGTAAAACTGTTCAAAAAGGTAATTCTTTTGATATGATTTTCCCCATTAGTGAACTTATTGGGTATGTTAGTCGTTTTTTTACTATCAAGATTGGTGATATTCTTTTTACAGGCACACCAGCTGGTGTAGGCAGTGTGGCAGTTGGCGATAGATTGGAAGGTTATATTTTTGATAAAAAAATGTTTGACTTTTATGTTAAGTGACAGGTCGATTGTTAATTTATCGGGTTCAATGTAGCCTAAAAAATATTTTTATAAAGTCTTTGTATGATTGCATTTTATAATGACAAAGATGAATTGAATTACCGAGCTAGACATTGACCGATTGTATTTTTGAAGTCTTATAATGTTTCTAGTAGTTACTATTTTTAGTTTTTTTTGCCACAGAAGTATACAACACAACTATTTTCTATGAAATATAAAATTCTTTTATTGTTGTTTATAAGTACTTTTATATCCACATTATACTCACAAACTTCGGACACCCTTTCTTGTATTATTAATTGGAAAGGAGTAGAGAAATGGATTACAAATTCATCAACAAAAGATGTAATTAGTTTTTC
>JFJP01023703.1_pt1 | contig 11048 bp, 10 predicted proteins | sample 431651 | NCBI WGS metagenome assembly JFJP01 (sample SAMN02602958, study PRJNA72255) | Microbial mat metagenome, whole genome shotgun sequencing project. | biome: fresh water; feature: sink hole; material: water; isolation source: purple microbial (photo- and chemosynthetic) mats found in...
TTTGCCGGAATCTGCTTAAAACAAAAAATCAATACAAGGAGGAGCAATGAACTTCCAGACTGTTTCCCAAACCCGCACCGATGTGCAGGCGACAAACCTTTTCCTGCGTGGGGTCTACAACTGGATGAGCCTGGGGCTGGGACTGACCGCCGTGGTCGCCTATGCAGTGGCCACCACCCCCGCCATCGCCCAGGCCATCTTCGCCAATCCCATAATTTTCTGGGGCCTCATCATCGCCCAGTTCGGCCTGGTCATGGCCATTTCCGGCGCCGTGCACCGCATGTCCGCCGGCACCGCCACGGGCCTTTTTCTGTTATACAGTGCCCTGAACGGCGCCACCCTGTCGTCCATTCTCATGGTCTACACGGCGGCCTCCATCTTCAAGGCCTTCATCGTCTGCACGGGCATGTTCGCGGCCATGAGCGTCTACGGGGCCACCACCAAAAAGGACCTGACCGGCTGGGGCAGCTTTTTGTTCATGGGCCTCATCGGCATCATCATCGCCTCCATCGTCAACATCTTCATGGCCAGCTCCGCCCTTGATTTCGTCATCAGCGGCATTGGCGTGCTCATCTTCACCGGCCTCACCGCCTACGACACCCAGAAGCTCAAGGTGATGGGCGAGTCCGCACCCATGGACGACAGCGTGGCCGTCCGGCGCGGGACCATACTCGGCGCCCTGACCCTGTACCTTGATTTTATCAACCTGTTTCTCTTTTTGCTCAGGTTCTTCGGATCTTCCCGAGATTAATCCCGGGGCGGCTTTTGCTGACGGTTGAAAAATTCAAATCACAGGTCGTTCAAAAATGGTGAGATGCAAGGAAGCGAAAAAATCCTGGACGCGCGGTGTATTAGACATACATAAGCGGTCTGGTTTTTTTTGCTGACGCAGCAGATTGCCATTTTTCAACGGCCTGTTAGCCGCCCTTTTTACTTTTCCGACGCCAAACATGACTCCTGAGCGAATCTCCCGTCTGCAAAGCCAGCTTCCATTCCTGCTGGGCCCCCTGAGCAAGGCCTACGCCCGGATCATGCGCCTGCGCGCAAGGCTCTACAAGGCGGGCAAACGCGAATCCTGGCGCCCTCCGGCTCCCTGCATCAGTGTCGGCAACATCTCCTGGGGCGGCACGGGCAAGACCCCGGTGGTCTCCTGGCTGCTGGACTGGGCCCGCGACGAGGGCCTGCGCCCAACGGTGCTGACACGCGGCTACGGCGGCAAGCCTCCCCATCTGCCTTACGCGGTCCAGCTTTTGAGCCCGCCGCGCGAGGCCGGGGACGAACCGCTTCTCTTGAAACGTACGCATCCTCAGGCCCAGATCCTGGTCGATCCCAACCGAGTCAGGGCTGGCAAGACTGCGCCCAGAAAGGCTGCCGACCTTTTCGTCCTCGACGACGGATACCAGCATTTGCCCATCCAGCGCGACCTGAACCTGTGTCTTCTCTGCCCCCGGGACCTGGACGAGGAGTGGGATCGGGTCATCCCCGCCGGATCGTGGCGCGAAGACGTGTCCGCTCTGGCCAGGGCCGATGCTTTTTTGATCAACACCATGTTCGACGACGACGGCTGTCTGGAGACCATCGCGCACATCAGGCTGGCCATCCTTGGCAAGCCCATCTTTTTTTTCCGGGTCACCGCCCGGGGCTTGGCCAACGCCCTGACCGGCGAAACGATGGAAACCCTGGACGGCCAGCGCTTTCTGCTCGTCACGGCCATCGCCAACCCGGACAAGGTCTGCCAGACCTGCAAGACCGACCTTGGTGAAAAGCCGGTCCGTCACCTGGTCTATCCCGACCACCATCCTTTCGGCATGGCCGACTGGCAGGCCATTGTCGCCGCCGCCGAACGCAACGACTGCTCCCACATCGTCTGCACGCCCAAGGACGCCGTCAAACTGGCCCCCTTTGCCGACGAACGGCTGTGGACCCCGCAACTGACGACTTCATTTTCAGCCGCCGGCCTCATCTCCTTTCGCGAATGGCTGGGCGATCGCTTTCACAACCTACCCTGGACTTTACATGCCCCCGAAAATACGGACTAAATCAAAATTTTCCAAAAAAACTCTCCTCACCGCCCTGCGCCAGTCCGGCGTTCCATTGCGCAGCAAGGATATCTACGGCCTCTTCGATGCCGACGCCTCTCTGAAGAAAGTCATCAAATCCAGCCTGGCCCAGATGGTCGAGAACGGCGAAATTGTGCAGATGGGCAAGAGCTACGGCCTCCTTGACAACCTGCCACGCATGACCGGCACACTGGACGTACGCCGCTCCGGGGTAGGCTACCTCCTCCCCGAGGACAAAAAGCAAAAGGATCTCTTCATCCATCCCAGCAATTTCGGCGGAGCCTGGCCCGGAGACAAGGTTGTTGCCGTGGTCGACACCGCGCGCAAAAAGGACGCCCCCGAGGGGCGCATCGTCGAGATCCTGGACCGCGCCACCCGCGAACTGCTGGTCCGGGTCAGCCGCCGCATCCATCAGGACAGCTATTTTTGCCATCCCACGGACTCGCGCATGCCCTTCTACACCGTGGTCGACACCAGCTCCATCCCGGACCCGCAGAAGGGGGACATCCTGAGCGTGACGCCGGTGGAGGAGCAGGAAAAAGGCCTGTGGCGCTGCACGGCCCTGCGCCGCCTGGGCGAGGAAAGGGATCTGGCCACCCAGGAACTGTTGGTCAAGACCGGTTATTCCATCCCCGAAATTTTCCCGACCCCTGTCCTGCGTCAGGCCGAAGCCCTACCCGCCGAACCGACGCCACAGGACTGGGCGGGCCGCAACGACCTGCGCAAGCTCGCCCTGGTGACCATCGACGGCGAAACCGCCAAGGATTTTGACGACGCTGTCTATGTCGAGCGGCAGGAAAACGGGTACCGCCTGGTGGTGGCCATCGCCGACGTGGCCCATTACGTGCCCGAGGGCTCGCCTCTGGACGTGGAGGCATTGGCGCGGGGCAATTCCTACTATTTCCCCCTGTCCGTGGAACCCATGTTCCCCGAGGCCCTGTCCAACGGCCTGTGCAGCCTGCGCCCGCACGTAGCGCGGCTGGCCATGGTCGTGGACACGCCTTATTCGATGAATGGCGAACCCGGCGCGCCGCGTCTCTACAACGCCGTGATCACCAGCCAGGCCCGCCTGACCTACAACCAGGTCCAGGCCGCCCTGGACGGCTCGCCGGACCAGGCCACGGCTCCGCTCCTGCCCATGCTGCGCGACGCCGAGGAACTGGCCAAAATCTTCATGCAGCGCCGCATTGATCGCGGCTGCCTGGATTTCGACATCCCCGAAGCCCAGGTCCGCGTGATCGAGGACATCATCAGCGTGCAGGCCGGAACCCGCCTCTTCAGCCATCGCCTCATCGAGGAGTTCATGATCGCGGCCAACGAACGCGTGGCCGAATACATGGGAGCCCGGCAGCGGGTCTTTCCGTACCGCATCCACCCGCAGCCCGACGAAAAGAAGCTGGAAACCCTGCTGCGCATGCTCTCGCACACCAGTCTGGTGGACCGTCTGCCAAGAGACCTGGACCAGATGGGCCTGCAGCAGGTCTCCCACGCGGCCAAAGGCACGGACATCGAATACCTGGTCAGCCGCCTCATCCTGCGCACCATGATGCAGGCCCAGTACTCGCCGGACAACGGCGGCCATTACGGGCTGGCCTCGGTAGCGTACTGCCATTTCACCTCTCCCATCCGCCGCTACGCGGACCTGCTGGTACATCGCTCCCTGAAAAGGCTGCTGGCTGGGGAGGCCGAAAAGATGGGGGTGGATGACGTGCAAGGCATTTGCGAGGGGCTCAATGCCCTGGAAAGAAAGGCCATGGAAGCGGAGCGGGAGATCCAGAAAAGATCGGCCATCCTGGCGCTGGAAGACAGGATCGGTGAGGAGATGCGCGGAGTTATTTCAGGAGTGGCGGATTTCGGATTCTGGGTGGAGCTTATCGACATGCCCGTGGACGGGCTGGTGCGACTGGCAAACCTGGACGATTACTACGTCTTCGACCCCCAGCGCCAAGACCTGCTCGGTCAGCGCACGGGCAAAACTTTCGCCATGGGTCAGACCTTAAACGTGGTGCTTGAAGCAGTCAGTTTGGAGAGGGTGGAGATCAACTTCACGCTGCCGTGAAGTCACTTCCCGATGCAGAATCCGTCAAACACGGCCTTCAGAACCTCATCGGAGGTGATCTCGCCCGTGATTTCCCCCAGGATGGCGCAGGCCGTGTCCAGATGAACTGAGAGAATGTCGTAAGGTATCCCGGCGGCCAGTTCGACCAGCAGATTTTCCAGTTCGCCGCCGGCGCGCGCCAGAGCCGTGTGCTGGCGCAGGTTGGGCACCAGTGCTCCGCTTTCCGGAGCGCCCGTGGCGGCGACCATGCCGCGGATCGCGGTCATCAGCTCAGGCACCCCATGCCCGTCCTTGGCCGAAACGCGGCACGCCTCTCTTTCGCACCAGGGTCTTTCACCAAGCCAAGCGGGCGATTCCGTGACAAGATCCATCTTGTTGGCCACGACCAGAAGGTTGTTCTCCGCAGTGGCCAAATCCAGATCCTCGGCTCCGGGCCCAAGTTCAGAGTCGATGACCAGCAGCACGAGGTCGGCCCGCGCCATGAGCTCGCGGCTGCGCTCGATACCCATGAGCTCCACGCTGTCCAGGGAAGCGCGCAGCCCCGCCGTGTCCACCAGGCGCACAGGCAGGCCGTCGATCTGCACGGACTCTTCCAGATAATCCCGCGTCGTTCCCGGGATATCGGTCACGATGGCCCGGTTGATACCCAGGACCGCGTTCATCAGGCTCGACTTGCCCGCGTTGACCTGCCCGGCCAGGACCACCAGCGCCCCGTCGCGCCAGCAGCGCACGCGATCGTAGTTGTCGGCCAGTTCGGCCATGCCCGCAAGCACTTCGGTTATTCCTCGGGCGAGGTCACCCGCAGAGAGGCACTCCACCTCGTCCTCGGGAAAATCCACGGCCACGCAGAGCTGCACGCGCAGGCCCTCCAAGCCCGCACGGAGCTCGCCGATGCGGCGCGCCAGCAGTCCCTCAAGCTTGCTCCCGGCCAGGCCCACGGCCACCGTCGAGGGTGCTCCCACCAGCTCCATGATGGCCTCGGCCTGGGTCAGATCCATGCGCGAGTTGAGAAACGCGCGCTTGGAAAATTCGCCTGGCTCAGCCAGCCTCGCTCCACGCTCCAGACATTCCTCCACCACCCGACGCAGGATGGCCCCGCTCCCATGGCACTGCAGCTCCACGACGTCCTCCCCCGTGAACGAGCCAGGTCCCGGCATGAAGGCCGCCAGCGCTTCGTCCAGAAAATTTCCCTGCCCGTCGCGCAGCTGGCCGTGATGCAATTGATATGGTCTGAAATCCGCAAAACCCGGACGGAAAGAATGAAAAAGGCTCCGCGCAATTTCCCCGGCGGCGGCCCCGCTCAAACGGACAATGCCTATGGCGCCCTGACCGGGCGGGGTGGCAATGGCCACGATGGTGTCGTTGTTTGTCTTCATGATGAAAAAAAAGCGGGCCAGCTGGCCCGCAAATTCAAGATTGACGCGCCTGGGTGCTTTCCTGGCGGCGGGGCGGCCGGCCCGCCGGCTTGCCGCGCTTGACCGGCAGGATGAGAACGCGCTTCATGTGGCCTTCTCCCTTGCTGCGGGTCTGCACGCCACGATCGTCCTATGAAAGGAAGACAGTGGCCTGGTGCTCTGCACCCGCCCCGACTTCTTGGCCTTCTCCGACAGGAACTGGGCGATGCCGAGCAACTGCTCCTCCTGCTTCTGACGGTAGTCTCCGGCATCGAGCTGGATGCGCGGGCTCTGAGGCCAGGATTTGGAGACGATGCGGTTGGCCAGATACTGCAGAGCGGTGATGGTCTGCCCGTCTCGCCCAATGATGAGCCCAGAGCTGTCCTGATCGTCGATGTGCACCGTGACCGGATTTGCCGCCACGTCGATGGTCAACGTCACGTTGAGCGCAATGGGTTTGAGTAGAGCCGTCATGATCACGCGGATCTCGGCCTCCAGCCGCGCCATTTCCTCTGCGGAAAGCGTCGCGGCGGGCCTGACGTCATCTTCGTCGTCGTAATCGGCGGGCACCTCTGCCCCGGCCTCGTCTTCGACCAGAAGATCAGCCCCATCCGACGCGGGCTCTTCCCCGCGTGCAGGGGGGGAAGGTGCCGCCACGGCGAGAACTGGAGCCTGCTCCCCGGCAGGGGTCAGCCGACGTCTCGTGGCCCGGATGACCGCCTTTTTGGCGCCAAGACCGAATATTCCGGATGTTCCGCCGCTGACGATCTCAATTTCCAACGCGTCGCGCTCCACGGCGAAAAAACGGCACGCATCCTCGATGGCCTGATCCACGGTCTTGGCCTGAAAGTCCTTGTACGTATTCATCCAGCTCTCCTTCACGTTCCCGAAAGATCAAAAAACACCGTGCCACATGGGGCGGCGTCCCGGAAGAGACCCCGCGCACCATGAAAGCGATGCTACTTCGACTTTTTGATCATGTACGACTGCTGGGCGATAGACAGCACGTTGTTGACCAGCCAGTACACAACCAGACCGGACGGGAAGTTCAGGAAAAGGAAAGTGAAGATGACAGGCATGAACATCATGATCTTGGCCTGCATCGGATCGCCCATGGGCGGGGACAGGCGCTGTTGCAGGAACATGGTCGCGCCCATGATCAGTGGCGTGATATAGTAGGGATCCTTGGCAGAGAGGTCGGCCAGCCAGACCAAGTCGGTGAAGGGCAGCGTCGGAATGAACGCGGCGTGCCTGAGCTCGATGGCTCCGAGCAGGGCCTGGTAAAGGGCGAAGAACACTGGAATCTGCAACAGCATGGGCACGCAACCCCCGGCCGGGTTGACCTTGTAGGTCTTGTACAGCTGCATGATCTCGGTGTTCATTTTTTCGCGGTCGTCGGCGTACTTCTCGCGGATCTTGGCCATCATGGGCTGCAGCTTCTTCATCTGCTCCATGGACTTGTAGCTCTTGTGCGACAGCGGCCAGAAAAGAAGCTTGATGATGATGGTCAAAATTATGATCGCGATACCGTAATTGCCGACATAGCCGTACAGAAACTTCAGGAATTGATTGAGCGGCTTGGCGATGACGTCGAAAAAGCCATAATGCATGCTCCCCTTCAAATCCTTGGGCATGATGGACAAATCCTTGTCCGTCTTGGGTCCGAGATAATAGGACACTGTACGCAGCTGCGTAATGCCCGGATCCAACAGCACCTGGTCGGCCACGGTCATTCGGTAGACATTGTCCTCAAGCTTGGCGCGGGCGAGCATGTCCGAAGAGGTCGGAACCATGGCCAGCAGAAAATAGTTACTCTCGATGCCACCCCACTGGGCCGGTGTGGGCGATTCCACTCCGAGCTGCAAATCCTTATGGTCGCCTTCCTCGGTCAGGCTGCCGGCGGTCATATAGGCGATCTTGGTCGTGTTGTACTTGTCGCTCTCCGCCGTGAGCGGAACGCTGGACACGGAAAACGCCAAGTGGCCCTGAATCTGCGCTGCGGTGACGTTGGTGATCTTGACCTCTTCCTTGACCTCGTAGGTGCCGCCGGTGAAGGTCAGCACTCGGTCCATCTGCACACCGCCGACGACGCCGCTGAGCTGGATGGCACCACTCTGGCCTTCAGCCAGATTCAGGTCGCCGCCCTGCACGGACCACTCACCCTGGGCCCACGTCGGCAGGGAGTTCCAGATCAGTCCCATGGGGGCCTTGGTTACGGACAGGGGAGTGACCAGATCGATGTTCTTGGAATCCGCAGTAATGGTCTCCTTGTACTTCTTGAGTTCGAAACTCTCCAGTACGCCGCCGGAGGTATTGATCACGGCGCGATACAGGGGAGTATCAACGGTGAGCTTTTCCCCCTGGGCGGGAGCAAACTGCACGGTCGTAGCGGAGGGCATAGCCTCTGGACGGGAGTGAACTGCACGGTGGGAGAGGAGGGCATAGCCTGCGCCGCACTCTGGGCAGCGGGAACCTCGGTCTGGTTGGGTGCGGACTGATTCTGAGAAGCCGTTTCAAGGGGGGTGACCGGTGGAAACATGTAATTCCAGCCCAGAAGCACCAGCAGGGACAGGGAAACTGCGAGGATGACGCGCTTATTGCTATCCATTGATTTCAATCTCTCTTTGACAAGTTAGGGGAGGGAACCGGATCGTAACCACCGGCACACAGGGGATGACAACGTAACAACCGCCAGAGAGCAAGGCCCATCCCCCGAAAAATTCCATGAGACAAGACGGCCTGCCGGGCATATTCGGAACACGAAGGAATGAAACGGCAACAGGGAGAATAGAGCGGGGATATCAGATACTGATACAGACAGAGTATGCGTACGAAGACATGGCGCATGAAAAACTCCGGAAAGGCCTAGGCCGCTCCGACCCGGGACACGATTTTTGTCATCAGCGGGCCAAGTTCCGAGGACACCTGCGCAAGGTCCATGGAGTCCACGCACACGCCCCGCTTGGGCACCACGACAATGTCCGCGCGCAGATGAAAATCGTGCTGTCGAAGCCGAAAAAATTCCCGGACCAAACGCTTGACCCGATTGCGCCGCACGGACTTGCCGATTTTTCTGCTCACCGTCAGCCCAAGACGCCAGGACTGTCCGGCATCTTCCCGTTCGAGCACAAAAAGAGTGAAACTCTTTGAAAAAAAACGACGGCCCCGGTCATAACAGCTACAAAACTGGGGCCGTCTCTTCAGTCGATACGAGGGAGGACAGGTTAGACAGCTAATCTTTTTCTTCCCTTGGCTCTTCTGCGGCGCAGCACAGCCTGTCCATTCTTGGTCCGGGAGCGGACCAGGAAGCCGTGGCTTCTTTTACGCTTGGTGGTGCTCGGTTGATATGTTCTCTTGCTCATTTCATTTCTCCTTCAAAAAAAGTAAACTGGGAAAGTAGCCGCAAATAATCAATGCGTCAAGATGTCTTGCACTCTTGTTCGCTGGACAATTCCGCCCGCATCAACCAAACTGAGGGGATCAAGGAGGAATGCATGTTTTTCCATACCCCTGATTGGGAAATGACCGTGTTCAAGTGGATCAACCAGAGCTGGCATAATCCGCTATTCGACCACCTCATGCCCCTGGCCTCAAGTTCGATCTTCCTGTGGACCCTGACTCTCATCCTGGCAGCCGTGGGCCTCAGGCAGGGTCGAGTATCCGTGATCGTCGTCCTGGGCCTGGCCGCAAGCATCGGGGCTTCCGACCTGACCTGCTCCCTGATCAAGGAGAGCGTCGGCCGCGTGCGCCCGTACCAGAGCATCGGCGAGACACGCTTCCAGCAGTCGGGATCATGGGTCGCCTTGCCGCAGGATTTCACCACCACCAAACAAAGGGGATCGTCCTTCCCTTCCGCCCATGCCGCCAACTCCGCAGCGGCGACCCTGGTGCTTTTCGTAGCCCTCCGCAAGAAAGCCATCTGGGCGCTTCCACTGGTGGTCGGCTATTCACGGATCTACCTGGGCAAGCACTTTCCCATGGACGTCCTGGCCGGATGGGCCACCGGACTAGCCGTGGCCGCAGCCTTGCTGCCTCTTTATCCGGCGCTCTGGAGCCGGGTGCGCTCACGGTGGATCAGAAAAAGGTTGCGTATATAAATGATGGAGCCCGTCGACTGCCCGACAATGAACACAATGTCACGGCGCAAGATGGCATAGCTCAACAAAAAAACGCTGCCAAGCAGACTGAAATACCAGAAACTTACTGGAATAATACTCTTTTTTTCCCGCTCAGAAACGATCCATTGCCAGAAAAAGCGCATGAAGAAAAAACCCTGGCCCGTAAAACCGATGGCCAGCAACCACCACTCCGTCGATAATTCCATATTCCGCCCAAGGCGCACCCGCGCCGCATAATGGAACTCATCCCCATGTCCCACTTAGCAGCCCCGCCAAGGCAAAGCACGGCGGGCCGCATCAGCGTCGAAAAGGGATCAGATCCTAAGTGTCATTTCACGTTCGTATCGGAAACCACGTACCCGATATGGCGCTTCTGCATCCAGCGCACCGCGAGCAGGTCGTAGGCTGCGGACCAGGCCCGGTCCCAGATTCCGTATTTGGAAACGCCCTTGCTGCGCGGACGATGATTGACCCGCACCTCCGCCACCTTCGCCCCTTCGAGCTTCATGAGCGTGGGCAGGAACCGGTGCATGCCCGTGAACATGGGTATCCGCTTGACCAACTCCGCACGCATTACTTTAAGAGAGCAGCCCGTGTCACGGACAGTTTCGCGACTGATCCTGTTGCGCACCCAGTTGGCCAGGCGCGAGGCGTAGCGCTTGATCGCGCTGTCCTGACGCTTGGCCCGCCAGCCGATGACCATGTCCACGCCCTGGACATAGACGTCGAGCATGGCCGGAATGTCCGCGGGATCGTTCTGCAGGTCCGCGTCCAGGGTCACGACCACGTCGCCGTCAGCAAAGCGGAAACCGGCGGCAAAGGCCGCCGACTGCCCGCAGTTCTTGGCAAAGGACAAAAAGCGGACTCGCTCGTCCGCCACGGCCAAGGCCCGGATAACGACCAGGCTGGAATCCGTGCTGCCGTCGTCCACAAGCAAGAGTTCCCAGGCGCAGGTCAGCCCGGAAAGGCTGCGGGCAATCTCCGAGTACAAATCCTGAAGATTTTCCTCTTCGTTATATACCGGAATAATTAAAGAAATTTTATCAATAGTGTTTTTCATAAGAGAAAAGTGAATATAGCATTTGACAAGCGTTGTAAACCTACATAGAAAGCTCTTCTCACATGACGCGGGGTGGAGCAGCATGGTAGCTCGTCGGGCTCATAACCCGAAGGCCGTAGGTTCAAATCCTGCCCCCGCTACCAAAGAAATCAAAGGCTTAAGAGCTAAACTCTTAGGCCTTTTTCTTTTGCGCTGCCCTGTTGCCACCCAAGGCTATTTTGGCCGTTCTTCACCTCGCTGAATTTTTCGACTAAAAAATTTTCCTTGTGCGGATGATTTGCCCTTGCCGGCGAGGCTCTGGTTGTCGAGCGCCTCGCAAGCGCCCAGACGTCCGCATCTTCCACGGATATGCCCGAT
>JFJP01027569.1_pt1 | contig 11048 bp, 11 predicted proteins | sample 431651 | NCBI WGS metagenome assembly JFJP01 (sample SAMN02602958, study PRJNA72255) | Microbial mat metagenome, whole genome shotgun sequencing project. | biome: fresh water; feature: sink hole; material: water; isolation source: purple microbial (photo- and chemosynthetic) mats found in...
TGATTTTCCATTTTTTTTTCATTGCATCAAATACAGCTTTATATTTAAGAGGAGTTCAAGGAGAAAAACAGATCATTTGTTCCGAATTTGATACAAGTGAGAATAAATCAATATTTTTTTAAATGTTTTTGTTTTATTTTCAAGGTGTTATATGGAATTATGTGTGTTGGAGCAGACTAATTTTGGTGATTTTAATGACTATATTCGGAATAAAATTGATAAAGTATGATTTTAATAGATAAATATTAATTTTTGAGAAGAGATGGTAAAAACGGTGCGAAAAATAGCTTGAAAAAGCATCTAAATGAAAGAAAAAATCAAATTAATGACAGTTTTCTAAGCAATTCGGAAGAAAAAGATATTTTCAAGCATCAAAATTTTTATAAAATTCAAAAACACCAAATATTGTTGATAATTGTCTCATATATTATTTTCAATATGTTTTCTTTCTGCTGGGAAATAATTTATCTATTGCAATTTCCTTCAGATATCTCATGTTTAAATGATCAGGATTATGTACATATATATTTACAAAAGATTTTTTATTTTTACTATAGATTTTCTCAAATTTAAGGGGTGAAATTTTTTTCTTGCTGAAAAATCTATTAGATCTGTTACCTTGTTTCATTCTACCATATGTTTTCTATTATGTTCCAATAGGAAGTACAATAAAAATGCAAGTAAATAAAGAAAATAAGTTTTTTGGGATGGAAAATAATAAAATTTGTTTAGGATTTTCAGATAAAAAAAGAAGATGAAAATTCAGTTGATTTAAAAGACTCTGATCAAGCAAAAACTGATCGTTCTGAATCTGAAAACTTAAGATCTCCTAATTTTGCTATATTTTCCCAATTCAAACATTATGAATATATGTGAATTAATTATTGAATTGCTAATTCTTACATTAATTTAATTAAAAACCAAAATAAAATATTTCATTAAAAAACGCTAAAGAAAATCCGATTTTTTAACTGAAATTTTTTAGAAATGATAAGAGGGGATTCTGTTCATTCATCAATAGGAATAAATGAATTTAATAGAGAAGAAGATAAACATAATGTGTTCTTAAGACACAGTATTTTTGAAACAGTTGTGCATAAACTTACTTCTTGGTTCATGTTTCTATGTCCCTTACTATTTTTAAGCATTATTTTCGCAATATCAATATCAGCAATTGCTCTGGCTTCAACGATTGATGCCACTTTATTGGAAAAGGCTTCAATTTCCTTCAGCAATACTGCAAACAAAGATGAAAATTGCCAAGAAACTTATCAAAAATTGGTAAAAACGACTAATTTTGTGCTTTATAATTTCACTTCCTTTAAAGTCATTTCAAGCATTAACCTTTTGCTATCAATCGTTGGATTAGTGCTTTCTATTGGATATATTTTCTTTTATTACAGGCTGAAAATACAAAAGAGATACGTGTTTGCTTCTCCAACAATTCCTCCATTTTTGATTATTCTTAATGGTTTTGTGGTATTTTTCTGCATTTTACAAAGTACCCTTTATTGGATTAATGAGGAAAATATTGATCAAGATGTGTTAGGGAGTCAAGTAAATTCGAGTTGTTATGATGGGGGGACCAAAGAAACGGTTTCAACTATCAACAGTTATTTAGAGACGGAAACAGATGGTTTGGAGGGATTGGTGGTGTTTTTATTCATTTGGTCTGTGTTATTTTTGTTTTGTTGGATGGTATGCTATTTAATTACCAGATTTAAACTCAAAGAAAATATATTTAAAAGGCCAATCTAAGGTTGTTTAGTTTTAGTATGTTTTCTTCCTTATAAATTGATTTGAAAGAAAAATAAATCAGAATTTGAAATGAAATTTAACAAAGTAATCTATTTGCTTAAAATTATTCAATTTTTCACTAAAAATTAAATTTAAAAGTTTGCTTTTCATTTTCACTTTATTCTCAGAAATCAAAACCAAAGAAAGCTTTTATGGCATATTCCTATCTCTTTAAATTTATTATAATCGGAGACGCAGGCATAAAATTTCAAAAAAAATTCAAAACTTAACAAAACTTAAAAAGGCGTTGGAAAATCTTGTTTACTAACCCAATTTATTGAAAAGAAATTTTTGATCCTAAGTATACAATTACATTAGGTATTGAATTTGTTTCCCGAACAATAACTATTAATGACAATATCATAAAATTGCAAATATGGGACACAGTAAATGATAATAAAGTTTATTGAGTTTTAAAAAAAAACAAGAGTGGACAAGAAAATTTCAAATCAATCACTCGTTCATATTACAATTCAATAGCAGGAGTTATATTAGTTTACGATATAACGAAGTAAAATGATTTATTGTTTTGTAAAAAGTGAATAATTTTTGAAGTCAAGAAAGTATTAAGAATGTTTTGAAATGGTATGATGATGTGAAAGAAAATGGAAATGGTGATTTAACTATTATTTTGATAGGAAATAAAAATGATTTAGTCTTAGAGTTTTATTTGAAAAAAAAATAAGAATTCAATTAGTTTTTAAGGAGAAAAATTTTTTTTGATGAAGGAAAAGAGATTGCTGATCAAAACGATTTCTTATTTTTAGAAACTTCTGCAAAAACTGGAGATAATGTTGAAGAAGTAATTTTTTTTTCTTGGGTTTTCAATTCCATTTCCAAATAAAATAATCAAGGTTTTTTTGAGATCAAGCTATGAAATTTATAGAAAAGTTACAGTTTTTTTAAGAGAGGTATATTTGATAAATCATAAATTATAAAAAGAGGAAAACTTTAAAGATTCCAGGTGTTAAAATGGGTGATTTAAATAAAGATTTTGCCAAAAATGAACATTCTTTTATTTTAAAAGAACAACCAAAAAAGGATCAAAATGAAAAATCATGCTGTGAATGATTTTGAATTTATAAAGCTCATTATTTAAAAAAATTTTGATGTTTTATTTAAATTTATAAAAAAAATTTTAAAATTCGTTTTTAAAAAAAAATTGTTTTAGTTTTAAGCTCTTATGGAAATTTTGAATGACATTTATAAATCAAAACCTTCCACTCACTCAATAGAATTGGAGTTTAGGTGAATTTTAATTTATTTCAAAGAGAAATTATTTTTTAAAAAGCCATATAAAATCGATGAATGCTATTATTCCTTATCTCATAAAATTTCCTAATCTCAAACAAGTAAATGATTTTTTTTCTTTTCAACCAAATTAAATTTTTTTAGTTAAATTTGCATGGAAATAGAATTACAGAGCTACCAGAAAATTTAAACATGCTTAAAAATATAGAGGATTTTGACATTTCTAATAATTTAATACAAAAAGTATAATTTTATTTTTATAAAAAAAAATAATTTTTTAGCTTGATTCAGTTATTCCAGGCCTAAAATCAATGTCAAATTTAAAAAATTTGACCTTGAATCTGAAAGGAAAAGTAAAAAAATTATCATAAAAAATGCATTAATTTTCTTTTAGGACGAAGAAGAAAAACTTAGTAAAGCATTGCCAAATTTAGAGATGTTAAACGGGATTAGTACCTAAATAATAAAAATTCCTTTAATTCTCAATAAATTTTTGATTTTCAGCAATCGAAAGAAAAAATACAAATGAAACCAAGTCAAACATTTCTGGAGGGAAATTATTTACTTTGAGCAGCTTATTTAACAAGTCAAACCCACCAAAATCTAATAAATTATCAGATGTAAAACTAAAAAAAAATGAGGGGACCTCTGCTTTAAAAAAAGAAGAAATTGAAGCGGTAAAGGATACATATGATTTGATCATAGATTTGATGAAAGAGAATAATCCGGATATTGAAAAGAGTTTAATTGAGCAATATGACTCCCACTTAAAGAATATAAGCTTAGATTTAAGCATGAAGGTAAAAGATGGAGCCCCAGCACATCTCATAAATACCCATATTAATAATGCTAAATATAATTTATTTGAAATTTGTATGAAAAAATTCTTGGAACATCTTTCCAATGTCGATGGAAGGTATTTGAATGTTTTGGGAAGGATAAATGAAGCACATAATGCTATAGTTAAAAATTTGATTCGTATTTCAGACAAAAAATTAGATGAATTGATTTTTCTTTTTATTTAGATAATATTCAAACTGCAGAAGATGCATCTCATAAAAATGAATCAAAAGGATTTTCACCAAATAATCATAAAGAAAAGGAAAACCATATCATTAATAATACACTTTCAGAAAAGAAAAATGAAAAAAAAGCTTCAGTTCTTCCATTTAGTGAGAGAAAAAATTTTGTGTTTAAAATATAAAGAATAAAATACGATTTAGGAGAAAAAGAAGAATTAATTGATCAAATCAAAGAACTACAAGAAGAAAATCAGCAATATCTCTCTCTAATCATAAAACATTCCAAAGGAGAAAAAATTAATTATCAACAGATTCTGGGAAAGTTTTTTAAATAAAAATTTTAGTATTTTTCGAAATTTAAAAGCAAACTTTTATTGAATCAAAAACCACAAATAGATCAATTAGATCTTCAAGTTTCTCCATCTCTTCTAAATACCTCAAAACTCAACAAAGAAAACATCAAAACACCAGTACAAATGAACACTAGAAATTTGACTTTGAAACAAATGAAAGAAACTATTGAAGAAATTTATGCTTCCAAACAAAGAAACGATAAAAAATATAGGGAAATGAAGATTCCAAGAGAAACTATGGAACAACATATGTATACATTTTTGAACCAAAAATATGGTTTAAAAGCTTTGATAATCGAATGGGCAAGTTCTTTGATTTCTGGAATAAAAACCTATGCTTATGAAGATGATGATGTGGCAGTTTTCGGGAAAATTTTAAAGAATGAATGCGATGAAGAGTTTATTTTTGTCCAGAGTCAAATAAAAAATACAATGATGGAATTGTTTAAGGTAAGTTTTTCTTAAATTTTGTTTGTTTTTTATGTGTTTTTTTAGATGCATTTGAGAGGAAAATACCCTTTAAAACAAAACAAAGAGATAAAAGAAATTATGGAAGAAAAGTTGAATTCTTTTTTGAATGAGGAAGAATTTGTTGATATTGTGAGCTATATGTATAATAAAGAAGACTCTGAAATGATCATAAAAAAGTTAAAATCTTTGAAAGAAAATAAAAATTCTTTTATCACAGATGATAGAGAAATTGACATTGGATTTGAAGAATTTCAAAAGGTTTTCAATTTTTTAAAAGAAACCTTTTATATTTTTTTTAGATTATTTTAGATTTTCAATTGAAAAATCATGAAAACTTCTTAGGTCCATTTGTGGAAATCTTCAAATCTATTGATTTGGATAGCGATGGAATAATAAATGGAGTAAAAAATCTATTTTTCTATCTATTTATGTAAATCAAAATAGAATAGTTTTAAAGCTTTGTTAAAAAAAATGAATATTGAAAAAAATTCAAGTGAAATCTCAAGATTAATAGACAAAATCGATCCAGATAATCATGAAAACATTACTTTTTCACAATGCATATCATTATTTTCAATGGTTATTTGAATATTTTCAACTCATCATTTATGAATAATTTATTTTATAGGAGAAAATTAAAAAGGAAAATAAAATGGTCTCATTTCTGCAATATCTACAACCAAAGGAATGAAATATTTTTTTTTAGTTTCAATGAACATTTTTACATTTTATTTAAAAAAAAAATTTTCTTTAAAATAACATAATAAAAAAAGCTTCTTTATTTGTAAGAAAAGCTTCTTCTTTATTAAATGGAATTTTTTCTTTAAAGGACATAGAAGAGAAAGGATTAATTTTTTTATATGATTTCTGTGAGAACGAAAAGGACTTCGCATTTTTTATGAGAGAAAAAATGAGGGCTGAATGTTCTAATTTGTTATCTCCCAAATCCGACCCCATTGTTTAATTTTAGTACACAATGGGAATAAAATGGGAGTTTAATCATGAGAAAAATAGAGTTTCTTTCGAAATATCTAAAAAGTTTTTTAATTTTCATTTCAAATTAATTAATTATAAAAAATCTCATTAAAAAAACTCTAAAAACAAAATTTAAAATCCCGTTATTTTTCAAAATCATAAAACAATAGTTCAAAGTTTTTCCTTTTAGGCATGATGTATTATTAGTTTTTCAGACTCTATTTGAATATAAATTTTTTTTCACAAAATTAATTGATAAATTAATGATAATGATAATGTTTTTGTTTTTTAACAAAAACCATTTTCAAAGAAAACCAAAGAAAAATATTTTTAGACAAAATATGAAATATTTGTTAATGAACCTTTTTATTTGATTTTATTCAACATTTGTTTCTTAGAAAAATATAGTATTTAAAAAAAAATATGATACAAAAAAATTTATTAGAACATATAGTCTCATTTTTTATGAGAGAAAAAATGAGGGCTGGATGCTATGTTTGCTATCACCCAATCTCGACTCCATTGTATAATATTAAGTATGCAACAGGAACACGTTGGGTTTAAAGCTTAAAATATTAAAATCGAAATTTTCTTCTAAAAGATTTATTTTTCTTTTCATTTAAAATTAAATTATAAAAAATCGAAATCAAAAATTGCTTAAAAAACTTCTTTGAAAATTAATAAAATCAAATAAAAATTTAATACTATTTAATCAACTGTTAATTTTATTTGAAATCCATTTTAGGAGAGAAAAAAAATCATATTGACAAAAAATCTGAGTCGAAAATAAACAAGTAAAGTTTTTATTATTATGCTCATTTTAATAGATTGAGAATGAAACTGAAAATAAACATTTTTAGTAAAATTATAATTAAAAATTTTAAACAAAAGTTAAAAAAAATTAATATTTTTTTTTTTTCTTAACAAATAAAATGAAAAAAAATGCATTTTTCTATTGTTTTCGGTCTCAAAAACTATTGGTTTTTTGTATAATTTAATCGTTTTTTTTTTAATTTCATTAAGAGCATTTTTCAAATCTTGGAGGTTTTTTTTAATAGCCGTTTCTAAATTTTTTTTTATTTTGTTTCATTTTTCCAAAATGATAGTTTATTTTGAATATTTTCCTGATGAATAAACAAAACATGAAAAGCATGGTTCTATTATTTTTCCTAATTTTATTGGTAAATCTTTGTAATTCGAGTAAAATTTTTGGCAAAAATACAATAAATTTTCAATAATTTTTTTCTAGAAGAATCATTTTTAAAAGAAAACTCTGAAAATGAAAGCATTGATTTAGAAAACTTGAATATTAATATAACTTCTGCTAGAAAGGAGCCTTACTATGGTATATTCTTTATTAAAATGTTTTATAGACTGAAAATCCTATATTTTTAGGCAGGCCAAAATCTCAAGAAATTTTTGTAAATATTTCAAAAGAAATGAATAAAATTTTCCAAAAATACAATGATTCAATGATGCCTGAGGAGTTTGTTGAAAACTATATTTTTTCGAAATATAACAGTATTTGTTTTAAAAAACTTCTTCAAATTAAATTTTATCAGAAAATTTCTCCATACCAAAAGAAAAAAAAGAAAAAATAATTGAGAATAATATGGCAATCGTAAATATACTCAATAAAACAAATATCACAAATGCAACAAATGCAACAAATCCTTTGCATTTTCAAACAATTTTTGGCATGAGCAAGCATTATTTCTATTTAATGAAAGGTGAATTATTAAAGAAATATTTTTTATGTTATATTTTTTTTTGATTTGTGTTAGATGAACTTGACAACTATGATTTTAATCAAGAAATAAAATTTAGAGCTGGCATTATATTAATGATTGGATTGCTTTCCATCTTGTGCTTAGGAATTATTTCGTTATACGCTTTGTTTATGGTGTTTATTTCTTTTCTTTTTTTTAATTTGAGTTAATTTTTGTTATGGTCATTAGGCAAAAAAATGTAATCTCTTCTTAAATAATTTCCAAAAGGACGAAAGAAAACTCAGCAAGAATAACATGAATATGTAACCATTTTTTTCTTATTTTAAAAGATTCCTTTTTTTAAGTTTCCGCTATTATCAAAATACTATCGACAGAGAAATTTAAAGTGATACCAATTTATTTATTTATTTTTCGAATTTTAATAAAATTTTTTATTGTTCCTAAAATCTCAAAAAAAAATAAAGAACAAAAGAATTAAATTTCTTTTTATTATAATAACTTTCCGTTGATATCATAATAGTTTCCTTTCCCCATAATCTTATCATCCCTCCAATCCCCATTATAACTAACTCCATTCTTCCACATATAAATTCCTTTCCCCTCTCTATTGCCATTTCTCCAATAACCCTCATACTTATCTCCATTCTGAAAATAATAAGTCCCCTTTCCCTGTTTATTCCCCTCAAACCATTCACCATAATATTTATCCCCATCTGATAGAATAAAGCATCCATTCCCATCCCTTTTGTCATTCTTCCATTCACCTGAATAAACATCACCATTTTTATAACTATAAGTTCCTTGTCCACTCTTTTCACCATCTAACCATTCTCCATCATAAACATCTCCATTTGCTAAAAATAAAACTCCTTTACCATTTTTTTCATCAAAAGCCCAATCCCCCTCAAAAACACTCCCATCAGAAAAAGCATATTTTCCTTTGCCAGTTTTAACCCCGTCTAACCATTCCCCGTCATATTTATTTCCATTTTCAAATTGTATCATTCCTTTTCCATTCGCTCGATCATTTTCCCAATAACCTTCATATGTCGTCCCGTTTTTATATTTCAAAGTACCATAACCCTGTTTCATATCCTGTTTCCATTCGCCATCATATATATCACCATATGCGAAATAAAATTTCCCTTTTCCTTCTCGAACACCATCTTTCCATTCACCGATATATTTTTCAGAAGTGTTATTATAAAAATACTCCCCAACACCATTTTTTTTATCAAAAAGCCAATCTCCTTCATAGTAATTACCATTGGAATAATAATAAATCCCTTTGCCAGATTTCGCCCCTGATTTTATTTCGCCTTGGTAACGATCTCCTTGTTGAAAGATGTAAATACCATTTCCTTCAAAAATATCACGTTTAAACTCACCTAAATACATATCACCATTCTGAAAAAAAAACATTCCAAGTCCATGTTTTATGCCAGAATCAGAGAGTTGACCTTTATATTGTGCACCCCTTTTGTAATCGAGGATTTTCAGATTGGGGTATTTGTTCAGTTTTTCAAGGAAATCTTTGTATATTTGCTCGTTTTGATGTTTCTGTTTGTTGGATTCTTTTTGTGGAACGAAGGAAAGCCGAGATGGGGAGTTGTGTGGATAGCTTAGCGATTCAATCGGTCTCACTGAATGGATTGACATTTAAAATAAAAAATAGCAGTTTTAATTTAAGAAGTATTTATTTAAATTTTTTATTTTATTCAACATTCTACATTCTAGAAGAAAAAAAAGACAAAAATTTTAATTTTAATTTAGGATTATTAGGATGAAAAATTCAGAAAAAAAACTTTCTCATAAAACATAAAATGAGAGATAAAAAAAAAATTAAAATATAAAATAATTTTTCTTTTTTAAAAAAATCTTTTTAAAAGATCGATTTCTTATGTCTTCCAAATCCAAAGCAGATGACATGATAGCTAACAAGCAATTTCTGCAAAATTTATTCAATTCCATAATGTCTGACCCTCTTCCAAAAATAAAAAAAACTCTATCCGAAAGTTTGGATATTTACAATCAGCAATACAAATCTCCAACAGATCCTCCATTATCTCTCAAGGCCCTAATTAATGATTTCAAAGACGGGAAAGGTCGAAATACTCTTCATTTTGCATCTTCTCGTGGTGATAAGGAAATCTTCTGCTATTTAATAGAAAACGGGGCTGATATTCAGATAAAAGATTCAGAAGGCAATCCTGCAATCTTTATAGCAACACAACATTCAAACTTTCATTTAATAAAATTTATTGTTGAAGAGATGAAATTTGACATAACAATGAAAAGACAAAATGGGGTGACTGTTTTGCATATCGCTGCTTCGAGTGGTTCTATAGAAATGATAAATTATTTCCTGACAAACGGGTGTTTATTAGAAGATCTTAGTGATTTTGGAACTCCTTTAGATTGGTCAGTTAGCTATAATCATCTTGATTCAGTAAAGCTTTTAATTTCGAAAGGAGCTAATTTATTGGGGGGATCAAAAAAAAATAAAGAATTGCCACCACCTATTATAATGGCCATAAACCTTCAATATAATGATATTGCAAAATATTTGATAGAATTTAGTTATGAAACGATTTGGTGTAGAGATAAATCCAATTGGTCGACTTTACATGTGGCCAGTGAGGTTGGGAATTCAGTTATTATTGATAAGATTATAGAACGAATTGTGACAAAGGAAGGACCTGAAAAAGTGAAGGAGTTTTGTGATTATGTTGTAAATGAAACCACTGCTTTGGATCTTGCCTATCAATATGAAAAATGGGAATGTGTGTGTATTCTAAGAGTCTGGACTTCAAAAAAAAATAACAAATGGGAAGATTTAAAACAAAAAGAGCCGTCCAAGGAAAAGCCTGCGCGTGATAAAGAAAAAGCTAATGAGAAAAAAGTTGAAGGGAATAAATTTTTTGAAGAGGGAAAATATGTTGAAGCTTTGGAAAAATATTCAGAAGCAATTGAGTTAGATGATGAAAATTCGGCTTGCTATACGAATAAAGCTGGTTGTTATATAAAACTTCAAGATTATCAAAATGCATTGAAGTTAAGCCAAATTGCCAAAAAAATTGATCCGAAATGGATCAAATCATATTTTAGAGAAGGAGAAGCTTATTTGATGATGAAAGAATATGGAGATGCTGCTGCTTCATTTTGGGAGGGATTGAACTTGGAACCTTCAAATAAAGTGTTCAAAGATGCGTTTGATCATGCAATTAAATGCGGAAAAGAGCAGCATAAAAAAGCGATGGGAAATTAAAATATGATTTTTGAGATGAATTAAAAAAAAAAATTAAAAAAAAAAAAAATGAAAGAAAGAAAATTTAAACGTCTTTTTTTTATAATAATCAACTTTTTCATTAAAACACATTTCTCTTTTTATCCCCTCTTTTTATTCTTTTTCTTTTTATCTTTCTTTTTTGAAAGGTCTATTTTTGATA
>JFJP01040554.1_pt1 | contig 11048 bp, 11 predicted proteins | sample 431651 | NCBI WGS metagenome assembly JFJP01 (sample SAMN02602958, study PRJNA72255) | Microbial mat metagenome, whole genome shotgun sequencing project. | biome: fresh water; feature: sink hole; material: water; isolation source: purple microbial (photo- and chemosynthetic) mats found in...
TGATAAATTTAGAATCTTTGTTTTTTTATAATAACCAACTGACTGTGCTTCCTGCTGAACTTGGGCAGTTAAAGAATCTTAAATCTTTACAACTGCAAGGCAATGAGATTAAAACGCTGCCTATTCAAATTGTCCAATTAATAAACTTAAAACAACTTAACCTGCAAGACAATCAGATTGAGGCACTTCCCGCTGGCATATCAAACTGGCAAAATTTGGAGCAGCTTTCGCTTTGGACAAATCAAATTCAAACGATTCCTGCCGAAATAGGAAAATTGAAGAAATTGCAATTTCTTTCTTTGGTGAGTAATAAACTGACTGCTTTGCCAAATGAAATTACAGAATTAACGAACTTAGAAATATTGGAATTGCGCTATAATCAACTAACGATTTTGCCCAAAGCTGTTGCCAAATTGGTGAACCTTCAACGCTTGGATTTGGGGTACAATAAAATTGCGGGTAACGAGCAAGAACGCTTGCGTGAGGCTTTGCCAAAGGCAGAAATTAGTTTTGAAGATAAAAATAAGTAAGCTATATTTCTAACAACAAATTTTGTAATATTACGTAAAATAGGAAGGTAGGGATTGTCTTAATTTACACTCCTTATTTCAATTATTAAAACACATTTAAAAATATGACGCTTAAAAGAAAAAATGCGATTATTCGTAAAATCAAAGACATAACAGTTAGTAGCACATTGATGTTTGCTTTGTTGGGTGGTGCTACTGTACTGCAAAGTTGTAGTGACGGGGAGGAGGGAACAGAGCAAGTTCACTCAAAAAGTGTGCAAACTTATATTCAGGAAACAGAGCCTAATAAGTTTCAAATCACACATGAAGAAGTCGGTGAGGATAATCAAGTTTCTCAGGCTTATATTAACTTTTTGAATGGAACTACCAAAGTGCTTACTTTGGACGAGGCGCAGCAACTTTTGACACAGCAAGCTCCAGACACAACAGTTTCTCTGTCGCAGAGCCAAATAGATACTTTCAAGACAACAGCCGCAGCAACGCCTTATACTTCAGCAAATACTAATACAAGTACAAGTAGTAACTATAATAATACAAATAGTGGCACAACGCACTACCAAGACCATAGCGGCGGCGGCAGTCTTAGTACTATTCTTTATTATAGTGCATTGGGAAATATGCTCGGAAGGCAGCATCATAGCTATGCTCCCTCTCATTTTTATCACTCGCCAGAGTCCTATAACCGTTCTTTTAATACCAACACGACATTGAAGAACTCTGTATCTTCTCGCCCAAGAAGTTCAAGCAGTGGATTTTTTGGTAGTTCAAGTCGCTCTCGTTCGTCTGGTGGATAGGTTTGATGCTAATTTTTTTGATTTTCTGTAAAATTTCTAAACTTCAACCCTCTTTCAATATTTTTTGGTTAAATATTTGATTATTCTTATCTGAAGAGATTGATGGTTAGCCTCGTCAAATAGCTTCTGTCAAATAAAAAATTTGCTGAAAGGCATACTAAAAATTGAAAGTATAACAATGAAGCACTTGTTACAAAAAAGATATAATTCTTTGTGGATTACATTCTTAATGATCGTTTGTTCAATTCCCTGCCTTGCACAAACAGACGGCAGTGTGAAAGACCCTCTAAAAAAACCATATTTGTGGGCAAAACTTGAAATAAATCCGATAGATTCAGCTCTTTGGGTAGAATACTATGGCAAAGAATGGAAGGCGATGGCAAAAGATGATTTTGATAAAATCACTTGGTGGAAACAGCATCTTATGCTCAATATACTGGCAAAAAATGAATCTGTACTTGGTTTTGTTATCAAACCCAAAGAAGACGAAGACGACTTTTTTATTGATGATGATGCCTTCAGGGAAATCATGCATAGTTTAAAAGGAACAGACAATGCGGTAGCTTCTGCTTCGGCAGGTAGCCCGAAAGTTACAAAAAAGCAAGTCAATAAGGCTCAAATGAGAAAGGAATTAGATGGCATCGAGTCAATTATTTTGGGCGAAAGCAAAAAATTATTGGAATTAAAGAAAAATATACGTGCCAACTTTTCAGTGATAGAAGATGTCTATAGAAATATTTTTAAAGAATTTAATATAGAATATGTTTATTATAAAGTAAAGTATCCTACTGGTAATTACCTTGAGATGAAGTGGGTAGAAGACCAAGATAAGAAACTTCAAAAACTTAAACAAGACCAAATTCAGGAATTACGAAAAAAATATACGGTCAAATAAAACATAAAAATTTAAAAAAGGATAGCTATACAGTTATCCTTTTTTATTTTAAATTACCTAAATTTGGCTTTTCATCAATGGCACATGAAACATAAAAATAAAGAATTAAGGGAGCAGTTTGTAGCCTATTTACAAGAAAATATCAGTAAGCCCGCCGACTGGGACGAGCAAATAATAGGGCAGTTTACTACTACACCCACAAAAACCATTTTAGAGAAATACCTTGTTTTATTAGTAGAAAAGCACAGAGAAGGAAGCATTTATGAGGCTATTCATCAGTTTTATAAGTTCAGTGGTAGCCTGAAAACAGTAGAAGAGCAAGTAGCATATATCAAAAACTATGATAGAGCAAAAAGCATAGAAAATATATTTAAAGGACAAAGTAGCTCCTCGGAAGAAGCCCTGCTTTTTGTTGCCAAAATTTTTCAAATGCCTATCCAAAACTTGACTGACTTTGAAAGCTACTTAGCAATGCAAACGAAGGAAGTGCCGTCCTATAAAAGTGCAACTATACCAAAAAAAATAACAGCTAATGTAGGTAGGAAGCTATACAGCCAAGGATTGGTTGGATTTTCGGTGTTTTCTCTGATTGCGATTAGCATTGGTTTTTACCAAACTAAACAGCAACTCAACCAAGTAGATAGCATGGTTTTTAAGCCCCGCTACGTAGGTTCGCTAATACAAGAAAAAGATACAACAGCGAAGCAACTAACCGTAAAAACAGCTCATGTCGGTACAAAAATTGCCGCCAATGCGCTCGTTTTCTTCACAAATAATATCTATAACGCAGAGTTTTTGCACAGCAAGCAAGCATGGTCTTTCCAGACTGACCCCAAAGGAGAAGACATAAACAGCGAATACGGCGAGCCCTACCGCAGGGAAATAATGCCATTAAAACCTGCCGACCTCAAAAATATGACTTTGGCAAATAATGAAATTTGGATACGTTTCAACCTGCAAAACGAGGCAGAAGGCAAACTTTATATTGACAATCTTTTCCTCAAAATAATAGCACAATATCCTGTTAATGAGCAGATGATAAGTTATAATGCGTGGATTACTAAGTTTACAGAAAAGCACTACGAGGTATTGCTGAACCCTTTTGCTCTCTCTTACCCGATGGCGACTTTCATAGAAATAGAGGGAAATGAAAGCAAACATTTTTCCCTAAAGGTGAAAAGTGATGCAGACAAGAAAATTGAAAATCAGATTATTAAGTTTCGAATTATCGCAAGTGCTAACGATGGCAAAGGCAACCGCTATACTATTCAGTCAGACAAGGATTATTTTTTGGGCTTTGTGAAAAAGTAAGATTGGCTAAAATCATTAATTTAATAATCTTGTTTCTAAAATTACTTTGAACTTGCGTAGGATAGCAATAATTTGGAGTAAATCATCTTTTTCGGTACAGTCATAGGATTTGGAAATGCAATAAGTGTGTTTTTCCATGATTACAAAATTCCACATTTTCCCGACTACTTCGCACCCATAAAGAGGGTTATTATTGTTATTTTGCGCTTGGGCGATAAGAAAAGCCTCCAACACTTGTGCCATAGGTTCGCCTGTGGGGTTAAGTTGGGGTTTATACTCCTGAAAATGAAAGTAAGGAATTTGAGGCATATCCAAGATTCCTTTTGCCACCATAAAATCAGTTTTTGTTTTTAGGAAAATATTATCTACAGTAGCCGAAATTGTTTTTTCAAAATACGTTCTAAACTTGGGATTGTCTTTGAGATATCCCAAGCGAAGCACAAAAGAAATAAATTTCATTTTCAAATCCTCTTCCTGCCAGCCACCAATATTTTGCACTGCATTTTCATAAATATCATCAAATAATAGCTGTTCGGCTTCTGTAAGTATAGTAGTAGTATCGAGCCACTCCTGCAACGAGGGCAAGTTTTGACTGCCTACCAAGCGAGTTAAACCAAATAACTCTATTAATTCTGCTTCACTATACTGTTTTATTTTCTTTGCCATAATCGTATGATTTTTACAAAGATACAAAAAATATTTTCAAAATGAATGGTCAGTTTGGGAAGGAATAGGCTGCTAATCCTTAGAACTCTTTTTCTTTCCCTTCAAAGGCGGAATTACTATTTTTTGGGGTTTGTGAAAAAATAACTACCCTTGTGGCTTCAGACTTTCATCTAAAATCCACTGCAAAACGGATAAAACTTCGTGAGGTTTGGTAAAAGTTAAAGGCACATAATTAGGGTCAATATAAAGATTTTTAGCCTCTAATTTTAGAAAACACCAAGAAAAAGCATTGGTAACACAACCATAAATAACTTTACGAGGCTTGCTTTCACGTTCGTTAAAAATCTGGGCGGCATACATTTCCGCACCACATTGTGCTAATCCTCTGTCTATTTCTGCTTTTTTTGCTTCTACTAAACAAAAAACAGGGGCAGTAATTTCTAACCTTTGCGCTTCGGCAGAAAGAATAAAATCACAATAGCCATTCAAACCTAATTTGCTATCAACCTCAAACTCAAACCCCGAAAAAGTTTTGAACTTATCTATATTTTGCCGCCGAAGTTCGTTAAGAATAGGAACAACAATATATTCAGATTTGGCTTTTTCAGTAGTAAGCGTTTCTTGCGAAGCCTCTTGTAAAATTACTTTGAGCAAGTCTGTGATTTCTTTTGAAAAAATATTACTTGGCAACCAAGCCGCCTGTATGCTACTGATTCCTAAATCATCTTGCAATTGTGCTAATCTCTTAAATCTATTGTATGCCATAATCGTATCTCGTTTTTACAAAGATACAAAAATATTTGAGGAAACCCTTCGCTTGTACCCCTACAAATACTTTTGCAAAACTGTTTCTTTTTTTGCCTTTGCTCCGTTTATAGTTGCTTGGTTTTCAGAATTTTAATGGCAAAACTTAGTCTAACAAAGTAGTTTCTAAGATAACTTTAAATTTGCGGAGTATGGCAATGATTAGTAATAAATCTTCTCTAAGTGTGGCATCAAAAGTATGACTAATTCCGTATTTTTTACCTTCCATAACCACAAATTGCCAATTTCTGCCCACAATTACAAGCCCGTATAAAGGTTTGCCGTTTTTGTTTTTTTCTTGGGCTATCAAAAATGCTTCTATCAGCTGTGCCATTGGTTCGGGGGGACTTTTTCGGCTGCGTTTATACTCCTGAAAGTGAAAATATGGAATTTGGGCAATATCTCCAATACCTTTGGCAAGCATAAAATCTGTTTCGGTTTGCAAATAAATACCTTCTACAGTTGCTGAAATAGTTGTATCATAAAAACTTTCGTAACGATTTTCTTCATCTCCGTCCAATTGTGCAAATACTGTGAGTAAAGGAGAAACAAAACGCATTTTTAAAGTTTCCTCATTCCAAAAGTCCATATTTTTTTGAGCAGATTGGTATAATTTTTCAAAAAGTACCTGCTCATACGCATTGAGAATAGTAGGCGATACCATCAGCCAATCTGTTAATAAAGCTATTTCATTCAATTCTCTTTGCAGATTAAAAGTTGTCATAAGCTCTACTTCTGACCAAATTTTTACTTTTTTCTTTGCCATAATCGTATCTCGTTTTTACAAAGATACAAAAATATTTGAGAAAAATATTTAGTCAAATATCTCAATAATAGGCAATTTAAGACCTGAAACGTTATCTATAATATCTCCTTCAACGAAACTTCGGAAGTTGTCCAAACTTTGATAAACTGTTACAGCACCAATAGCAGGTTCTATGAGCCAGCAAGATTTGATGCCCGCAGCAAAATAAATTTCAAATTTATCCAATATTTCTTGCGTGCCTTGGGTGGGCGAAAGCAACTCTACAATCAGCAATGGCATTTCGGTCATCTTCAGAATATCTTTGCTACGGTTTATTTTCATAGGCGGATACACCGCAATATCAGGCACATATTCCTTGCCGTCTATCAGCAAACTCAACTCGGAAAACACCGAGAATTTTTTTTGGTTTTTTAGCGAATAGCCTGTATTAAGTTGAAAATATGAATGATTACGTGAAGGACTCATAAGGAACAATTTTAAAGTTTTGTGTAAAGATAGAGAAAAAAATAACAAAAAACCTTATTGCTTATAGATTTGCTTTTGGGCTACAGTCGCTACTTGCAAAGAACTTATCAGCCAACCCACATTTCCGCCTGACCTTTCGAAATGCTCTACCGTATTTTGTTTTTTCTGTCAATTTGGAAAATGAACAGTGTGCTAATCATTAACCTTCTTTTTCTTTCCCTTCAAAGGCGGAATTACTATTTTATTAGATTTTTTTACTACACTAATAATACTGACTATTTTGAGGTTTTTATCGCTATCGTAGTCTATAGTAGCAAGCCTTCTGTACTTATTTTTCGTTGGCTTTTTCTCAGATTTCAGCGTACCTTCTACTTCTATTCCATAATTTACTAAAATATGTTTTTTATCTGTTTCCTCTTTTACATCATAAAAAATGACTTTTATGCGTAATTCTCTTCGATAAGCAATGGAAAAATCCTCAAAATACTTTTCTATATCTACCAAAGTAGTGGTATTAGTGAGGTCGTTTACTATGCGGGCATTGGACATAAACAGCGATTTGCATTTTTGCATATCAAGATTACCGCTTTGAGCTATTTCTTTTAAAATATTTTCCAACTCATGTATCAAATCTATTGGGCGGTTTCTGGTGATGAGCGGCTTTGTATCCTTAGTAATAATTTCTATAAAACTCTCATGAACGAAGCCTTCTCGATTCTGATAACTTGCTTTATAAAAACCATTGGTATATCTTTCAGATACCAAGACTAATTCAGTCCCAATAGGCAAACTAAGAATAGTTGTTTGATTTTCAAAAGGTCGTTCTTTGAGAACTGCATCATCTTTTATTACTTTGGCAGATTGCTGTTGGGCAAAAACTACCTGAAGTAGCAAACAAAAAACAATAATGAATAGATATGTTTTCATAAATGGAATGGCTTTGTGTCTATTTTGCTAAGTTACTCACTCCTAAGTTCTTCAAATACAGTTTGTTATTTTTAGCGACTTGAAGCGAACCTATGAGCCAGCCCGAATTTTTATCGTTGCGGTTTTGGTAATCTACCGTAAAGTTATAACCGCCAACATCTAAGAAATGATAGGTAGTTTTATTTGTTTGCTTAAACTTGAGATTTCCTTCTTGCAATTCATACAAAAATATAGATAATTGATTGTATTCAAAGCTATTTGCCAAACTGTTGTTCAGAAAGCTACTATCTCCCAATACTCTATCCAATATATTAAAACTCGTATTGTGTGCCATCGGATTGATGATTCTTGTGGTGTCTTTTGCTACATTTTTACTTTCCAAAAAGTTCGCTTTTACCCCCACTATTACCCATTTTGATTGCTTGGGGCTTGTTTCCTCTACCTGCATCACTATTTGTGCATTTTGAGGCTTGCCTTTGTAAACTACAGCGCAACTTACCACCGCATACCAATTTTTACTATAATAATTGAGGTGAACTTTTGAGGTAATTTTGCCAATAAAATTGCGTACCATATTCAAATCTATGCCTTTATTTTGCCTATCAAAAAGGCTCGCTATCAAGTAAGTACGCTTAATGCTATCCGATAAGTTTGCGCCGAGTGATTGGTGTTTTGTGAGTAAAGTTTTCTCATTATTAAAGCGTTCCATAAATTCATCTATTACCTTGACTTGGTATAGAAAGTTGATTTCCCCTTCATTCAGAATTGCATCTGTATTAGGCTGTGCTTGGCAGCTAAGAAAGCAAGATAGCATAAAGAAAAATATTAAGTAAATGCGTTTGTTATTTGTCATTTTATTAAAGATAAATTATTGATTTTTAATGATTTAATTTTTATTGTGATTGAGAAATGTCTATATCTCCCAAAACAATGGCAGCCTCACAAAAGCAAGTTCCGTTTGTTCTGACACAGCTAATATCCATGATGATTTCTATAGTTTTTTTCTTACAATCTTTCTCTAAGGTAATTTTTTTTCCATCTTTTTTCCCCTCGAAACACTGCAAAACCGTAATAGAACCGTAATACATCCCGTCTGCGCCCTGTTTTAGCTTATCGTAGTCGGTTGCGTAATAGTAATTTGCCCAATCGATTTTAAATTCAGCATATCTATCTTTGACATTGGAGAGCATCAAAAAATACTCATCTACGTTGTAGCTGTATTTTTGTACTTTTGTACTTGTTGATATGCGTATATCTTTGTCAGGCTGTTTAAACAATCTTTTGGCATTTTTTACCGCTATCGCTATGTCGTTTGGTTTGCTACCCTTATTAGCCGCTGTAGCTATGTAAGTGCCTAACTCCTTTACCTTATTCATTACAACTTTGCCAAACTCATCTATGTTTGCTTGGGTAATTGCATTATTGCAAGGGTCTGATGCTTGTGCGCCTTGTGCATATATTTTTCCAAAAAATAAGATAAAAAGAAATGGTAAAATTATTGATTTCATGTTTTTATGGTTTGTGAATAAAATAGATAAAATGAAAATTATTCTTCTTCTTCTTGGACAAAAACTCCTGCAATACTTTTCTTATCTGCACTTGGTTTTATCTTTGTGAGTTGTATTTTGTAGCGGCGGAGTAGGCTCAATCTCTCCAAATAATCGCTGATGGAATAGCGGTCTATCAAGATGCCAAGAGGCGTTACCACATTTACTTCGGCGTTTTTGCTCTCAAAAAATGCAAGTGTTTTTTGTAGCCAATTTTCGGCTTGTTCCCCACCGAAACCAGCATTCGAAGGCTCGTTCATTGCTTGCTCGGCGGCGAGGGCTAAGTTTATATTTTTTTCTTCTGCTTTTTTTTCTGCATCTACAGGAAAGGTTTTCATGGCTTCTTGTTTTTTGAAAAGCTCTTTCAAAAAGCGGACGGGCACCGAAAAATTTAGGTTCTGCCCCGCATCTATCGAGGCAACTACAACGCCTACTATTTCTGCTTTGACGTTCACTACTGCTCCTCCGCTACTTCCTGCCGAGATAGAAGCGTCTATTTGCAAAAGTTCTCTATCACCAAAAACCCTTTTTGCATTGCTGACGATACCTTCAGCAAAGGTTTGAGATAGCCCCTCCGGACTGCCTACAGTGTATATTTTCTCGCCTACTTCCGCATCTTTGGCGGCGGGAGATAGCCCTACGGCAGGCAAACCCGAAACGCTAAGAATAGCAAGGTCGTTTTTGCGGTCAATCGCTACATAGCCCTGCACAGGTAGCTCTGTGCCATCGCTTAGGGTTATGCTTAGTCCATGCACATCATCTATGACGTGAAAATTGGTAGCTATCAAGTTTTTGCTAAGAATAATGCCCGAACCATTGCCGAAAGCCTCGCCTTGTTCGTTTTTCATGGTGATATGCACCACCGCAGGAAGTACACGCTTGGCAACTGCTTTGGCATCTTGCCCTTGCGCTAAAAAGCTGATAAACAGTAAGAAGGCGGTGCTAAAAAAAGTTTTTATGCTCATGCAAATTTTTGTTTTTGGGTTTATTTATTCGATATAAAAAATTCTTGTTATCTTACAATCAGTGCTATCCGTAACTACTGCCGCAACTTTCATATTTGCGTTTATCTTAGTCGTAAAATCACTAACATTTCCTTGTTTTACGATATTAACCGCAGAAATTTGCTGTACTACCTCTGTATCAGGGCTTTTGCAAAGGTTTATCAAATCTTGCTTTGCCTTTTCGTTCCCACTTGCTATTTGAGAAAACAGACTTTCTACCTTTGATTTTATCGTATTGTTATTATTACAAGGAGGAGGAGGAAGCTTCAAAAACCAGCCTGCACCGCCACCAATAGACAAGGCAAGCAAACAAGCTATCAAAGACCACTGTCTCCATTGTTTGATTGCAAATTGTAGCTTTTGGTAACTGTCGTTAATCGTTTTTAAATTATTTTTTAATTCCTCAGATTCTGTTGCGAGTAGATTTTTAGTGGTTTGTAATTTACTCTTATCTTGCTCTAATGACCTGATAGTTTGTTCTTTACTCTTGACCTGCTCGGAAAGATTTGCTTTTTCGTCTTGCGAAGTATTTTTTTCAACTTCTTTGTGTTTTAATCTTTCCAGCAAAGCACTATTTTCGGAAGTTAAGTTGTTTTTTGTAGCCTCTAAACTTTTGTAATCACTTTGCCAGCGTGTTAAGTCGGTTTGGGTTGTGTTTAATTCAAATTTTGCGTTTTTTAAATCATTTTCAAAAGTTAGTTTTTGGGAAGCAAGAGCATTGATATCATCTTTTAATTGCTGAATGAGTACGTTATTATCGTCCTTTACCTTTAGTGCTTCTTTTATTTCTTCTATTTGCTTTCCATCAATAGTATTAGCCCCATTAGGACTTTTAATCCATTGGTCTATCTTCTTTTCTAATTCCTGAATATTTTTAAGAAATATATCACCAATAGAAGATAATTTTTTTAAAAGTTCATTCCTACTTGCTAAGTATGTTTGTCCATTTATTTTGTCTATATATAGGTAAATATTTTTAATATCTGGCGTTTCAATTGCCTTACCATTAGTAAAAAAAATAATAGAACTTGATAGCAATTTAACACACATATTGAAGTCCTTTTGTTTATCATCAAGGCTTTCATATTTGTCGTAATCATAATACTTATAATGGTGAAAATCGTTTAAAAAAAATCGAAGTGCATTAGTATCATATCTATTTTTCCTTACTAATAGAGAATCAACATTCTTACTCCAATTATTAAATATAAAATCTGTGCTGTCTGCGAGAGGTTTAGTTTCTGAGTGTGGGTCTAATGCTATAGCTACCTTTTCAATCAATTTTCGTAATTCAGCCAATTTTGTAGAATATTTAGCTGTCTTATCATTATTTATATCA
>JFJP01024063.1_pt1 | contig 11047 bp, 10 predicted proteins | sample 431651 | NCBI WGS metagenome assembly JFJP01 (sample SAMN02602958, study PRJNA72255) | Microbial mat metagenome, whole genome shotgun sequencing project. | biome: fresh water; feature: sink hole; material: water; isolation source: purple microbial (photo- and chemosynthetic) mats found in...
CTTGCCAAGCACAAAACGATGATTTTTCATACTGGGCTTGAGAGGTTAGATAAACAACTTTGTAGTCAAGATGCCCTAAATAAGGGATCTGATCTTTAGAAGAAGCGTTGTGTGAAAAATGCATCATACCCCTATCTGGGTGTGAAGGCTCCAAGACACGCTCGATAGTTTTAATGTCACTCCTATAAAACTCCTTACCATCCTCGCTTATTAAACGCAACTGATCATCGCCCATCTCACAATAGATCCCTACAAGATCTATCTCGCGGGTGTTATTGATACGAACTCTGCAACCAATCATATCCACCAACGCTTCTTCTAAGCTCTTTTGTACGCTTATTGTAGGCATAGCAGAGGCTTGAGGCACTAAAAAAGGAGTGAGCATGGGATGGCTAATATCCCACGGATAAGAACACAATGCCGAAGTATGCTGATGATGCACCAATAACAGTGCGATGGATTCTAGTGTTTGAATGGGGAGCTGATGGAGTGTGCCCGAATCTATCGCAATTGGGAAAAGGGTGTACATTCCTTTGGTATTTTGAGTGTTCTTATAACATAAACGATAATCTTCTCGAAGGGCTTGTAACAAGAGGCTGGTCAATTTTCGCTCTTTGGATTGATTGTGAGCAGTTGCCCCATAGAGCCATTGGAACGTCGATGGTGTATCAAAGCAAAAGTCTGGACCTAATTTTTGATCCTGCAAGTCGGGTGTGCTTTGTGAATCACACCCCGCATCAAAACATTCTTGTAAGTAGGCTTGGTAGGTAGCCAAAGAGGGGGATTGTTTCTTTTGTAACATCAGTGCATAGCAATGACATAACGAAGGGTTGATAAAGGATGCCATAACAAACTCCTGCCATTTTTGGAGTTCATTATAGCATAAGCCCTATCAAGATTTTTTACGATGCAAGGCTTTTTCTAAGATCATTTAAGGAGTTTTCAAACTCTCTCATCACCCTTTTTGAATCGGTTTTACCCATGCGTTTTTCCCTCTTTTTCGTGCGAGACTTTACCAAATGGGCTTTGAGTTTTTCATAAAACAGATTCGTCTCTTCTTTATCGTGATGCATCTCAAGGGATGAAACCACGCGTACATGACAAAAGCTTTTTGTGCCATAATCGTAAAGAGGTAGCGTCATGTGTTTAGAATAACTGAGCCAATGGGCGATTAAAACAGTGTTTGGGCTTTGTTCGCATCCCATTTTTGAAAAGACATTGGAAAAGGTTTGAAAAGCGTTTTCGGTTTCGTATAACATCTCTTCGTTTAAGAAAATAGGATCAAACAACGCTTTACGCGCTCCATCGGTTGCCTCAAAAGTTTTAAGGCTCTGTGTTGTGTGGGGCATAGAAGGGTCAATAACGGAAGCCACATTTCGATAGTAGTACTGATGCACTAAATTGCCTTTAAGGGCTTCATAGCCTGTCACCCCTAGTTTATTAATCATCAAAGAGGGATTTTGGTACGCTAAGATAAGTTCCGTTTTAGACTCGCGTAAAACATCCGCATGCAAATCCACCTCTTTACGAAGCACCTTTTGGGCTTCATCGATAAAAATGGAAATAGGATTGGTAAAATGAAAAGTACTGCGTACACAAAGCTCTTTTAGTACCCCTTTTAAGACCATTCCCATAATCGCATCGTTTAAGGTGCTGGTATCAAACACAATGATTTTACCTTCATTCAATAAGCTTGCAATGTTCACATCGTTGGAATGTAAAAAAGGATTTGTGGTGATGTGGTGTGCTGATTTGAAGGAGGCCACCAGATTTTCACACAAGCGCTTAACGGCAGAATCCGAAGAGCCTCGTGAAGCATTTTTATACGATTTGATTCCATTAAAGCCATTTTTAACACTTGCATGCATGCTATGAAACAGCTTAACCAAACGCACCAAATCCTCAGGAGCAAACTGCGCGAGCTCTTCAGGGGAGATGTCTAAAACACACTGCTCAAAATCCAATCCATCCAAAGCATCACAATAGCTCTCAAGCTGACGGATAAACCCATCAACCTCTTGAATGCTTGAGACAATAGAAAAAAGATTTTTGAATGTGCATAAAGGGGCCAAACGGTTAGGGTCATTGAGGAGGGGGAAGGCATGTTTAGCCAAAAAGGTATCGTACTCTATGGGATACCGTCCCACCTCACGTTCAAAGTGTTCTATGGCTCTTAATGTTTTTAGAATATGCACACCAACCGTAGCCGCAAGATTGGTCCAATAATCATCTTGTAATCCTCCTAATAACAATCGAAGTTCTTCGTAAAATTCATCCCCAGTGAACATATCTAAAAGATTGATGCTTGGGCTCCAAGGTTTTCCAAGTTCCACAACTTCTTCAAGCCTTCCATGCTCTTTAGCAAAGTGTTTAAGGGCTAGGTGTTCTTTGCCCTTAAAATCAAACATCAAAATGCCATGCCCTTTGCTGATACGATCCTTTAGATTCGGGTAGATAAAACTGGTGGTTTTTCCACACCCTGTCTCCCCAATGGCACAGGCATGGGTAAAATCCATGGGGATGATATTGCTAAGAGCCTTTTTGTGTGAAGAGGGTGTTGTGCGTATAAATCCTATGCGTGACATCGTTTATCCTTTGTAGTTAATGTGTGTCATAATCTCATCAGCAATTCCTAAATCAATTGCACTCCGTGCATCAAAGTAAGCATCGCGGTCGGTAATCTTTTCTATCTCTTCCACACTGTTGCGCGTCTTTTCCGCCAAGAGGGTGTTAAGGAAATGTTTGAGCTTCATAATTTCACTCGCGGTAATGGCTATATCACTCGCTTGTCCGCTAAAGCCACCTAATGGCTGATGTAGCATGATTTTTGAGCTGGGCAACATATACCGTTTGGTCCCGCATGCAAAAATGATACTGGCCATCGAAGCTGTTAGCCCCATAGAATAGGTATGAATGGGAGATTGAATCGCATTCATCACATCAATAATGGCCAATCCTGCATACACCGATCCTCCAGGGGACGAGATAAACAGATCAATAGGTGTTTCATGGTCCAATGAGTCGAGCAACAAAAGTTTTTTAATCATGTGGTCCATCACCAAAGCATTGATTTCTGTGGTTAAAAAGAGGGTTCTTTCATCAAATAAAATAGAATTCATATCCATAACACGTGTACCGCCATGGGTTAATTCGTACTCAATTCCTATATTCGTTAGCATACGGTTTCTCCTAATATTTTTTTATAGGTATTTTAAAGATGTGTTGAGAGTTCCTGCCCTTTGGCAAGAACTCGATGAAACAATTAATCTATCAGCGTATAAAAGATTTTAGACGCTGCATCACTCAGATTGAGCGCATCGTATTGGTACAGTATATTGGCACGCACCTCTGTAAGGTAATCGTGAAATTCACTGTATTTAAATGATTTAACCTCTACTGGTCTTGGATCATCTTTGTACTGTTGTGAAAAAAGATACAAGGCCTCTTCGATTGCATACATCATTGCAACCAAAGAAACAACGGTTATATCTGTTTGATACTGTTTGTGGGTGTAAGGATGGGTAATGACCCATACCTCTTTTTGGCAAGGCTTTGTCATGACCAGATACCACGCATTGCAAAAATCAATGGCATTGAGTTCTATCGTTTCGATAAACATACACTCTTGCGCCCCTAAAAGTCTTTTGAGGGTTTGTTTAAACGTTGCCTCAAAAAGCGGTATAAACTCCGAAAAGTTATGGCTAAATGTTTGATAATTGTGTGACATAGGATTTCCTTTTATGTTTTTTATCATTGAGTTAAGAGAAAGATTAACGAGGCTTCCCGCTAAAAGAAGCCCCATTTTATGGCATTCTTAATAGTTTCCATATCCATATCATAATCGTCGCAAGGTGGCTGCGCTTGCGTGGTAAGCGATTCGGCAAGGGTGTTTAATGTTTGCAAACCTTCTTTGAGCTCTATAAGAGATTCATTGCTGCGAACGTCATTTTCTTTAGACGATAGTTCCGATACGACATCACTTAAATGGTTAAGGGTTCTATACATTCGGTTGAGGGTGTGGATATTAAAAGACATGTGGACTCCTTGTGTTTTAGAAGCAGTACTATAAATGTTTTTTAGGAAGAAAAAATTCCTAGCGTGTTTAGTGCTTGGAATTACATGTAATGAGGTTATTAAAATGTCTCCCTCCATAGGGCCCGAAAGCATTTTTATCCTTTTCCTTGATCATCGCATGCGAGAAAATAGTCTAACTCTTTTTTAAAGGGTGCATCCAAGCGATGATAAATTCGCTCTAGGCGTTTGTATTTTTTTATCTGATCTCTTTGCACTGCTTTTTGCATACCTCTTAAGAGATAATGATAACGAACCAATGATTTTGTATAAGAAGAAAGTGGCCAATGCTTGATGATCTGGTAAGACAGTTCTTCATGATTCCAAAACGAGTATTGGCCTGTTTTGACATCATTGCTATCTTGAAATGCAATCACTGGTTTAGCAATATCATGCAACAATGCAGCAGGCAACATCCGATAGTGCCCTTGTTTAGCAACATAATACATAACGGCTAATGTATGCACTAAAACTCCATGTTTGTGATGTTTATTTTGTTTCCAAAAGAGTGTTATAAAAAATTCCTTACGTAAAATTCTAGATAAACGCATGGTATGCTCCTGATGTTTTAGAAGCCGTACTATAAATGTTTTTTAGGAAGAAAAAATTCCTAGCGTATTTAGCTTTTCCGTCAAGGGTTATGAAAGAAGTCTATTAAATATATGAGAAGCAATCATCAGATACAATCGCATTCAAATGCAAATGAAGGACTAGAAAAATGTATGGCAAAGGTAAATAAATGAGCCAACTCACAACAAATCAAATTCGGGAAATGGCATTCAAAAATCAGGATATAACGCAATTAGATGTGAGCCACATTACTAATATGAATGGATTATTTAAGGACATGGCTCGTTTTAATCAAGATATTTCGCAATGGAATGTCTCGAATGTTACAAATATGAGTGAAATGTTCTTTAGGTGTTATTCATTTAATCAAGATATTTCGCAATGGAATGTCTCAAATGTTACAGATATGAGTGAAATTTTCTTTGGGTGTGAATCATTTGATCAAGACCTCTCTAAATGGGATGTCTCTAAAGTGACTAATATGAATCGTATGTTTCACGAATGTTTTTCATTTAATCAAGATATTTCGCAATGGAATGTCTCAAATGTAACAGATATGAGTGAAATGTTCCTTGCGTGTTTTCCATTTGATCAAGATATTTCGCAATGGGATGTCTCAAATGTAACAGATATGAGTGAAATGTTCTCTTGGTGTAAATCATTTTTTCAAGATTTATCTAATTGGCAATTGAATATAGGAGTAAAAACTAATTTTATGTTTCAAGACAGTAAATTAGAGGAAGTTTTTGGTAGTATAGAAAGTAAAGAGCTAATCGAAAAGTCTTACTTAGTATCTTACTTCTTGGAGGGAAAACAATTCGAAGGAGAACCTAAAGACACATATGAATACTACAAATATTTAAACAAGAAGAATGAATTGGAAGCAAAAATTGACGACTAAAGAGCAAGTTCAAGAAATGCTCAATAATGCTGAAAATATTACACCATTAGAGGTAAATATTAAAAGGGGCATTACATGTAATAAAGTGAGAGTGTGGCGAGGTTAGTTTATTTCATGAAAATAAATACTGAAGTTCTCGCAGTTTTACAAAAACTTCAGTGTGAAAATTATTATAATGATCTAAACGTATTGGGGTGCTTATAGTGAATTTTAATCTGATTGTAAAGAGCGATTCGCATTAGATTTTTAAAAGCATATTTCTGATTAAGCCATCCCCTACCCCCTAGAGGATGGAAAAAAGCCCCATTATTTTCAGCGTCTGATTGGGTTGATTTATTTGTGACGTAGCAGATTTTTATATTCTGTGTCTGTGCATTGGTAATTATACCTTTCCAATAAGAATCAACAATCAGAGAGTTTTGTGGTTTCGCAGCTTTTCGTAGCCCACGAAGTAAACTTGCTCCCCAAGCAAAAAAGACAAAATCACCTTTAAAAGTGATTGGGAAAGGAATTGTAGAGTAAGCTAGTGCATTAGCAATATGTGTAACAAGAGTTGAATAATTAATATTGCTTGGTTCTCTTAAATTGAATAAATTTTTAATTTCTATTAATCCACTTTTGTAACAACTATTACATAGCAACGATAGTATTACGTCCATTGTTGGGTCTGGTACAAGTTCAACATATTGTGAAGTTGAAAATAATGAACTTCCAATAAGTGTTTGATTTGGAACATTGAGGGAAAAATTGATTGGTACAGAACTCCCAGGATTAAACATAAAAATAGTGCCTATGATTTTTTTTGAGAATTTATTATTAAGAATTGGAGGTTGATACTGTCCATTCGGACAACACGGATCTAAATCAATATACGCTTCCGTTCTATAAACATTTTTTGCACTTATCTCAAATTTCCCAAAAACCTTCATTAGTGTTCTCCTGTTTTTTATCCGAATTAAGACATAATAGGGTATAAACCTACAAAGGGACTTTTTTCCCTATGCGTTTTAAAATAAACTTAAATTTATCGTGGATAGGTTACGCGAATAGTTGTCGAATCGATAAGTGCGCTTGAGTGCGCGAAGCTTCAACGGCAAAGTTAATCTCTTTGGCCGTAGTGGCCACATCGATCTTCCATTCTGGTATATTGTACCGTTTGGCTTTATTGCCTTCATTTAGCCATTGCAAAGCTTCGCTTAAATGCCACAGTGATGCATTTCCAGAGTAAACGGGTATGGGTGCTTCATTAGAAGCAAAGAGTTTAAGAACATTTTGTCGTGAGCATCCAATAGTATCAGCAATATCCGACACCCCCGCAAAATCTGGTTTAGCTTCGACTAATGATGCGGATGGAATTGCTTTTTTAACATCTTTAATAGCACTTTCAAATGCTTCTACTGCGTTTGTGGCTTCACGTGTAAATGATAAACCAATCATTCCTTTTCTTCCACTTCCAATCAGTGCATCATCACATCCTGCCTCATAGAGTTTTTCAATAAGGTCATTCATAGCTTCATTGGTATTTATCTTGAATAAAAGTTCAAATTCATATTCACGCATCGTGTCATCCTTCATTTTTATCTTCTTCTATGGTTTTAATACAACCATCTACATGTTTTTTCAAATCTCTAGCATGATTCTGGGGATTTTTAGGTGTTGACCAAATGCTTATTTGGCAAAAGATCCCATTCCTGCAGGAATTATCATTATGAGGGCATAAAAGAAGCCCCCATGAATGTGTTTTTCCTGATCTTTTTTTAACACTCCAACCTAATGTTTCTGCGTGAACAATCGCAGCTTCAATATCCTTATCAGGATGCCGTGGTCTATTTGACATAGTATTCCTTATGACTGTAAGTATAACAAGAAAGCTATTTAGTTGTCAAGTGACAACTAAATAAACCTGTGATTGTGTTGATAATTCATGTGCAATAAAGTATCTTAAAGTGGTCATTGATATTGGTTTATTAAGTTTAGCATTGATAATTTTTAAAGCACTACTTTGACTAACGCCGATGGAAAAAAGCTGAGTAATTTCTTGTTTATAGGGATCAAGTATGCGTGTCTTGTTTTTGGCTCCCTTGGGTCTTCCTAATATTTTTCCCATTGCACGCGCAGCAGATAACCCCTGCTTGGTTCTCTCACTAATAATTTCTCTCTCCGTTTGAGCAAAATATCCATAGATAGCCAGAAGCAATGCTGACAAAGCTTCATTTTTATTAGTGGAAAGTTCTGGTTGATTTGTAAAAATGAGTTTTAGTTTATGTTTATTGAATTGTTCAACCAAATTTAGGATTTCGAGCATGTTTCGTCCGAGTCGTGAAAGCTCAGTACAGATAAGAATATCACCTTCCCCCATCTGTTCTAAAAGGATATCAATTTTACGTTCTTTTTGACTTTTTTTTGAAGAAATTTCTAGCTCGATAAATTCATCAATCAGCATTTTATGTTGTTGCGCATATTCCAGGATCTTGTGTTTTTGGTTTTGCAAGGTTTGTTGCTCAGTGGAAACTCGAATATAGCCAAAAACCATCAAAAATCCTTTATTGCTATAAAATAGTGTATATTTTATTATTTTAGCACAATATGAATATAATCTATCTGACCTATTAAATTGTATATATTGTTGTAAACTAATGGTCGTTAAAATAGTAAAAATACCGAGGTCGTAATGCCACTTATTCAAATCCTTAGCTACTCTCAGAAAAAAGAGTTTGAAACCCCTCTGGTTCTTAACAATAAATCGAGGGAAGAAGTTTTTTCATTACCACTTCCAATTGAAAGTCAGATGGTCGCCATTGACAAAGCTATCAATAAGGCAAGATTCATAGCGATGTTCGGATATTTCAAAGTGACACGTTCATTTTATGAACAGAGCATGTTTCATGAAAACGATATTGACTATATTGCAAGACGCTATGATCTAAAGATTGATGATATCTCATCAGCAAAAAATACCATTGCCCTCTACAAAAAAATCATCCGTGAACATTTCGGCTATATGGCACCGGACGAATATCTCAAACAAAAATTGATCAATGAGTCTCAAAGGCTTATCGTTGGGCTCTCTACACCCAAAGCAGTATTCTATGCGCTGGTCGAATCGGCTATTGCTTATCGATATGAAGTACCATCTTATACTTTTCTTTCCAAAATCATCACTGAAGCGATGAATACGCATCGAGGAAATATATTCGAAAGGTTGAAATCGTATTCGGCTCATACGGCACTGCAACCGCTAGAGCTTTTTTTACAAACCGATGAAACACTGCCAGGGCGCTACACTATTGCACGATTCAAGAAGTTTTCCCATTCGCTCAAGCCTTCGAAGATCAAAGAAGAAGTCCGTACCTATGAGACACTCCGTAATATACATACCTCATTAAGCGAGATTATCCGTGATATCGGACTAGAAGAGAATACCGCCCGCCACTATGCGCAGTGGGTAGAAAAAAGCGATGTGCACCAAATACTGCGAAAGGCAAAACACAAACAGCAGTTCGATCTAATCTGTTTCGTTGCACATCAGACAAGGATACGGAGCGATCAGCTTTGCGAGATACTGGTTCAATCGGTTCAAAGCGCCAAACTCTCCGCTCTTCGTGAACATCAGAATGCCTATTTCCTTCAGAGGCAGTCGCGTTCAAAAGCTTCTGTTGAAATCGCCGATCTTCTCAAAAACCGCCTAATCCCCAAACTACACTCCATTAAAAAAATGCTCGCTTCTGATATCGGTTCGGATGAAAAAATTTGCCTTATCAGTGTCCAAGTCGAAGCTATGATTGTCGATGAAGAGGAAAAAAAACAGTATCTGGATACACATGATGAATTGGAAGATCATATTGGTTATCACGCTATACTCGAAGAGCGCTCCCGTAAACTTCAAAATCGGGTCTCCGATATCATTAAAGCATTGGAGTTCGATGAGAAAGAATCAGATAAGTCACTGCTTAAAGCGATTGCCTTCTTCACAACAACTGGAGGAAATGTCACAGTAAAACTGCCAATGGAGTTTTTGGGCGAAGAGGAGAAAAACTCTCTACTTCAAAGCACCACAGACGAACCGTTTCGGATATCGCTGTACAAGATGTTTCTATTCATTGCCATCGCAGAGGGGATCAAATCAGGATCACTTAATCTCAAAAACTCTTATCGCTACCGTGCGTTTAACGATTATCTGATTGATATTGGAGAATATAACCGAATGAAAGAGCTCTATCTCAAGCGCTATGGAATGGATAAGCTTAAATCTTCAATCGGTGTACTTGATGACCTAAGAGGTGAGCTTGATGGAATCTACCGCAACGTCAACAATAATGTTATCAAAGGGATTAACAGCTTTTTTCATGCTAAAGGAGATGGATCGTTTATTGTACATACCCCTAAACTTGAAAAGCGTGAAGAGGAGGATGGATTAAATGCCTATCTGCCAAAAGAAAAATTCATCCCTCTCATTGATGTGCTTCGTCAAATCGATAGGCTAGCTATATTTGGTGTAAAGTTTTACCATCATACAAGGACGCTGCACCATCGTGCCCCAAAATCTAATGCCCTCTACGCCTCCATTATCGGGTATGGATGCAATATCAGTATCCCAAAAATGGCAAAGATCTCCAAAGGCATATCAGTACACGACATCGATCATATTCGCACATGGTATCTCTCACCCGATATGCTTCAAGAAGCTAATGATGCCGTACTAGAGTTTATGGAAACACTTAATCTTCCTAAACTCTTTCGTGCCAATCCAGATAAAAATCATACCGCCAGTGACGGACAGAAATTTAATCTCAGTGTCGATTCACTCAATTCGGGCTATTCATTCAAATACTTCGGATTGGGCAGAGGGGTAAGCCGGTACAGTTTTGTGGATGAATCGCACCGGCTGTTTTATACGACAGTAATCAATGCTAGCGAGCGCGAAGCGGCGTATGTGATTGATGGACTGATGCATCAAGAGGTAATTCAAAGCGATATCCACTCTACGGATACATTTGGGTATAGTGAAGTGATATTTGCACTAACCCATTTGCTTGGATTCTCGTTTGCACCACGGATCAAGAATTTCAAAGACCAGCAGCTTTATGCATTCGAGCCTAAAAAACTTTATCGAGATAACGGTTATACGCTCTTGCCGGTTAAACAGGTTAATACCACTATCATCGAAGAGCAGTGGGAGCAGATGATTCGTCTGATAATTACCATTAAAGAGCGGCGTGTCAGTGCATCTCAGCTACTCAAACGTCTCACATCCTATTCACGCAAACATAAACTGTATCAAGCACTCAGAGAGTTTGGACGCATCATCAAGACACAATTTCTGCTCAACTACATCGATGATGTTAGCTTGCGACAACAGATTGAAAAACAACTCAATAAAGTGGAAAGCGCAAACAAATTTTCAAAAGCAGTTTTTTTCGGAAACAGCGGTGAATACTTTTATGCCACAAAGGATGAGCAGGATATTGCCAGCAATGCACTACGTCTGATTCAAAACTCGATTAT
>JFJP01030268.1_pt1 | contig 11047 bp, 6 predicted proteins | sample 431651 | NCBI WGS metagenome assembly JFJP01 (sample SAMN02602958, study PRJNA72255) | Microbial mat metagenome, whole genome shotgun sequencing project. | biome: fresh water; feature: sink hole; material: water; isolation source: purple microbial (photo- and chemosynthetic) mats found in...
TGATCCTGGTCGATCCGAAGATGCTGGAATTGTCGATTTATGAGGATATTCCGCATTTGCTCACGCCGGTGGTGACGGATATGAAGGAGGCGGCGAATGCCTTGCGCTGGTGTGTGGCCGAGATGGAGCGCCGCTATAAGCTGATGGCGACGCTGAAAGTGCGGAATATCGCTGGCTTTAACCGGAAGGTGCAGGATGCGCTGGATGCCGGGGAGGGATTGGCGGATCCGTTCTGGACCCCGGACCGTGCGGAACATCCGGGCGAGATTGAGGTGTTGCAGCCGTTGCCGTTTATCGTGGTGGTCATCGACGAGTTGGCCGACATGATGATGATTGTGGGTAAGAAAGTGGAGGAGTTGATTGCCCGGTTGGCGCAGAAGGCGCGGGCTTCCGGCATTCATCTGATTCTGGCGACGCAGCGGCCATCAGTGGATGTAATTACCGGGTTGATCAAGGCCAATATTCCCACCCGCGTGGCGTTTCAGGTGTCGTCGCGGGTGGATTCCCGGACGATTCTCGATCAGATGGGGGCGGAACAATTACTGGGTCATGGCGATATGCTGTATTTGCCGCCAGGGACCGGGTTGCCACAACGGGTGCATGGGGCGTTTGTCGATGACCACGAAGTGAATCGGGTGGTGGAGTATCTGCGGCAGACCGGTGCGCCGAATTATATCGAGGAGGTGCTCATTGAGCCGGGTGAGGATGGGGATAGCGGAGCTGGCACTAGTGAGGAGGAGGGGCGCGGGGAGAGCGATCCGCTGTATGACGACGCGGTGCGCATTGTGACCGAATCGCGTCGCGCCTCGGTGTCCGGGGTGCAACGCCGGTTGCGGATTGGCTATAACCGGGCGGCGCGGCTGGTCGAGGAGATGGAAGTAGCGGGCGTGGTGGGTTCCGTGCAGCCGAATGGCAGTCGGGAAGTGTTGGCCCCGCCGCCACCGTGATGAGTGCGTTTCAGTGACCTTTGGAGAACCGTGTGAATCAACAACCCTTCCTCATCTATCTGGAACAAATTTCACAGGCGCTGAAAGCTGGGAATGCGACGGAACATACGCACCGTCCGGCCTTGAAGCAGTTGATTGAATCACTGGATGCCGCGATCACGGCGACGAATGAACCGAAGCGGATAGCCTGTGGGGCACCGGATTACATCGTGACGCGGGGTTCATTGCCGCTGGGCTATATCGAAGCGAAAGACGTTGGCGCGGATCTGGACGCGGTGGAAGTCAGTGAGCAGTTGCAGCGATATCGGGCGGGGCTGGGGAATTTGTTGCTGACCGATTACCAGGAGTTTCGCTGGTATGTGGCAGGCGAATGGCGTTTGACGGCGCGGTTAACTGAGGATTCGGTGTCGTCGGTCGCTGAATTGCTGACGCAGTTTCTGACAGTCGCCGCGCCACTCATTAGCACCCCTCGGGACTTGGCCACGCGACTGGCGGCACAGGCGCAACTGCTGCGGGGACTGATTCAACGGGCTTTGGCGGTGGAGTCGCCGGGCGATTCATTGTCCGGCCAGTGGCAATCCATTCGGGAAGTGTTATTGCCACATCTGACTGTCGAGCAATTCAGCGATCTGTACGCGCAAACGCTGTGCTACGGGTTATTCACGGCCCGTTGCCATGCGCTGCCGGGAGAACATTTCACGCGCCGCCAGGCGGCCTACGATCTGCCGCGTACCAATCCCTTTTTACGCACACTGTTCAGTTATGTCGCCGGGCCGGAGTTGAATGACAACATCGCCTGGGCGGTGGACGATGTCGCAGAATTACTGGCGCGGGCGGACATTGCCGCGATTTTGCACGATTTTGGGCAACGCACCGGTCAGGAAGACGCAGTAGTGCATTTTTACGAGACCTTTCTGGCAGCTTATGACCCGGCGCTGCGGGAATTGCGGGGCGTGTATTACACCCCGGAGCCGGTGGTGTCGTATCTGGTGCGGAGCGTCGATGCGTTGTTGAAACAGGTCTTTGAACTGCCACTGGGATTGGCCGATGCGGAAAAGATGACGGTTCCGGATGGGGCGGGAACTACGGAAGTCCATCGGGTGCAGATTCTGGATCCGGCGACCGGAACCGGGACTTTTTTATATCGCGTGATTCGGCAGATTCAGGCGACATTTGGTGATAATCAGGGCCTATGGTCGAGCTATGTCCGTGAGCATTTATTACCACGCTTGTACGGGTTTGAATTGCTGATGGCTCCCTACACGGTGGCGCATTTAAAACTGGGGTTGCTATTGCGGGATACCGGTTATGATTTTGCCGGCGATGACCGCTTGCAGGTGTATCTGACTAATGCGCTCGATCAAGCGCGGGAATTAAAGCATCTCCCTTTATTTGGCGAATGGTTGATTCGAGAAGCGCGCCAGGCAGCGTATGCCAAACAGGACGCGCCGATTATGGTGGTGTTGGGCAATCCGCCCTATTCCGGGCACTCCGCGAATCAAGGGGAATGGATTGCCGGATTACTGCGGGGTTTCGATGGCGTGAGCGGGCAAAAAACCGGCAATTACTTCGCTATGGATGGACAACCCCTGGGCGAACGTAATCCCAAATGGTTGAATGATGACTACGTTAAATTCATCCGGTTCGCCCAATGGCGGATCGAGCGAACGGGCCATGGCATTCTGGCGCTGATTACTAATCACGGCTATTTGGACAATCTCACCTTTCGGGGAATGCGGCAGAGCCTGATGGGAACCTTTGACCACATCTATCTGCTGGACTTGCACGGCAACATCAAGAAACGGGAGAAAGCCCCGGACGGCGGCAAGGATGAGAATGTGTTTGATATTCAGCAGGGAGTCGCGATAGCCCTGTTCGTGCGCTCCCCGCGCCCAGTCGACCAAGCCCCAGTGGACTGTCAGGTTTATCACGCCGAATTATGGGGCGAGCGCAAGGGCAAATATCAGTGGCTACTGGAGCATGATGTGCAGAATACGCCTTGGGAGCGACTCCAGCCCAGGACGCCCTGCTATTTGTTTCTGCCGAAAGACCTGGAGTTATTGGCTGAATATGAAGCGGGCTGGAAAATTAATGAAATCATGCCGGTGAATAGCGTGGGCATTGTGACGGCCCGCGATGATCTGACAATTCAATGGAGTAAGCAACAGGTTTGGGAGACAGTACAGGATTTTGCATCGCTATACTCAGAACAGGCGCGCAAAAAATATCAATTAGGCCCGGATGCCCGCGACTGGAAAGTCAGTCTGGCTCAGGATGATTTAAAATCAGGTAAGGGTTTGTCAAAGGAACGTATCAGACCGATTCTCTACCGACCTTTTGATACTCGCTATACCTATTACACTGGAAAAACCCGTGGCTTTATTTGTATGCCGCGACCAGAACTAATGCGTCATGTTATTGTTGGGAAAAATTTAAGCCTGATTACCATGCGCCAAGTTGCTTTGCATGATGCTTACAGTCATTTCATGGTTTCAAGGTCGATTGTGGAAGCCAGAGCTTTTTACAGCAATAAAGGAATAATGAGCCTATTCCCGCTGTATCTGTACGATCCAATAGATAAGAAGGAGCTGTTCGCCAGTGGTGTTAAACGTCGCCCTAACCTGCTGCCGGCTTTTACTGAGGCATTGGCGACAACCTTAAACTGTGCCTTTATCCCGGAGGGAACTGGTGATTTAACGACCACTATCGGCCCAGAAGATATTTTCTATTATGCCTACGCAGTATTCCATTCGCCAACTTATCGGCGTCGCTATGCTGATTTTCTCAAACGGGATTTTCCGCGTTTGCCGTTGACGTCTAACCCGGCATTATTCCGGGAACTGTGCGAACGGGGCGCGGAATTAACGGCATTACATCTGATGGAACGGAACATTCCAGCGATAGCGACTTATCCCATTCCTGGCAATGATCGGGTCGAGAGCATTCGCTATGTGGCACCGAATGGCGATGTGCCGGGGCGGGTGTGGATTAACGCAGCGCAATACGTTCAAGGTATTCCCCCGGACGTCTGGAATCTTCACGTCGGCGGCTATCAAGTGCTGGCCAAGTGGCTGAAAGATCGCAAGGGCCGGGTGCTAAATTTCGATGAACTGCTGCACTATCAGCGCGTCGCCGCTGTTCTACAATGCACTCTGGATATTCAACAGGCCATTGATGGGGCGATTGGGGAATGGCCGTTGCGATAACAACCAAGGAGTCTCTTGTATGATAATTTCGACTATTCTCGATCACATTGATAGCGGACACATCGCGTTGCCGGAGTTTCAGCGTGGTTATGTGTGGAACCGGGATCAGGTTCGGGGTTTGTTCGACTCGCTGTATCGTCGTCATCCAGTGGGTGGGTTACTGGTTTGGGTAACGGAATCCAGGAAAGCGGCATATCGCGGCAATGGGCCACTGATAACGGGGGTAGTGAAACTGCTACTTGATGGCCAGCAGCGTGTAACCTCACTCTACGGTGTGGCGCGTGGCAAGCCGCCGAAATTCTTTGATGGCAATCTACAAGCCTTTACCGGTCTCCGCTTCCATCTTGATACGGAAACCTTCGCGTTTTACCAACCCGTGAAGATGCAGGATGATCCACTCTGGATTGATGTCACTGGACTTATGAAGAAGGGTCACGCTGGTATCGGCGAGTTTGTGACCCAACTGAGTTCAAAGTCGGAGTTTGTAGCAAATATTGGTGGCTATGTAGGTCGAATGAGTCACCTTCTTGCTATCCTAGATATAAATCTCCATGTTGAGGAAGTGACTGGCACTGACAAGACATTGGATGTTGTCGTGAATATCTTCAACAAGGTCAACAGTGGCGGCACCAAACTTTCTAAGGGTGATCTTGCGTTAGCCAAGATTTGTGCTGATTGGCCAGACGCCCGCCATACCATGAAGGCCAAGCTCAAGGAATGGGCAAAGGTCGATTATCACTTCAACCTGGATTGGCTACTGCGCTCGGTGAATACCGTACTGACTGGTGAGGCCAAGTTTCAGTATTTGCATGAAAAAAGCGCGGACGAAGTTCAGGATGGTCTGAAGCGAGCCATCAAGCACATTGACACTTGCCTGAATCTGATCAGTGGCTACTTGGGCCTCGATCATGACCAAGTGTTCTTTGGCCGCTTTGGTGTGCCGGTGATGGTGCGTTACCTCGACCAGCTCAACAGTCCAATGGATGGGAAAGACCGAGATAAGTTACTGTTCTGGTTTATGCAGGCGGGGATGTGGGGGCGATTCTCAGGATCGACCGAGTCGTTCATTGATCAGGATCTTGCCGCGCTTGAAGAGAACGGCGGGGGACTCGACAAGTTGCTGGAGCAATTGCGTCTTTGGCATGGTGGGCTACGGGTCGAACCCGGCCATTTTACCGGATGGAGCCTTGGCGCTCGATTCTATCCGGTACTCTATCTGCTCACGCGGATGGGCGCTGCACGGGATTGGTGGTTTACCGGACTCCCGCTTAAAGCTTCGCTCTTGGGTCAGATGAGCAAGTTGGAGGTACACCACATCTTTCCTAAAGCGCAACTCTACAAGCTCAAATACAAGCGCCCGGAAGTAAACGCGCTGGCCAACTTCTGCTTTCAGACCAAGGAAACGAATCTGTGGATCAGCGATCACCTGCCGGAAGAGTATTTTCCCAAGGTCGAGGCTAAACATCCCGGCGCATTAGCATCCCAGTGGATTCCCACTGATCCGTTGCTCTGGAAAGTCGAGAATTACCGGGAGTTCCTCGAAGCCCGCAAAGTGCTGCTTGCTGCGGAAATGAACCAGCGGATGGAGGAACTTCTCCACGGGGATACGCATTGGTTGGCGGGTCCGTCGGCGGTTGTGCCTGTCAACGTTGCCTTGGATGCGGGCATGACTGATCAGGCTGAAGAGGAAGAATTCGAAGCGCTCAACACCTGGATGGAAGAACATGGATTACCGCGTGGCGTGCTGGCTTACGATTTCGCGGACGCCATGACCGGTGAGCAAAAAGCCATGTTCGATTTAGCTTGGCCCAGCGGTATTCAGGAAGAATTGAGTCAGCCAACCGCCGTCTTGCTGAACGAGGGCAGTGAAGCTTTGGCAATCGCCAGTCAGGCCGGTTTCCGGTGTTTCACGGCGATACCGGAGTTCAAGCGGTACGTAGAGACGGAAATTCTGGGATAAGCGCTGCAATCAAGCCATCGCCAGCAGGATGCTGGCGGTCTATCTACATAAAATTTTAATTATCATAAATTAAAATATAGTTGCGAAATAAAATTATCTATGATAAATTTTAATTGCAATTAACAATAACTACTGGAGGCAACATCATGTGGGTTTTTCTAAATGACGCTTTCTTGAGCATCGTTGCTGATCGCAACCATGATCAACTGTTGGTACGCGCCCGCTTAAAGGGCGACATCGAGCGCACGTTTCCAGGCGCTGAGGTGGCCGAGGACGTCGGCACCGATTATCGCTTTCGCACTTGGCTGGATCGGAAAACAGTTGCTGATGTTCTGCACAGCAAGGTCGAGACGATCAATTACCCCAATTTCAAAGGCAGTGTTCGGGAGGATGCCCGCCACACCACCTATATGGGCGTTTGGAATGTCATGCACAAGGCGCAGGAGAAAGCGCGTCAGCAATCCATGGGGAAATTATCATGAGTGAATCTGTCAACATGCCGGAAACGCGGAAAATCTTCCTGTCCGTCAACGATAGCCCGACGATGAACGGTGACCTCTGGGGTTGGCTCTACTCACGGGGGGTGATTCAGGTACGAGCGCATTCGACCGCTAAAGCACTGGAATTTATGTCGCGTTGCCAATTCGATGGCGTGATCAGCAATCTGCGGCGCGTGGAGAACGGTTGCCAGAATCCGCAGGCCGGGATTGAACTGGTGCAAAACCTGCGGCGCATCCATTCGAGCCTGCCCATCGCCATCTACACAATGAGCGTTGATCAGGCCATGCGAAATGCGGCTCTCCATGCCGGCGCGAATCTCATCACTGTGAGTCCCGATGAGTTGAAGCAGTGGTTGGTGACCTTCATTGGGGTCTGACAGTGGGCGGGTAGAGAATGGTTGGGACGCCATGCGATGATCCAGTCGGTTTTTGGTTACACTAACTGGATAGAGCAGCATGGCGTTCTGACCTTTGGAGAACCGTGTGGATCAACAACCCTTCATCATTTATCTGGAACAGATTTCCCAGGCGCTGAAAGCCGGGAATGCAACGGAGCATACGCACCGTCCGGCCTTGAAGCAGTTGATTGAAGCCCTGGATGGGACGATCACGGCGACGAATGAACCGAAGCGGATTGCCTGCGGGGCACCGGATTACATCGTGACGCGGGGTTCGTTGCCGCTGGGCTATATCGAAGCCAAGGAGGTCGGTGCTGATCTGGACGCGGTGGAAATCAGCGAACAATTACAGCGGTATCGGGCGGGACTGGGGAATTTGTTGCTGACCGATTACCGGGAATTTCGCTGGTATGTGGCGGGCGAATGGCGGTTGACGGCACGGTTGGCCGAGAATTCGGTGTCGTCGGTCGCTGAATTGCTGACACAGTTTCTGACATTGGCGGCTCCCTTGATTAACACGCCTTGGGAACTGGCGACACGGTTGGCGGCGCAGACGCAACTGCTGCGGGGACTGATTCAACCGGCGCTGGCGGTCGAGTCGCCGGGCGATTCATTGTCCGGCCAGTGGCAATCCATTCGGGAAGTGTTATTGCCTCATCTGACCATCGAGCAATTCAGCGATTTATACGCACAAACGCTGTGCTATGGGTTATTCACCGCCCGCTGTCATGCGCCGCCTGGTGAACATTTTACACGGCGTCAAGCGGCTTATGATCTGCCGCGTACCAATCCCTTTTTACGCACCCTGTTCAGCCATGTCGCCGGGCCGGAGTTGAATGACAATATCGCCTGGGCGGTGGATGATGTCGCGGAATTACTGGCGCGGGCAGATATTGCGGCGATTTTGCAAAATTTTGGACAACGCACCGGTCAGGAGGACGCGGTAGTGCATTTTTATGAGACCTTTCTGGGGGCGTATGACCCGGCGTTGCGGGAATTGCGCGGTGTGTATTATACCCCGGAGCCGGTAGTGTCGTATCTGGTGCGGAGCGTCGATGCGTTGTTGAAGCAGGTCTTTGAACTGCCACTGGGATTGGCGGATGCAGAAAAGATTACGGTTCCGGATGGGGCGGGAACTACGGAAGTCCATCGGGTGCAGATCCTGGACCCAGCGACCGGAACCGGGACTTTTTTATATCGGGTGATTCAACAGATTCAGGCGACGTTTGGCGGGAATCAGGGCTTATGGTCGGGCTATGTGCGTGAGCATTTATTGCCACGCTTGTACGGGTTTGAATTGCTGATGGCTCCGTACACGGTCGCGCATTTAAAACTGGGGCTTTTATTGCGGGATACTGGGTATGATTTTGCCGGCGATGACCGATTGCAGGTATACCTGACCAATGCGCTTGATCAAGCGCGGGAATTAAAGCATCTTCCCTTATTTGGGGAATGGCTGATTCGAGAAGCGCGTCAGGCGGCGTATGCCAAACAGGACGCGCCGATCATGGTGGTGTTGGGCAATCCGCCGTATTCCGGGCATTCCGCGAATCAGGGCGAATGGATTGCCGGATTGCTGCGGGGATTCGATGGCGTGAGCGGCCAAAAAACCAGCAATTACTTGATCCTGTAAATTTTCCCGTGGTAAATTTTGATATATACTTTTAGTATATATTCTCAAAGAGAACTTTCAAACTGAGCGGAGGAACGGCAAATGCCCACTATCGAACTGGTTCTGCTTCATAGGCGTTCAATTCAGTATGACTCCAATTGGTAATGATTGCTTTGCGCATAATTAGTCTCCGATAAAAGGCTGAATAGCTGCGATGAAATCCTCTAGCAGTTGATCCGGGATCGAGAACCGGTAGGTTTGTTCATTCCCTCCCCCGCACGGGGGGAGGGTGCAACCGCTATTTCAACGACGCCATGTCGATAACGAACCGATATTTCACATCACTGCGCAGCATCCGTTCATAAGCCTCGTTAATCTTCTGCATCGGAATCATCTCGATATCCGAAACGATATTATGTTCAGTGCAGAAGTCCAGCATCTCCTGCGTTTCCTTAATACCGCCGATCAGCGATCCAACCAGCCGCCGCCGCCGGAAAATCAGGTTAAACACGTTCGGCGAGGGATGCGGGTCTTCCGGGGCACCGACCAGGCACATCGTCCCATCCCGTTTAAGCAGCTCCAGATACGCATCGAGATTATGCGGCGCGGCCACCGTATTGAGAATGAAGTCGAAACTGCCCAGGTGGCGCTGCATCTCCTCGGGATTTTTCGAGATCACCACCTCATCAGCGCCCAGTCGTTGACCGTCCGCCGCTTTGCCCGGCGTGGTCGTGAACAGCACGGTATGCGCGCCGAGGGCATGGGCGAATTTCACCCCCATGTGGCCCAACCCGCCCAACCCGACCACGCCGACCTTCTGGCCCTTGCCCACCTTCCACTCCCGCAGGGGGGAATAGGTGGTGATGCCGGCGCACAGCAGCGGCGCAACGGCGGGCAGGTTCAGCTTCTCCGATACCCGTAGCACAAAGTGCTGATTGACCACAACCCGTTGGGAATAGCCGCCATAGGTCATATTGCCGGTATGCGGATCGGGGCTGTTGTAGGTGAAGGTCGGGCTGTTGGTGCAATACTGCTCCAGGCCCTCGTGGCAATCAGGACAGGTTCCGCAGGCATCGACCATGCAGCCGACGCCCGCCAGATCGCCGACCTTGAATGCCGTGACCTCATTGCCGACCTGGGTGACCCGACCGACAATTTCATGACCGGGGACGACCGGATAAACCGAATTTTTCCACTCATTGCGGGCGGTGTGGATGTCCGAATGGCACACGCCGCAGTAGAGAATCTCGATGTGTACATCCTGCGGTCCTGGATCGCGCCGTTCAAAGTGGAAGGCATCCAGGGGCGTGGTAGCGCTTGGTGCGGCATATCCCAGCGTTTTAATCATCAGATTTTCCTCGAACGAAGGATTAAAAAAGGGCTATCTTAAACGTAGTGTTCTACTGGCGTCTTCCCATGACCTCCGAAATGCTCCTGCCTGTCAAGGCCAGTCCGATCCGGCTGGCGTCAGCCGCTTCCAGCGAAACAGCGTTTATCGCCATTATCGGCGGTTGTCTGCGCCATGCCGAGGCGAATCGACCGGCGGTGCTGGACGGCCAGATGGAGGGTGTTCATCAGATGCGGGTCGCGTTTCGGCGGCTGCGCTCCGGTCTAAAAATCTTCCGCCCGCTGATTCCTCGAGACGCCAGCGCCAGCCTGGTTGAAGACCTTCGTTGGCTCGGCGGGTTCCTGGGGCCGGCCCGCGACTGGGATGTCTTTCTGGAAGAAGGCATGGCACCGATCTTTGCCCATTTTCCACACAAGACCAGCCTGTTGCGGTTTCGGGATCACGCGGGTCTCCTCCGTGAACGCCATCATCAGACGCTGCGCGATGCCTTGTGCCAGCCCCATTATCCCTTGCTGCTACAACGCTTTACCGACTGGCTGGATCAGCGCGCCTGGCGAGAGGGGGGGCACGATGAATTACGCGAGCGATTGACGGAACCGGTGCTGGAATTCGCCAAGCCGCTGTTGGAACGTGGCCACCGGCGGGTGGTGAAACGGGGGAATGTGTTTGCCGAACTGTCTGCGGAACAGCGGCATGGCCTGCGGATTCGGATCAAGGAACTGCGCTATGCGCTGGATTTCTTCACCAGTCTGTATTCAGGGTCAGCGGTGAAATTGACGTTGAATACGCTGTCCCGGTTGCAAGACTGTCTGGGCGTCATGAATGATATTGCCGTAGCCCGGCGATTGCTGGATGAGGCCGAGTTGAAAACGCTGTCCCCGGCCCGGCAGGTGATTGAAGGTTGGTATGGCTGTCGGCTGGATAGCCATGAACGCCAGTTCGCCGAGATTTGGGAGCACTACCGGGACAGTGAACGGCCTTGGAAGGAGTCAATCACCCCGCCCTAAAGGGCGAGGCTTGTGGTGGATAAAACCGCAAGTCTGGATTGACCAGACTCAGCCCAGAACATCGGGCTA
>JFJP01040555.1_pt1 | contig 11046 bp, 4 predicted proteins | sample 431651 | NCBI WGS metagenome assembly JFJP01 (sample SAMN02602958, study PRJNA72255) | Microbial mat metagenome, whole genome shotgun sequencing project. | biome: fresh water; feature: sink hole; material: water; isolation source: purple microbial (photo- and chemosynthetic) mats found in...
ATCGGGAAAAGCAAAATAAATTGTCCTGACTGGCACAAAGGAGCAGGCAATAAATTGCATATATTTGTTGATGAAATAATAATAAAGTAATACATATTAATAAAACCTTTAATCCATTTGAACAAAATATTGATTTGTGAATTTTGAACATTCTAAAAATAAATATATTGATCAGTCCATTTAAAAATACAATTAAAAGATTCCTTAGCACACTTACTCTATCTTTGATAAGTCTTATAAGCCTTTCACAAATAAAAAGTATTGGTATACCTAATATTGTAAATTTCCCAAAACAGGAATATAATGCAAGTACTCAAAACTGGGCTATTGCTGAAGATAAAAGAGGTATAATGTATTTTGGTAATAACGATGGAGTATTGGAGTTTGACGGGGTTCATTGGAAATTATTACAAATGCCAAATTCTTCTGTAGTTCGTTCTATTACAACTGACAAACAAGGGACTATTTATGTTGGTGCTTTTAATGAGTTTGGATATTTAAAAGGTTCATCAAAAGGAAAACTAATTTATGTTTCACTTGTTGATAAGATTCCTGTTGAGAACAGAAATTTTGGTGACATTTGGAAAATATATGAAACAGAAAATGGCATTATCTTCCAGTCTTTTTCTGAAATATTTCTTTATAAAAAGGATCAAATACACATTATAGCTCAGAAACGTGATTTCCATTTTAGTTTTTATGTAAATGGGGAATTGTATATTACTGAAAAAAATAAAGGTTTATTAAAATTAAAAGACGAAAAATTAATCCCTGTAGATGGTGGAGGTGTTTTCAATAATAACATCTGGACCATGCTTCCTTTGAATGAAACAGATATAATTATAGGCACTTCAAATGACGGATTATATCTTATAAAAGACAATACCGTTAGACTTTGGAATATACCTATAAATAATTTTCTAAAACAAAATCAGGTTTATTGCGCAACAAAAGTAAAAGATTACTTTGCCATAGGTACCATACTAAATGGTGTTTTAATTATCGATAAAAATGGTGAACCTGTACAATTAATTAATCGTGATAAAGGACTACAAAACAATACAATACTTAGTATTTATACAGACAATTACAATAATTTATGGTTAGGATTAGATAATGGTATTGATTATGTTTTGACTAATAGTCCCTTTACTAATTTAGTAAACGAAAGCAAAATTGGTGCTGGATATGCTTCTTATCTATATCATAATAATCTTTATCTGGGTACTAATCAAGGATTATTTTATAAAGAACTAAAGGAATTAAGTGATCCATTAAATGAAAATTTAGATTTTAAAATTGTAAAGAACACACAAGGTCAGGTGTGGGATCTATTTGAGTATAAAGACCAATTGTTTTGTGGGCATAACAATGGAACTTATTTAATAAAAAATAATGAGGCGATACTTATTTCAGAAGCAGCAGGAGGTTGGCATCTATTTAATATACCTGACAAGGAAAATACTATGTTACAGGGAACTTATTTTGGTATTTATAAATATGAAAATAGAAATACAACTCAATGGAAAGTAGAAAAACTAAATGGATTTAACGAATCGTGCCGGATGATTGAATTATACCTAGCTAAGAACAAATACACATTATGGATCAGCCATGGGTATAAAGGAATTTATAAATTAGATTTAAATAAAAATCTTGATAGTATAATTAATCTTAATTTTTATAATTCGACAAAAGGTTTAGAAACTGATTTTGATAATAATGTTTTAAGATTTAATAATGAATTTATTTTTTCAAATAGTACTGGTATATATAATTTTGATGAAGAACATCAAAGATTTGTAAAAAACAAGGACCTAATAAAACTTTTTGGGACTAAGGGAACATTACGGAAATTAGCTCAGGATAAAATTGGTCATACATGGTTTATACAAGGAGATGAGATGGGTTTCATTAAAAAACTAAACGATGGTAGTTTTAAAGTTACCAGAACACATTTCAAATCATTTGCTGGTAGTTTTGTTCGGAGTTTTGAACACCTATTTCCTTTAAATAATGCAAGTGTTATAATAGCAACTGAAAATGGTTTTGCTCATTTTAGCACCGATTTTTTTAAAGATATTGAAATCCCTTTTAATGCACTGATACGGTCTATTAGAACCACCAATGACAGCATTTTATTTGATGGTGCATTTGTCAATAATAAAGGGCATATCGTTACGATTCAACCAGATTCGCAGATCGTATTATTGCCCTTTAATTATAATAATATTAAAATTGAATATTCTTCTACTTATTATGAGAATATTAAAGATCTTCAATACAAATACTATTTAGAAGGATTCGAAGAAGATTGGTCAGATTGGACAAATAAAACATATAAAGAATATACAAATCTTAAAGAAGGACAATATGTGTTTAAAGTCAAGGCAAAAAATGTATTCAATGTCGAATCTGATATTGCATATTTTAAATTTGTAATTAGCCCGCCTTGGTATAGATCAATACCTGCCTATATTTCGTATATTATTGGAATTTGTTTAATAGTATTAATTATTGTATTTGTTATCAAAAAGAGAATTGAAAGAGAAAAAAGAGCTTTTAGAATAAAAAAAGAAAAAGAATTGTTGCAACAAAAAATAAGTCATAAAAATGAAGTGCTTTCAGCTCAGCAGGAAATTGTAAAATTACGTAATGAAAAATTGAAAATAGAGAATGAAAAAAACAAAGCTGAGGTTGAGTTAAAAACAAAAGAGTTGGCAAGCTATGCAATGCAGGTAACCCAAAAAAATGAGACATTGTTTAGTATGAAAGAACAGTTAAACCAAATATCTCAAAAGGTAAATCCAGATGCACAGAAGCATTTACAAAAACTTATTAAAAAAATAGACCAAAGTACTAACCAAAAAGAAGACTGGGAAAAATTTGAGGTATATTTTGACCAAGTTTATGAAGATTTTACTAAAAAACTTCGTGAATTATATCCCAATTTAACACCAAGTGATATAAAACTATGTGCATACCTCAGAATGAACTTGTCAACAAAAGAAATAGCACCATTGTTAAATATTTCAATTAGAGGTGTTGAAATTAGCCGGTATCGGCTAAGAAAAAAATTAGATATCCCCACATCTGAGAACTTAATCGACTTCATGATGAAATTATGATTCATACAAATTTATTGTAAACCACAAATTGGATTTATTATTAACAAATAACATGATGATGTAGTTGTTTGTATACAATCAAATCAGATGCATAATATTGGCTTCCAAATTAATACAAATTATACGATGTAGTATTGATGTGTTTCTGATGTAGCTTTGAAGTAATCAAATTATTGACAATATACGTTTTAAAGAATAAAATTGTACAAATAATTAAGATTAAATAAATCCATATTTAACATAAAGTTTAAATGATATAAAAGTATAATGTATAATGTTAGTAGAATTATCGTAATACTTAACCCTGAATTTAGAAGTCGTTTTATGGATTCATTCTACGATTTTCTTAACTTATGATAAAAAATAAATTTTTAGAATCTAACCTTAATAAATAACCAAAAAAAAAGTAACATGAAAACTAAAAAATTTAGAATTTTAACACAGATCTTTTTCTTGGGAGCTTTGATCTCCTTGTTTACATTTACGGCATGTGATGAGGAAGATGATGCTGCAAAAGATCCCGTAGCCAGCTTTCAATATGAAGTTAGCGAAACCAATGCATTAGAGGTAATATTTACGAATTACTCTCAGAATGCGATTTCCTATGCTTGGAATTTTGGTGATGGTGAATCATCTACCGAAGAAAATCCTACACATGTATTTGCTGAGGGCACTTTTACTGTAACATTAACTGCAACAAATGCTGATGGAAAGACAGATGATATTAGTAAGGATATCACAATTATAGCAGATCCGCAAGCACTCTTAACTGGGGGATCTTCTAAAATATGGAAGTTAATTCGTACTGGTGATGCAATGGGTGTAGGTCCAGATGCAGCTAATTATACACAATGGTGGGCATTACAAAATAATGGAAAACGTCCTTGTGTTTTCAATCAAACCTGGACATTCAATGCGGATGGTTCTATGGATTTTGACGATGGTGGTTATATGTGGGGTGATGGCGTTGTATTTGCTACAGAAAGTGATTATTTTGAAACTTGCATTGCAGCTTCCAATTTTACAGTTAATAAAGATGGTGCTGATATAACCGATTGGTTAAGCGGAACGCATCAATTTACATATGATGCTGCTGCAGGTACATTAACTTTAGATGGAACAGGTGCATGGTTAGGATTAGTTTCAAAATCCCCAGGTGGTGATGTTGCTGTTCCTCAAGCTTCATTAACATACGATGTAACTATTACAGAAGGAACTGAATATGATTTGATGGAGGTTTCTTTAACCGGTGAAGGTTGGTATTGGCAATTCAATTATGTTAGTTACCATGATTGGGCAAACGAGCCTGATGTAGTTTCATTCATGGTAGATTTTACTTTTACTGTTGACGATTTTGTAGTAACATTTGAGAATAAATCTGCAGATGCAGTTTCCTATAGTTGGGATTTTGGCGATGGTAATACATCTACCGAAGAAAATCCAACGCATACCTATGCTGCAGAAGGGTCTTATGATGTTGTTTTAACAGGTACAGCTGCTGATGCTAGTACTAAAGAAATTACAAAGACTGTAACAATTAGCTTAAACCCTACAGTACTTGCACCAACTCCTACGGAACCTGAAGCAAATGTTATATCTATTTATAGTGATGCTTACACAGCTATTTCAGGAGTTAACCTTGATCCTGATTGGGGACAGGCAACTGTGACACAAGAAATAGATGTTTTATCTGAAAAAGTTCTAAAGATGGCTGGTTTAACCTATCAGGGCATTGATTGGGCAGGTAATGTTCAAAACGTTTCAAGTAAAACTAAGCTTCATGTGGATATTTATTGTTCAGTTGTAACCAATATAAATTTATCCGTGATAGGCGCTGGAGAGAATCCTGTTACACTTACAACTGAGGCAGGTGTATGGAAGAGCTTTGATATTCTACTTTCAGAATATACTACTCCTGACTTAACTCAGGTTATACAGGTGAAGTTTGATGATGCTGGAACTGGGACAACTCCAACCATTTTTGTAGATAATATTTATTTTTATTAATAGGTATAAGTAAATCTTATAGGTTAAGATAAAGGGAGATCCTCTAACACAGGACTCCCTTTTTTTTAATCTGTTTTTATCCTATGCTTAATACCTTTCTAATCATAAAAAATTTTACTTCTTTTAATTTTCTTGATATTATCCTATATGAGAATATAGCTTAAAACGGAAAAATCATAAAAGTAAAAGATGCTATTTATTAATAGTTTTAATTGTAAAGACTTTTTGTAATTTCACCATTTTCTATTGGGTAGATCAAACAAATTATTAATTCATATCAAAATAGCCATTTAAATTTCTTTATTATTTGGACCCTATGGTAAATTCAAATAATGGGAATTACCCTTGCTCAGCCTTTTTCACTAGGTTCTAAATCATTGGCACTTTTTAAAAATAGTATCAGGGTGCATTTTCTGATTAACTTTTGTCCTTCATGGTAAAATAGGCTTAAAAGCTGCTGATCGTTCTATTTTATTTCAACTCACACATTTGTAAAAGAAGCAAAGAAGAACCAATAGGACAGTACGAATATTATAATTATACAGGATCGATTAGCATATTAAAATTCCTTTATAGTTTACTCTTTAAATGATTCTGTGTCTTTAAGGTTGCAACTAATTTATGTATATCTAATTACCTTATTTTTTAAATGTTATGTATAAAACAAAAATTTCGATTTCAATTAAGCAGATTTATATGTTTATTAAAACTATTGCCCCAGCTGTATTTATCTTTTTTTATTTTTTAAATTATTATGAGACCTAGTGTTTAATAAGTATATAATAAATTTTGCGGATCGAGTTTAGTAAAAGTTTTTAAATTGAGTTATAATTAGGATTTGTATCTTTATTATTTAAAACATATGCTATAATAAAAAATGAATCTTAAAAATTTTTGAAAAATAACCATTGGATTTTTCATTTAAAGAACAAATCAAACTATTTGATGTAGTAGTTTTTATATTATATAAATTCTTAAAATATTGTTTATCAATCCATATATAAAACACTGATGTATTTTAGATGTATTTCTGATGTATAATTGAAGTATTGTTTTGATTTATATTCTGGTATTATATTCCTTAACTTGCTTAAGTTTTTAAAAAGTCAAAAATATTTAAACAAATTAAAAAATATGAAGAAGATTCTACTCATCTCAGCGTTTTTAGTTGTTTCACTAGAAATTTTTGCTCAATCAATAACTGTAGAAGGTGTAATTACCTCTGCTGATGATGGGCAGACTTTACCAGGTGCAACAATATTAGAAAAAGGCACCAACAATGGAACTGTAACTGACATTTATGGTTATTACAAAATAACAGTTTCACCCAGCGCAACTCTCCAATTTTCCTATGTTGGTATGGAGTCTCAGGAAACCCAAATATTGGGGCGTTCTAAAATTGATATTTCATTAAGAGTATCAGCTACAGATCTTGACGAAGTAGTAGTTATAGGTTATGGTGTTCAGAAAAAAAGTTTAATCACTGGTGCTATATCAAAGCTTGATGCAGGAGATTTAGAGCAAAATCAAGTGCGAATTGAACAGGCTTTGCAGGGTAAAACTGCAGGCGTTAATATCATGCAAGAATCAGGAGCTCCAGGGGGTGGTTTAACTGTGCGAATAAGAGGTACTAGTACAAATAAAAATTCGAATCCATTATTTGTTGTTGATGGAATGAGAACAGGAGGAATAGAATATTTAAATCCTAATGATATAGCATCCATCGAAATTCTGAAGGATGCAGCCTCTGCTGCTATTTACGGGGCTGAAGCTGCCAATGGTGTTGTCTTGGTTACTACAAAATCTGGCACAAAAGATAAGTCAACCATTTCATATACTGGTTATTATGGAATGCAGGAAGCTCGCAATATAACAGAGGTATTAAATGCTCAGCAGTATGCTACTTATTTTAGAGATGGCCTTGAGCACGAATTAAGAAGTAAATATCCTAATAGAACTGACGAGCAAATTAATACTGCAATTGATGCAGCTTATCCTTTTAATCCGGATACTCTCGGAAAAGGGACAGATTGGATGAATGAGATTTTTGAACCAGCACCCATACAAGAGCATAACATTTCTGTAACAGGAGGGAATGAAAAAACTTCAGTTTTCTTTTCAGGTTCATACCTGACACAGGATGGAATTATTGGTGGCTCTAAGGCAAATTTTGAACGATATACAGCAAGATTAAATGCAGAGCATAAAGCAAAAGAATGGTTATCTGTTGGGGGAAAATTGTCATTTACTCATTTCGAAAGAAAATCTATTGATGAAAATAATGAGTTTGGAGGAGTAATTTCCAATGCAATGAATATTGATCCTTTAACACCAGTATACTATAGTGATACTAGTCAATTTCCTGATATTTACAAAGATCAGATTTATGACAATTTTGAGGATATTGATAATTCATCATTAAGTGCTCAGGAAAGAGGGTATTATGGAATGTCGGAATATGTGCAGAATGAAATTCGTAATCCCAGAGCGCAAATTGATAATAATCATAATTTATATTATCAGGATAAAGTTTTGGGAGGTGTTAATTTATCACTTATGCCTATAGATGGTTTAGTTTTTAAAACGGCGTATGATATTGATTTGGCTTACGGTAATAATAATTGGTGGACACCAAGGTATTATTACCATTCTGTAAACTATAATTTCTTAAGTACTGTAAATCAGGTTGTAGAACGGTGGTTTACTTGGCAATGGGAAAATACATTAAATTATTCAAAAACATTTGGCTTGCATGACTTTAATATTCTTGCTGGAAACACCCTAAGAGATTATAGTTATTACTATTTTGCAGGTTTAGGAGAAGGATTACAGGAAGAATCCTGGAATTTTGCAGTATTTGATGCAGTACTAAGTGATTCAACCAAATCCGCGGTTTCAGGAAGAAGAAATGAAGATAACAGATTATTATCTTATTTTGGTAGAGTAAACTATAATTATGATAGTCGGTATATGATTGCAGTTACATTGCGTGCTGATGCTTCTTCAAAATTGAGTAGCGCTAATAGAACCCAATATTTTCCATCTGTATCCTTAGGTTGGGTTTTAACCAATGAACGTTTCTGGAATTTTTCACCTATTAATTTCTTAAAATTTCGTTTTAGTTGGGGACAAAATGGATCAATTCAATCATTGAGTAATTTCGAATATGTTTCACTTATTACAAGTGGTGCAGAACCTAGTTATTATTTAAGTGGAGGTGCAAGGCTTACAGGAGCAGAACCGACGCAGCTGAGTAATCCTGACTTAATTTGGGAAACTTCTGAACAAACAAATGTTGGCATTGATTTAAGATTATTAAAAGATCGTTTAACTTTTACTGCGGATTATTATAAAAAAGTAACTAAGGGTTTAATAACTACAGCATCTGTTCCTTTATACGTAGGAAATGATAAGCCCAATGCAAATTCAGGAGATATTACTAATCAAGGCGTTGAACTAGAGTTGAGTTATAGAGGTCAAATGTCTGAATTTAAATATGATATTGGATTAAATGCAGCATATAATAAAAATGAGGTTACATCACTTGAATCCCCATTATTAGGAGCTAATTTAGGTACCACAGGTGCAATTACCAGATCAGATGAAGGTAAACCAGTTTGGTATTTTTATGGATATAAGGCAGATGGTATTTTTGATTCATTTGATGATATTAATGCATATATTAATGATGATGGTGATCCGATTCAACCATCAGCAATTCCAGGCGATGTTAGGTTGGTAGACGTTGATGGAAATGGAAAAATTGATGAGAATGACAAGACCATGATCGGAAATCCACATCCTGACTGGACTTTTGGTTTAAATACAAACTTTAGTTATAAAGGATTTGATTTAACAATATTTTTAAGTGGTACTTTAGGTAATGATGTATATTATGGAGCCTATAGAACGGATCTGGATGCCAACAATAAACCACTCTATTTTTATGAAAATGCCTGGACGCCTGAAAACCAAACCGATGATTTCCCTCGGTACACAGTTAATAGCAGTCAGAACTTCTCTCATAATAGTATGTTTGTCTTTGATGGAAGTCATATCCGCTTACAAAATCTTGAATTAGGTTATTCGTTGAGTAAACCTGTTCTAAAAAGAATACACATTGAAAAGCTGAGGGTATATGTTTCTGGCAAAAATTTATTTATACTATCGAATTATCCAGGTGCTGATCCAGAAGTTGGAAATTCAACAAATTGGGATAGTAATAAAACGAGTATTGGTATAGATAGAGGATTGTATCCAAGACCTCGTATTATTTCATTTGGAATAAATCTAACAATATAATGTATAACCAATAAAATTAATATAATGAAATCAATAATTTACATATTATTTCTTCTGATATTTTCTTCAATCAGTTGTTCAGACTGGTTAGAAATGGAACCTGTAGGAGTAAAATTTGAAAATAATTTTTACCAAACTGAAGAGGATATTTTTCAAGGTCTGGTTGCTGCATATTCAATGTTACAGCCCAAATTTTATAATAACTGGTCATCATATTACTTTTTAGCAAATTTCCCGACAGATGACGCTGAAGTTGTTGGAGGTGGTTCAGGGGACAGACCTGAATACCATGATGTTTCTAATTTTACTATGTTACCAACCAATACAGCAATACTTGAATTATGGAGAAGAGGATTTTACGGTGTTAACCGTGCCAATTTAGTTATCCTAAATGCAAATCCAGAGGCCTCAACAAAATCAAGAGAATATATCGCCGAAGCTAAATTTTTAAGAGCTTATTTTTACTTTGAATTAGTTCGTTTTTTTGGAGATATACCGCTTATTACAAAACAATTATTACCAGAAGAATATGATCAACCGCGAGTAGCTGCATCTCTTGTATATGAGCAAATTATTACTGATTTAAAGGAAGCGATTCCTGATCTTGCAGTATCTCCACCTGATAAGTATCGAGCTACACAGGGCGCTGCACATGCATTACTTGGCAAAGTATATTTGTATATGGCATCACCTTATTATCATCAACGTTATAGTTTTGAATTATCAGGTGCAGAGTATTACCAGTTAGCATTTGATGAGTTTAATGAAATCTACGGTCAATATGCATTAGAACCGAATTACGATAATATTTGGAGCTATGAATATGAGCACGGTAGTGAATCAATATTCGAAATTGAATATGCCAATATTTCCAGAGGAGGAGATTGGGGAAATGGGAGAGTTAATGGGGGAAATATTGATGTGCAAATGTCAGGGCCAAGAGGTATTTCAACTGACACGTTAAATGCAGGTTGGGGATTTGATATGGTTTCGACAGATCTTATTGCTCTCTATGATGCAGAAGGAGATAATGTTAGAAAAAATGGAACTGCCTATGGAGAAGCATTTTTACTTTCAATTGGTGCTTCAAGCTGGGAAAAAAATGAAGGATATACTGGTTGGTTCAGTAAAAAAAGAGCGCCCTGGACGCATATTACTTTTAGTGGTAATGCAGAATGGAATTACGAAACCAATGAACGTGTTATAAGATACGCAGATGTACTTCTAATGATGGCCGAAGCTGCAATAGGAAGCGGAACTGGTAACCCTGATACTTATTTTAATGAAGTCAGACAAAGGGCGGGACTAAGCACAATAACAGGTGTTACGATAGCTGATATTAAAAAGGAAAGAAGATTAGAATTGGCAATGGAAGGTTTTAGATATTTTGATTTGGTTCGTTGGGGAGATGCACCAACTGTTTTAGGAAACCGTGGTTTTGTTACAGGAATACACGAGGTTTTCCCAATTCCTCAAGATGAAATCATAAATTCAAATTATAAATTAACTCAAAATGATGGATATTAATTAATATCCATCATCTTAGTTGTTAACCAATTCCACTTCATAACGATTTAATTATATGATACATAGAAAGATTTTTTTATTG
>JFJP01012384.1_pt1 | contig 11044 bp, 10 predicted proteins | sample 431651 | NCBI WGS metagenome assembly JFJP01 (sample SAMN02602958, study PRJNA72255) | Microbial mat metagenome, whole genome shotgun sequencing project. | biome: fresh water; feature: sink hole; material: water; isolation source: purple microbial (photo- and chemosynthetic) mats found in...
GCTAGAATGACTGCACGCTGATATAAAGGACGGTTGCCCCAAACGTCCAAACTCCTGTACTATCTTTTACAAAATACATACCAATTTTCACAGAGCCGCGTAAAAAGGCGGGTTATTCAATGTACCCTATTTTCAACACTGAGGAATCTTTATGAATGCAGAGCAAGCCTGGCAATCCGTACTCGCACAACTTCAAATGGAAATGCCCCGCGCATCGTATGACACTTGGGTGCGCGATACGCGTCCCATGGCATATGAGAACGGGATTATCACCGTTGGAGTACGAAATGCGTATGCGCGTGACTGGTTAGAAAGCCGCCTCGCTGCCACCGTTAGCCGTTTGTTGATTGGAATATTGAACTCGAACGTGGCGGTTGAATTTGTCGTCTTTCAGGCAGGGGAAACGGATTCACATACCGACCCCGACGCGGAGCGTGTTGCCTCTTCCATTGAGATTACCCCGCCCGAGCCAAAACCGCGCCACTTTACACTAAATCCGCGCTACACATTTGATACATATGTTGTCGGCTCTGGGAACCGTCTTGCCCATGCAGCTTGTCAGGCTGTCGCTGAAAAACCTGCCCGCGCTTACAATCCGCTTTTTCTATATGGCGGCGTAGGGTTGGGAAAAACCCACCTGTTACATGCAATCGGCAACGCCTGCCATGCTGACGGCTTGAATGTCTTATATGTTTCCTCTGAAGAATTTACAAATGACATGATCAGTGCCATTCGTACGCACACAACACAAGCCTTCCGCGAGAAATACCGCTCTGCCGATGTTTTGCTGGTGGATGACATCCAATTCATCGCAGGCAAGGAATCTACGCAGGAGGAGTTCTTCCACACCTTCAACACCCTGCACGGACAGGACAAGCAGATCATTGTTTCGTCTGATCGTCCGCCCAAGTCATTGGTCACGCTGGAAGAACGCCTGCGTTCCCGCTTCGAGTGGGGCTTAACCGCCGACATTCAAGCGCCCGATTTTGAGACCCGCCTTGCCATCCTGCGTTCCAAAGCTGAACGCACAGGACGCCATATCTCGGATGAGATTTTGGAGAGTGTTGCCCGACAGGTTCAATCCAATATCCGCGAGTTGGAAGGCGCATTAAATCGTATTGTCGCTTTTGCTGATTTGAGTGGCGCTTCGTTGACCCCCAGTTTGGTGGAAGTTGCATTGGCTGATTTGCTGCCCCAAAAACGCAATATCCAGCCCGACAGAGTGATCGAGGCTGTTGTAGCCGCATACGAAGGAATTGCCGTCGGAGACCTCCTTGGTCAAAATCGCGCTGCAAAGGTTGCTATTCCCCGCCAGTTGGTAATGTATATCCTAAGTGAATTCAATAAAGTTTCCTCTCCCCAAATTGGCGACTTGCTCGGTGGGCGTGATCACACAACAATTTTGTACGGTATCAAGAAAGTTGCCAGTGACGAGAAACTAAAAAGACGAGCAGAAAGTATTTGGAACAACTTATTAAATCAGGCAGTAGCAGTCTGAAAATAAAAATCTAAAAATAAAAATCAGCCTCGTGTACACGAGGCTGATTTTTATGGTAAACGATAAATCAGGCGACTCCCCTGGGCTTGAGTGGATGTTTTATCAACAACAATATGGTAAATAATCCAAGTGCTGCGAAAAGCAGGTAGGATTGCAGGACATTAAAGTAGGAGTTTGCCACGAATTTGGCGAATGGGAAAATATTTGCCGCGACCAAGTAGAGGCTGACAAAGGCGGCTTTGAACCAAACACTCTTGAGCGGGGTATCTCCAATCCATAACATCAGCCACACGCAGGCAAAGATCGGAAAGAGAACGCCGTAATGATGTTCCCATGCGATGGGAGACGCCAGAGTCGCGCCCAACCCCATCAGGAGGAAGTCGGCAAGTTTTGATTCCTTGCTCTGGCTTTTTGTTTTTATCAACGTAATCAGCAAGACCGCAATCGATGTTATTTGAGTAAACGAAAACACCCAGAAGTTGTACGGAGGATAGCGGTATCCATTCCATCTAAGATTATTGAATACTTCGGGGTAGCGCACGCTGAAAAATCGTCCTGCCAGCGCGTTAAATGATTGATTGGTGTAAAACGATTCACCGTGTTGTGTCACAAAACTTAGCCCGCGCAGATAATCCATGTACATTGCAAATCCAAATTCGCGCATGCCCAGTAAAACTCCTAGCACACCCGTGACGGTGATGGCGATTACCAACCGTTTGTTGCCGCGAAATAATCCCCAGATGATGAACAGCGCGTAATGCGGCTTGATGGAAGCCATAAGCCCAAGCATAATACCTGTAAGGACATCATAACCGGTGATATAGCACAGGATGGCAATCGCAAAAAAAGCATTCAGCCAGACCTGCATTTGTCCAAGCGTGCCTGCTTTGACAATAGGGTAAAAGGTGAATAGCAGAAACGCCAGCAAAACACCGACCGCGATTTGTTCCCTCGCAGAAAGTTGTGGCGCTTTATATGCCCTGTAGGAATAAAGCATGGTCGCAATCACGCCCGCAATCATCAGAAATATGAAAATAATAGTTGCTGAAGTTGAAAACGCAAGCTGGTTGATGTTATTTGTTTCGATAAACTGCGTAATTAATAGCGCCGTGGGTGGGTATAGGAATTTGACCTTTACAGGGAGGAGCAGGTCCGTGTAGAGTAGACTCTGTTCCTGAGATTCAACCCAATGGTCATACGCCAACTGCATCGGTCGCCAGGAGTCATTCCCGATTTCGTCAGTAAATATCCATATGGCGTGATCCATCGCCATTTTGTTATTTTTTATCCCGTAGTAGTTTGTGATTCCCTGAATGACAAAAGCGAGAGCCAGATTTAGCACGAAGAGGAAGAGAAGTTGTTTGATAATTGGTTTCATGTATGCCGCCTGAAATTTTTTTACCAAGTATAGCATTGAGTGAAAACTCCTGTGGTATAATCGCGCCGCCTTCAAAAAGGCACACCTTGCCCGGGACGGGCAATAAGCGTCCCTGAGCGGGTCTGGTCTAAAGACCGAATCCCCGCTAAACTCATTCTGTTCCACGCCAATCTGCGCGTCGGGGAACAGCACAAGTTAAGGAGTAATAAATGGCAGTTATTTCCATGAAAGCCCTGCTTGAGAGCGGCGTCCATTTTGGACATCGCACCAACAAGTGGGAGCCCCGTATGAAGCCGTACATCTTCACCGAGCGTAACGGCATTCATATTATTGACCTGCAACAAACTGTTAAGCTGTTGAATCAGGGTTACAACATTGTCCGTGACACTGTTGCTGCTGGTGGTAATGTTTTATTCGTTGGCACCAAACGACAGGCGCAGGAAACCGTGGCTGAAGAAGCCATTCGCTGCGGTATGCCCTATGTCACCGAACGCTGGATGGGCGGTATGCTCACCAATTGGGACACCATGTATAAGCGTATTCAGGAATTGGAACGCCTTGAAAAAGTGCGTGATTCCGAAGAAATCAACCGCCTGACCAAAAAGGAAGGTTTGTTGATTGAGCGCGAGATTACCCGCCTTTCAACCCGTTTGTCTGGCGCGCGGATCATGAAGCGCCGCCCCGACCTGCTCTTTATCATTGACGTAGGACGCGAAGACGCCGCAGTGCGCGAAGCAAACTTGCTCAAGATTCCCATCGTTGCCATGGTAGACACCAACTGCAATCCGCAAAATGTAGATTATGTTATTCCTTCGAATGACGATGCCATCCGCGCGATTAAATTATTGGTTTCCAAGATTGCTGACGCTGTATTGGAAGGCAAAGCCATGCGCAAAGAAGACGAACCCGAACAGCCCGAAGATGTTAAATCTGATGGCAAACCCAAGGTTCGCGGACCTCGCAAGCCTGTTGTCGAAGCTGAACAGGAAGAAAGCAGCGAAGACATTTTGCTCGGCGAATCCACACTGGCGAAGTTGAACGTTAGCCGTATGGTGGACGATGCTCCTGCGGTAAGTGATGCGCCTGTTGTAAATACAGAAGACGCTCCCGCCGCTCCGACTGCTGAATAAATAATATTTAAGGATAGTGAAATGGAAATAACAACACAGATGATCAAGGAATTGCGCGGTGCGACCAATGCGCCGATGCTCGATTGCCGCAAAGCCTTGCAGGAAGCAAACGGAGATTATCAAAAAGCTGTTGACTGGTTGCGCGAAAAAGGCATGGCGACTGCTGCCAAGCGTTCTGATCGCGATGCCTCCAACGGCGTTGTCGAAATGTATTCCCACGGCGGCGGACGGGTTGGCGTAATGGTAGAAGTCAACTGTGAAACCGATTTTGTGGCTCGCGCTGAGCAGTTCCGTAGCTTGGCTCACGAGATTGCTTTGCAGATTGCCGCAAGCTCCCCCAAGTATGTCAAGGTGGAAGATATCCCTGCTGCTGAACTTGAGCATGAAGCCGGCATTGCCCGCGCGCGCGCCATTGAAGAAGGCAAACCTGAGAACGTACTGGCGAAGATTGTTGAAGGTCGTGTCGAAAAATACAAGGACGAGGTTTGTTTAATGCGCCAAGCCTATATCCGTGATGATTCACTTACGATTGAAAAGCTCATCCTGCAAAACGTCGCTGCGATTGGCGAAAGTGTGATTGTCCGCCGTTTCCAGCGATGGGAACTCGGCGAAAGCACGAAAGAATAGTTTTTTAAAAAGCCAGCCTTCGGGTTGGCTTTTTTTATAATTGCTTGCGACTATTGTTTGTCATCCTTCGCACAGAGGATGACACTGAAAAAATAACCTGGAGGCATGAATGACTGACTTGAAATATAAACGCATTCTTCTTAAGTTGAGCGGGGAAGCGCTTGGCGGTGGAATGGGATTTGGCATTGATGTGAACGAAGCCGAAGCCATTGCGAGCCGAATAAAAGAAGTTCATGATATGGGTGTTGATGTGGCAGTTGTGATTGGTGCGGGCAACTTGTGGCGCGGCAAGCAAGGGCTTGAGCACGGCATGGATCGTTCCACAGCAGATTACATGGGAATGCTTGCCACAGTAATGAATGCCATGTCCCTGATGGACGCTCTGGAGCGCCAGGGTGTGTTGACACGGGTTATGTCTGCCATTGAAATGCGCGCCATTGCCGAGCCTTATATCCGCCGCCGCGCAGTGCGTCACCTAGAAAAAGGACGTGTCGTGATCTTTGGCGCGGGAACAGGCAATCCATTTTTTTCGACAGATACCGCCGCGGCTTTGCGCGCAACCGAAGTAGACGCCCAGGTTGTTATCAAAGCCACCAAGGTCGATGGCGTGTATGACTCTGACCCGAAAAAGAATCCGAACGCAAAAAAATTCGATCAACTAAATTATATCGAAGTGCTCAACCGTCGTTTGGAAGTTATGGATAGCACCGCCATTACCCTGTGTATGGAGAATAATCTGCCGATCCTGGTGCTGAATTTATGGGACTCAAATGCCTTGCTTGGCGCTTTACGCGGTGAAGCAGTTGGCACTCTGGTGAACGGGGACTAACCTTGATCTGAAGATGGTATTTTCATCCTTTATTTTGGCAAGAAAGATGAAAATACCATCTGGTACATGGTTGATATTTTTCTGAGAGTCTCGCAAATTTTTACATTTTCTCTCGCTTTATGCTACTCCCATAGCATAAATTCTTGTTTTAAGGTATCCTTGTACAGTAATTATTTTTTAGGAGGAAGATCGTGAGTACTGAAGAAATCAAAGATTTGTTGAAAGATGCTGAGGCACGTATGCACGGCGCGATTCAATCCCTTTCAGATGATCTCGCCGCCATTCGTACCGGGCGCGCCAGCCCGGCATTGGTGGAAAGACTTTCTGTAGAGTATTACGGCACCCCCACACACCTTATGCAACTTGCCTCGATCAGTGTTCCCGAACCGCGTTCCATATTGATCAAGCCGTTCGATGCCGCATCCATTAAGAATATCGAGAAGGCAATTCATGCCTCGAATCTGGGATTGAATCCCAACTCTGACGGAAAAGTGATTCATCTCAACCTGCCTCCCTTGGATGAAGAACGCCGCCGCGACTTGGTGAAGCAAATGCATCATCGTCTGGAGGAAGCGCGAGTTGCTGTGCGAAATATTCGACGTGATTTGCACAACGACATCCGTGATTACGAAAAAGAAAAAATGATCACGGAAGATGATCGTTTGCGCGGCGAGGAAGAACTGCAAAAAACAACCGATAAATTTATCGAAGAAATTGCCAAACATGGTCATGTAAAAGAAAAAGAGATCATGGAAGTGTAGTTGCTTTTTACATGCGCATGTGCCTCGAAAAGAGTTAATCATCTATGGCTGAAACCACCTCTGCTGTTCCTCTTGAAAAAGTTCCCCAACATGTTGCCATTATTATGGATGGCAATGGACGTTGGGCGCTTCAACGCGGTTTGCCGCGTTTGGCAGGTCACAAGGCGGGAACAGAGAACCTGCGCCGCGTGATCCGTTCTACTGTTGAATTTGGCGTCAAATACCTGACGATTTATGCTTTTTCCACCGAAAACTGGGGGCGCCCGCCCGAAGAAGTAAAAGGGCTAATGTACATTCTTGAAGATGTCATTGATCGCGAATTGAACGAACTGCACAAGGAAGGCGTACAGTTGCGTCATATTGGACGTTTGGAACGACTTGCCCCTTCACTTCAGCAAAAAGTCCATGATGCGATTGACGTGACAAAAAACAATGATCGCCTGGTTTTGAACATTGCCTTCAATTATGGCGGGCGTGATGAGATTGTTCAAGCCATCCAACGCATGATGAAAGATGGTGTGCCGCCTGAAAAGGTGACTGATAGACTTGTTAGCCAATATCTTTATACGGTTGGCGTGCCAGACCCCGATCTTATCATCCGAACCTCAGGCGAACTGCGCGTAAGCAATTTTCTGATCTGGCAAGCCGCTTATTCTGAGTGGTATATCACGCCGACCTTCTGGCCTGATTTTGACAAGGAAGAATATCGCCGTGCGTTGGAAGCATTTGCGCATCGCGACAGGCGATATGGAAAGGTAGCTTCGGGGGAACTTCAGGAATCTAATGCGTAAAAGACTAATCACTACTTTGGGACTTGGTGCAATAGGGTTGCCCGCCATATTACTTGGCGGCATCTTTTATTATGTTCTAATGGGAACGTTTTTGATTGGCGCCACATGGGAATATGTTAATCTTTTCCGTGCGGCTAAATTTGAGCCGCAGCTCTATATTACAGTGGGGGGAGTGACTCTTATTTCGCTCATGCGTATGTTCTTCCCTGTATACGCACAGCCTGCCTTTGCTTTGAGCATCCTCGTTGCATTGGCTTATCACCTTGTTGCTTACGAACGCGGACGAGATCAGTCGGCGCTCGATTTTGGCATCACTGTTGGCGGGTTAACTTATATCGGTTGGATCGGCTCGTATTTTTTTGAATTGCGAAACCTTGCCGATGGCGGCTGGTGGTTTATGCTCGTCATGTTCTGTGTCTGGCTTGGAGATTCTGGCGCATACTCCATTGGCAGGGCATACGGCAGGCATAAAATGGCGCCGCGCCTTAGCCCAAAGAAAAGCTGGGAAGGATATGTTGCGAGCGTATTTACTGCCACATTAGGCGGAATGTTCTTTGTATACGCGTTTACCACCTATGGAAGTCTTACGGGCGAAATCACAATCTGGCAAGGGTCCGTTCTTGGTTTTATTTTAGGCGCATTTCCGCCGCTTGGCGATCTTGGCGAAAGCATGTTCAAGCGACAATCTGGAATTAAGGATTCGAGTGATATGATCCCAGGTCATGGCGGTTTTTTTGACCGCATTGACTCGTGGCTGTGGGGTGCGGTGATCGGTTATTATTTCCTTATTTGGTTCATTATATAATCCCTTGGAGGCAAAATGACTGTGCTTGGCGCTACACCTACTCGTAACCTCGCACTTGAATTGGCTCGTGTTACTGAAGCCGCGGCAATGCTGGCAGGACGTTATATGGGACGCGGAGATAAAGAAGGAGCCGACCAAGCCGCAGTTAATGCAATGCGTTTAGTCCTCAGCACAGTGGACATGAACGGCGTTATTGTTATCGGAGAAGGGGAAAAGGATCAGGCGCCGATGTTATTCAATGGTGAGAAGGTGGGGAACGGTTTAAAGCCTGACGTGGATGTTGCTGTGGACCCAGTCGATGGGACTCGTCCGCTGGCTTTTGGAAGATCAAACTCGCTGGCAATGGTGGCGCTTGCGCCGCGTGGCACAATGTTTGACCCAGGTCCGTTTCTTTACATGAACAAATTAGCGGTTGGACCCGAAGCAAAGGGTGTAATCAATATCGAGAAATCCATCACCGAAAACCTCAGGGCAATCGCCAAAGCCAAGGGTAAACATATCGAAGACCTGACTACCATCATCCTTGACCGTCCGCGCCACGATGACATGATTGCAGAAATCCGTAAGGCTGGGGCGCGCATTCGGCAAATCCCAGATGGCGATGTAGCTGCCGCATTAATGACCTCATTGCCCGATTCAGGTGTCGATGTATTGCTTGGCATTGGCGGTACGCCAGAAGGTGTAATTACCGCCTGTGCTTTGCGTGCCATGGGCGGCGAAATTCAAGGCAAACTCTACGCGCGGGATGAGACTGAATTACAGCGCGGACGTGACGCCGGCTACGACTTTGATAAGGTCTTGACGATGGACGACCTCGTTTCGTCGGAGGACGTATTCTTTGCAGCCACTGGGATTACAGACGGCGAGTTGCTTAAAGGCGTGCGTTATTATGGCGATCACATCACAACCGAAAGCCTTGTTGTGCGCGGACTGACGGGAACCATTCGCCGCATCAGCGCCATTCATAGCACCGACAAATTGGATAACTTAAGTTCCATTCACTATTAATCAGAACGTTCTTTTACTCTCCTCCGCCTTACAAAAGCGGTTGGCGGGTATTTGTCCAAAGGTAACTGCTTTTTCATGGGATATTTTTGGTCAAATGTAGTGAGCTGAAAAGCAAAATTAAAGACAGTGCAGATAAAAAACTGGCAGTCCATTGGACTGCCAGTTTTTTATCTGCTTTTTTTGTAAAGCAGGATACAGTTTGCATGTGCCCGTTAAAGCTTTATCTCACCCTGTTTAGTTGATTGGTGTGATTGTTGCAGTGGGTAAGAATGTACCAGGTCCAGGGGTGATGGGCGTGCTGGTGGGTGGGCGTGTTGCGGTAGGAGTGACCATATTAGCCGGAATAATCAGCACATCGCCTACTTTGATGGCATTCGGGTCTGTGATGTTGTTTTCGGTGATGATGTCATCAATTGTGCTATTGTACAAAGCGGCAATACCGCCAAGCGAATCTCCAGCCTGGATGATATATTCCACTTTGGTTCCTGATTTCAGGTCAGGCGGGATGGGGGTGGAGGTGGGTAATTCCATGCCAGGGTTGGGAAGCAAAATCAATTGACCGGGTAGAATATTTTGTGTCTGCGGGTCTATGCCAATTGGGTAGCCCGCTTCGTTTACTTCGCCAAAATAAGGGTTCAGAAACAGAATCAACTGAATGCCGTTGTCACCAAGATTGTATTTTTCAGAAATTAGAAAAAGGTTATCGCCATCCTGTACAGTGTAATTAAACGGCACCGAAAAAGTGGCGGTTGGGGTGACCGTTGCCGTTGATGTGGCAGTGGCTGTCGCTGTCGGGGTGGATGTGCTGGTTGGGGTATAGGTCAATGTTGGCGTGGAGGTTTCGGTGGCGAAGAACGTGCTGATCGGCTTGCTGGGTCCAGCCAGCCATGCAATCAACAAAATCACACCACCCAGAACAAGCACGCCAGCGATCAAATAAATAATATTGGGACCGCTGCGTTTCCTGCGTTTGCGGAAGGAACTGATACTGCTTGAGGGTGAAGATGAAATAGGGGGTCTATTGTTCATATAATTTTTCCTTTTTACAAAGCGTGTTTGTTATGACGATTTCCCATTCGACGCAATGTAAAAATAATTCTACCTGAAAAATGAAGGTTGTGGGGGGCAGTGCGTGTCGAAAGTCAAAGGTCGAAAGTCTGTAACTTTTGACTTTCGACCTTTGACCACCTTTTTCTATTTCATGTGCGCTTTCAAATATTTCCCCGTGTAGGATTCTTTCACCTTCATCACCTGTTCGGGCGTGCCTTCGGCGAGCAACTCACCGCCGCCGTCACCGCCTTCGGGTCCGAGATCAATCAACCAGTCGGCGATCTTGATGATGTCGAGGTTATGCTCGATAATCACCACTGAGTTGCCGGTGTCAACCAATCTTTGCAGCACCTCGATCAACTTGTGGACATCCGCCGCATGTAAGCCGACGGAGGGTTCATCCAAAACGTACAGCGTGCGACCCGTTGCACGGCGCGATAATTCCTTCGAGAGTTTCACACGTTGTGCTTCGCCGCCTGAAAGGGTTGTAGCTGGTTGACCAACGCGCACATATCCCAATCCCACTTCCTGCAATAACTTCAACTTGTTTTGCATCGGCGGATAATTTTTGAATTCGTTGAGCGCGTGGTCAACGGTCATGTCCAGCACATCTGAAATACTATAGTTGTCGTGGAACATCACTTGCAAAGTCTCACGGTTAAATCGTTTACCGTGACAGATATCGCAGGGCACATAGACATCGGGTAAAAATTGCATTTCGATTCGAAGTTCACCCTGTCCCTGGCAGGCTTCGCACCGCCCGCCATGCACATTGAACGAGAAGCGTCCCGGCTTATAGCCGCGCACTTTACTTTCAGGTAGTTCGGCAAATAACTTGCGAATTTCATCGAACAAGCCGGTGTATGTGCCGGGGTTCGAGCGTGGTGTTCGTCCAATTGGCGACTGGTCAATATTGATGATCTTGTCGAGGTGTTCAATGCCTTCGATCTTTTCATGCTCACCCGAAGATGTGTGTGCAAACATCAACTTTGCGGCAAGCGAGTTGTATAAAATATCGCTCATCAATGTGGATTTGCCCGAGCCTGAGACACCCGTGATGCACACCATTTTTCCCAGCGGAATTGAGACATCAATTCCCTTCAAGTTGTTCGCTGTCGCGTTGATGATTTTCAGCGACTTGCCATTTCCCTCCCTCCTCTTCTTCGG
>JFJP01040556.1_pt1 | contig 11044 bp, 11 predicted proteins | sample 431651 | NCBI WGS metagenome assembly JFJP01 (sample SAMN02602958, study PRJNA72255) | Microbial mat metagenome, whole genome shotgun sequencing project. | biome: fresh water; feature: sink hole; material: water; isolation source: purple microbial (photo- and chemosynthetic) mats found in...
AGGGAATAAATGGGTTGTACGCAGATAAAACCGATTTTAAAAACTCGATAAAAGAAATAAATGGGGCAATTAAAAACTTAAAATCAGCGCTGAAAAACGAAGAAATATTTATGGAAAAATACATTAATACAGCCATGCCGCTAAGAAAACTTCTATTTGAGGCAGGTAGTGAAAAAAAATAGCTGGTTAGTACTCTGCAATTTAACTTTGTAGTATTTCACTCAAATAAAATCAAACAGCCATTAAACCATGATAAACACTTTAAAAAAGACTAACAATTTACTTGTTTTTAAGTTTGAAAAATAGGGTTTAATGTTATTTTGATAAATGTGATGGTTTATAACCCTAAATATTATAAATTTGCATTCCGTTTACATCTAGGAATGATTGAAGTATAAAATAAAAAAGCCAAAAATGCTAACTATTCAACCGTTTACATCTAGCACCAAACTAGAAGTTATCAACCTATATATCAGCACCTTTTCTACTGGTCTGTCCGAACAATACATTGATAAATTAGAATTAGATGCATACATTGAAGCAATTCTTGAACATGGATATTCACTCTTGGCCTATGATAATGAGTTTCTGATTGGAGCACTTCTATCATGCCCGTTTTTAACTAATGATTCAATTCCTCCAATGATTTTGAACAACTATTTGATAGAGAAATGCGTTTATGTAGCAGAAATGATGGTAAAAGAGGAGGCGCGTGGCAAAGGAATTGGGACTGCCCTATTGAATCGATTTTTTCAAACGATAGATAAATCGAAGTACTCAGATGCATTTATTCGTGTTTGGGAGGAAAATACGGGAGCAATTGTATTGTACGAACAACATGGTTTTAAAGCAATTGCCACAGTTATACAAAACAAAATGACGACCGACAAAAAAGAGGTTTTTAGCATGAGAAAAATATACTTACACAAAAAATTAGTTTAGATTATGCAAGATTTTTTGACAAAAACGATTGATTTGCGAAATGGAAATCCCGAAGATAAGCGTCGGGAAATAAGTAGCTATTTTGAGAAAACATGGGCAGTGGACGAGAAACTCTACACCCAGCTAAAATCGGACGAAGTATTCTACCATCGTGGCGACCCGCTACGACACGTTTTGCTTTTTTACTTTGGTCATACAGCTGTATTTTTTATCAATAAATTATTTTTGGCCAAAATGCTGGAAGAGCGAATTAACCCAGAGTTCGAATCAATATTTGCTATTGGGGTGGACGAAATGAGCTGGGACGATTTGAACGAAAAGCACTACAATTGGCCAAGTGTAGATGCCGTTAGAGATTACCGAAACCAGGCTAAAAAAGCAATATTGGAAGTAATCGAAAAAGCCACTCTAAATTTGCCTATTACTTGGAACGACCCCCTTTGGATTATTCTTATGGGCATAGAACACGAGCGAATTCACCTCGAAACGTCATCGGTATTAATCAGACAATTACCTATATCAGAAGTTGTTGCAGGCAAATTCGGGAAAATTTGCAACGAAATAGGTGAGGCCCCACAAAATATATTATTACCTGTTACCGGAGCAGAAATGCACCTCGGAAAATCGTTTGACCATCCGCTTTATGGCTGGGATAACGAATATGGAAAATACACAGAAAATGTAGCTAATTTCAAAGCTTCAAAATATCTTATCTCCAATGGTGAGTTTTTAAAATTTATAGTAGCAGGGGGTTATCAAACACGTGAATTTTGGACGGAAGAAGGCTGGAATTGGAAAACTTTTAAAAATGCAGAAATGCCTCTTTTTTGGCAAACGAATAACGGTAAATACTACCTGCGGTTAGTAGCTCAGGAAATTGAAATGCCTTGGAACTGGCCTGTGGAAGTAAATTATTTGGAGGCAAAAGCATACTGCAATTGGAAAGGAAAACTGACAGGAATAGCATATCGTTTGCCTACAGAGGCCGAATGGAAACGATTGTCGGAATTTGTAAAAGTGGAAGATGAGCTAGAATGGGATACAGCACCAGGCAATATAAATTTGGAACATTTCACTTCGCCTTGCCCTGTAAATAAATTCCCTGTAGGTGAATTTTACGATGTAATTGGAAATGTCTGGCAATGGACCGAAACACCAATTACCGGATATCCAGGCTTTAAAGTGCATCCTTTATATGACGATTTTACTGCGCCAACTTTTGATGGAAAACATAATATCATAAAAGGCGGCTCGTGGATTTCTACTGGTAATGAGGCGGCTAGCGATGCTCGTTATGCTTTCAGAAGACATTTCTACCAGCATGCAGGTTTTAGAATTGTTGAATCGGAAATGCCATTGGTACTGCACACCGACGAATATGAAACCGACCCTGAAGTATGCAATTCGTGCGAAACAAACTGGGGAGATGCATTTACCGATGCCGAAAATTTTTCAAAAAAACTAGCACAAGTAGCTTTCGAAAGTGTAGGCAATAACAAAAGTATCAATGTATTAGATTTAAATGCCGAAACTGGCCGATTGGCTTTTGAATTGGCAACCAAATTTGACAAGGTTACTGCACTCGATATGTCCACTAGGTTTATTCGCATGCCTATCCAGCTTCAAGATAAGGGTTTTATGCGCTATATTGTAAAGGATGAAGGAGAATTAGTGTTTTATCGCGACATAGTATTGTCGGAAATGGGACTTGAAAAGGGAAAAAACAACATTCTTTTTATGCAAGCCGATGCCAACAATCTGAAACCGATATACTCGGGTTACGACTTAGTTATTGCTCCAAATTTATTGGAAGAGCTAATTTGTCCAATATTATTTCTTAAAAGCATTCATGAGCGCCTGAACAATAATGGCATTTTAATCATCACTTCTACCTATAACTGGGACGGAAATGATACCAAACGCGCTCACTGGCCAGGTGGATTCAAACAGGATGGTGAGCCACTAACGTCGCTAGAGGGAATTAAAAACTTGCTGCAAGAACATTTTATGCTTCAAAACAAACCATTCGATTTAACTTTATCGCTGCGTAAGTCCTCCAGAATTATGGAAAAACAAGTAACTGAAGTGAGTGTTTGGAAGAAAAAAATCAATAAGTTTTAAAAAAAAATCTGTTCTACGACCATTAGCAGGGGTTGATATTTTGGATTCTGGCTACTTGAACCTAAAAAAAAGACAACCACAATCCAAAAGTAGGATTGTGGTTTTATTCTTCAATTTTTATTGGTTAGGAAACAAACAACCCACACAGCTGAGGTTAGAACCAAAAATTCAAGAGCTGTAGAGCTGTTCTGAAGATTCTTTTTTTATTATAGTAACAAAAAAACCATCACGAAATTTATCGAGATGGTTTTTCTATGTTTAATTTAATAGTCTGTGCCATTGCGTTTTATATAAACTCAAAGCTATATACGTAGATAAAAAAGTTTTAAACGAAAAAACTACCTTAGCAATTTAACCTTTTATAGTGCTAAAATCAATCCGGAATTAATCTTCTTGCTTACCAGCCACAAAATCATTGCGTTTTCCGGCAAAAATATCGTAACGGTTATACCAACAATCCAATGCGCCATTTAATAGCCGGATTCGTTCTGTAGGTTTTAATCCTATTTTATCCAAACATTCCTCGTGTGAACTTATCACCCAACAAGTACTACCCGTAAATTTATGTTTCATGGTGGTACCCAATGCGGCATACAGTCCGTAAATATCGTCGGAAGTAATACGTTCGCCGTAAGGTGGATTGGTCACTACCAAGCAGTTGGGCGCAGGAACCTCAAGTTGTTGAATAGATGCAACTTTCAATTCTATGTATTTGCTCAATCCAGTGCTTTTCACATTCTGTTCAGCTATTTTTATTGCTCTTGGCGAATTATCCGATCCATAGATTTTAAAATCAAATGGCCTTTCGTACGAATCATCATTGTACAAATTATCAAAAAGTTCTTCGTCAAAATCGCTCCATTTCTCAAAAGCAAATGAGGAGCGATAAATGCCTGGTGGGATATTTAGCGCAATAAGTGTGGCCTCAATAAGCAAAGTTCCAGACCCACACATTGGGTCAAGAAAATTCGATTGTCCTTTCCAGCCAGCCATAAGCAGCATTCCAGCAGCCAAAGCCTCGTTGAGCGGTGCTTCAGTTTGTGCCACACGGTAACCACGTTTATGAAGCGATTCGCCCGAACTATCCAAAGAAAGCGTACATTTACGTTCGGCAATGTGAATATTAATCATCATTTGCGGACTATCAAGGCGAACAGATGGCCGGCGGTCGAATTTTTCGGAAAACCAATCGGCAATGGCATCTTTCACCCGATAAGACACAAACTTGGAATGACGAAATTCATCCGAAAAAACAGTTGCGTCAATTGCAAATGTGCTGTCAACGGTCATGTAATCGGTCCAATTGATTTTTTTAACTTGTTCATACACCTCATCAGGATTTGAAGCATCAAATGTAAGAATCGGTTTAAGAACGCGGGAGGCGGTACGTAAGCACAAATTGGCTTTGTACATCAATGCTTTATCGCCAGTAAAACTTACAGCCCTTCGTTGAAGTTGCACGTTATTGGCCCCAATTTCCACCAGTTCTTTTGCCAAAACTTCTTCTAACCCACGAAAGGTCTTTGCTAACATTTCAAATTCCATTTTCTTTAGTCTAATGACAAAAGTCTAAAGCCAAAAGTCTTTCATACCTTTGCTTCGTACTTTGTCTGTTTTTATGTTTCTAATCTCAAAAATCAAACGTAATGATAACGTCTGCATTTGTACTATTTATTAATATCGTTTTTATTCCAAAGTCATTTGACCTATGTCTTTAGTCATTAACCCTCAGTCATTTGCCGTTATCATTTATCCTCTTTCAACTTTTTCTGTGCCAGTTTTGCTCCTTCAGGCACATCTACATCTATCCAAAGGTTACCACCAACTACTGCTCCGTCACCTACTTTTATGGTTCCTAAAATGGTGGAATTAGAGTAAATTATCACATTATTTCCAATGTTCGGATGTCTGTTGATGCCTTTTATAGGGTTTCCATCTTTGTCGAGCGGAAAACTTTTAGCTCCAAGAGTTACTCCCTGATACATTTTTACATTTTTGCCAATAACGGCAGTCTCTCCAATTACCACACCAGTACCGTGGTCAATAGTAAAGTACTCGCCAATAGTAGCTCCAGGATGAATATCAATCCCAGTTTCGGAATGAGCCATTTCGGTAATGATACGCGGTATGAGTGGCACATCGAGTTTCAGTAGCGCATGTGCAATTCTATAATTACTTATAGCCCTGATACTTGGGTAGCAAAAAATGACTTCTCCAAAACTTTTGGCAGCTGGGTCGCCATTATATGCTGCAATAACATCGGTATGTAATTTCTCGCGAATGGAAGGCATTTGAAGTATAAATTCTGTGGCTTTATTTAAAGCTACATGTTCCAATTCGGCTCTTTCTTTGTAATCTGCCGTACAGTTGAAGCAAATTCCAGCCCGAATTTGTTGCGCCAGTAGCGAATGAAGTCGGTCGATATTCACACCAATGTGATACATCATGGTATGGGCATTAACAGCAGAATCGCCAAAATACCCAGGAAAAAAAATAGACCTCGCCAATTGCACAATCTCCTTCAAAACAGTTGTTGAAGGCATTGGGTCATTATTTATCTGTTCGTGGCATACATCCTTCGACCCTTCAAATTGGGATAGTTTGTTTACCGTTTCGATTAAATTAGTGTTCATACTCTTGTTTTTGTTTTTAGAAATTCCAACGCTGAGATAGCGTTATTTAATCTTTCGCTGCCCTGCCCATTTATAACAAAATAGGGCTTTCCAATGTTCTCAATTTCTTTTTTATACCAATGAAAGAAAAACTCACGATCGAAGCCATGCTCCCTCACCGAATCTGGTTGCCATGGAATATCAGTATCGCAAAGTAAGTATAAATCGAAGAAACCATGCTCCAATCTTTCAGTTATAAATGAAGGTACAACTGTGTACTTATGTTCTAACCATACTTTGGTAATAATAAGTTCAGTATCAAAAAAAACGTATTCCTCACGGGCATTCATCGTATTTTCAAACTGCTTTTCTTGTTCAATTTGTTTTTTTGCAATAAAACAAACATCTTCGAAAGAGTAAGGAACAGTAAGATTTTCAACATATTGACGGGCGAATTCCTCAATCCACTGTACATTATAATGGTTGGCGAGCGATTGAGCCAAAACAGATTTTCCTGTCGATTCGGGACCGAGAATTGCAACTTTGAACATTAAAAGAATTTACTATATTATCATTTACAATTTACTATTTGACAATACAACATATCAACTTAATGCATTATCTTTGGCACAAAAATCAAACAATGTGCAAATTTACAACAATTATTCTGCTTTGTAGTACTTTTTCGATAATTACTACACAAGTTTCGGCTCAAAACATGGATATTGAGCTGTTAAGAAAATTAAATGGAGCCACTCCTACCCCACTTCGGAATTATTCAAAGTTCATATCCAATAGCACAACGGCTGTAGCAGCGTCGGTTCCGTTGGCCATGGGTGTAGTTGCTTTGGTACAAAAGGATGATGATTTACTCAAAAATGCATTGTATGTTGGGGTCAGCTTGGGAGTGGATGGTGTGTTAACGTATGGGCTAAAACGGGTTGTGAATAGACCAAGGCCGCATGAAACGTATCTAGACATTGAAGTATTGCCAGGTTCCGAAACGTCTTATTCATTTCCGTCGGGTCATACTTCTCTTGCTTTTGCTACCGCCACCTCTCTTACACTGAAGTATCCAAAATGGTATGTTATTGCACCGAGCTATTTTTGGGCTTGCTCAGTGGGCTATTCGCGGATGAATTTGGGAGTGCATTATCCTTCGGATGTGCTGGCAGGCGCTTTGCTGGGTGCTGGCAGTGCATATCTCACCTTCTTGGTAAATGATTGGTACTGGAAAAAGAAAGAAAATAAAAAGCTTATTGGGCTTCAAGTTTTTCGGTAAGTGGTTAAAGGGCTATTAGAGCTGAATTTCAGGTTAAATAAAAAGTGTTTTAAACCTATATTTTAATCCACATCAAAAGGGGAAAAAGCTGAAGTTATTTCTATTAGGTCAAAATAAAGCGTTCCACCACTTCCGCCACACCGTCATTCATGTTGGAACTCACTATATAATCGGCTTCGTGTCGCAATTCTGGCGCAACATTGTCCACCCAGATACCGAGGCCAGCATATTGTACCATGGTTAAATCGTTGCCGGCATTGCCCACCGCTATAACTTCATGTTGTTCAATGCCCAGCTCTTTTGCCAAAAAATCAATGCTTTTAGCTTTGTCAATTCCGTGGGGCATAACTTCCAGAAAAAATGGTTTTGAACGAGCCACACTCAAATCGGTTCGTTCAGTTTTCAGTTTTCCTTCCACTTGTTTCAAATAATCGGGATGTGCTAATAAGATACATTTAATGGCCGTAGTGGTTACTTCATCTTTAAAACTGGGTACTTTGTGGTGCGGAATACCCGTCAGTTTTAGCTCCACATCAATGTATTCGGAGTCGGTTTCGCTCACTACCCCTTTATCGGAGTAGGTAATAATATGTACATTATTCGCGATGCTAAAATCGTGAAGACTATGTACTTCCTTATTTGTAAGGCTTGTTTCGAACAGTACTTCGTTGTTTTTCAGGGAAGTTACCACAGCGCCATTAAACGAAATCATATACGAATCGTAGTGAGCCAATTTCAACTCATCTGCAAATTGACACATGGCAGGCGTAGGACGACCGGAAGCCAACACCACTTTTACACCACGGTTTTGAGCCGCAAAAAGTAACTCTTTATTGCGGGCCGAAATGGTATAATCGTCTCTGAGCAAGGTGTCGTCCAAATCAAGCACAAGCATTTTGTAAATCGGTGTGCTGGCATTGGAAGCACTACTATCCAAGGTATTTTGCATTAATTGATTGATTTTTTGTTATTGCGCCACAAAGATACAACCATTTTTTGGTAAGAAAAAGAACCTTGAAATAGAAACTGGTATCACCATAAAGCTATTTCATTTGAATTGTTAAAGTTGTAACAGTACGAGCATATTCGGTACGCTACCGCAAAATCAGTCCTGTTATAGTTCGTCGTATGGCTCTGCTTACGTATCGTATAGAAGTAACGTTTTTACTTTCAATATTCAGCCTTAACATACAAGACAGATGATATATACTAATTTTTATCGGTAGCCTCGATTTAAACTCCTACGAAGGTGATACTTTGGCCGAATAAAAGAGCCGCTTCGTAACAGCTTATGCTGAGCTAGCAGATGTTATTATGTGTAGCTTTAATTATAATACCGCTCCTTTGCAGCCTCTAAAATCTCCTATAGGCTAGCGAGTGGAGCTAAATCCAACTGTGTCAACAGGAAAATCAGTTTGTGAATTGACTTCTCTTGAGGTCAAAGGTTACTTGTTTCGCAAAGTTTCAAAGCGTTTTGGCATTTCGTTCCCAGCAAGAATTTACTCAATAACGACTTATATCCAACTCGTTGCAGTGGCATGAAAAAGCATAATGGAAAGTCGTTTGGAGCTTTTTATAAGACCACACTGCCCGTAGCCTATCCTGCGTAGTTAGTTCGGCGTACGGCTCCAACCTAAGTGATATAAGGGTTGAAGCTCACTTCAACCAGTTAACAACCTACTACTTGATATTTTTTTCCCGCATGTTAGACATTTTTTTCCCAATAATAATAATATGTTCGCCACCTTCATGGGTAATTAACACTTTTAAATTAAGATAACTAAATATCTCTTTTAAAACATCAATATCAAATACATGTTGATGCAATGCCCTATTAACAAAATTATTCAATGACCTTTCTTTGAATTGTTCTAAACTACCGGCAAGTATATCCATCTTCAAATCATGTAATTCTAATATTTCATCTAAATGTGTCAAATCAGTTTCTGTTATATTATTTTGATAATCACTTAATAGATGCGAAAATTTCGTTATTGGTCGATTGTGGTCAAAGCAATAATCCTTATTCGGAAGTACGAGTAAAAGTACACCTTCATTTTTTAAGACCCTAATCCACTCTTCGATTGCTTTTATAGGATTTGCAATATGTTCCAGGCAATTAGAAGATAAAATAAAATCGTATTTAGAATTAGGAATAAGGGTTAAATTGGTTGCTTCCGAAATATATTGAATACCCTTTTTATCTCTATAATAATTATAATTTTCTCCGCCCTCAAGCTTACCCTCCCATATTGTAGAATTTGAAAAATTATTACCGTCAAGTTCTTTAAGAATTTTATATAATGGCACAAAACCTTCATTGCGGAAGATATCGCTTGGTCCTCCAACCTCCAATCCAGATTTATTAGCAAATATCCGTTTTATAAAAAAATGATTATTTACCCTTTCTTTCCTTCTTTTGGCAAATAATCTTTTGAGCATAAAGCCCAATCCGTGTTCATTTATCTCTTTAAATACTTTTGATATTTCTTTCATCTTTTTCTTAATATAATATTCAAATACAATAATTATCTTTTATAAAAAAAGCTTAGAATAGTCTAAACTTTTTCATTGCCATTATTCAGACATTGGTTCATTTTAACAAAATGACGTATAACGGATATGTGTATGAAAAGTTGGAGTGCGGGTTTAGGGGAATAAAAAACCTCAAATTGTAGCACATGCTGGGTATTTCATGTTCGGTGTTAATCTTCAACCTACGTCGTTGCAGGATAGTTGCATTTGGAGAAGAGTTAAAACATATCCAGCCTAAATAAAATCCTTCGTCCAACAAAGTTATTTTAATACATGTGTCGCCAAAACATTATGAACGTCATAAACATTTACGGATTTGTTGAATTGCTTCCTTATGCTTGGTATTTGTTCACTTGAAATCCATATCTTTAATTCTGCATCTAAATCAAATGTTCCAGCAGTTTCAATACTGAATCTTGAAATACTCTTATAGGTAATTGATTTATATTCAATTTTAGTTCCAGTAAGACCTTGTTTATCAATGAGAATTAGTCTTTTTGTCGTAAAAATAAATAAGTCTCTAACCAATTTGAATCCAAGTTCAATTTCTTCTCCTTCAATTAGAAGTTTTCCATAATCTTTCTTTAGTTCTTCTTGGCCAACAGATCCTGCGTTACCAATTAATGCTGAAAATAGTCCCATAATTATTGTATTTAAGCTCCTACTCATTTGGTTTTTCGGAATTCACCACGTTTGATAAATGGTTTCTGTACTCCATTTTTTATTTTTAGTCGACCAACAGTAAACGTTCAAGTTCAAGTGTGTATTCATTCGTTAAGACCGTAACGGGAATCATAAGTCGTTTTTTCTTGTTTTTCTTCCATAAAATTCTACGAAGAATTGTACAAAAATCATAAATCCAAAAGTTACCAGATTCTACCGTTACTGATTCGTCAAGTCGAGGCACAGGTCGTACGGTTCGTTAAAAATTGCGCCTCCGTTCTCCAAAGCATCCCCCCTACCCTGTTCTAGTTCGGCGTATGTATCATGATTACCTCCAAACATGAAGAAAAGCTCGGCTTCTATACTAAACTATCAAACCGTATCATTTGGCTCAGAAATTGTATTTTGCATTGACACAAACATCAAATTTTTACTTTTTATCAAAACTCGTCAAAGATAGAAACAATATTCATATTTACATCATGTTCATTCACTTAATTTTTAAAATGATTAATTGCCAATTTTGCTGAAGTGATGAAAAGATTGTGTATTATGGTATCAATTACCTAATGGAAATTTTGCTGGTATTGAAAGTAAGTTTTTGTTGAAAAAGACAGACTAAAATTCCATTTTCCTAAATTTTTAGACCCGTTTCCTCCATTGTATCGCCTGCGCAATTTGTATTCGGCGTAAGTACAGCCTTAGTCGCTGCCAGTAGTAAAGTTGCACATTCCATAAATTATTTCAATAATCTAGGTACAGTCTTGATATTAACTCAGTCGAAAATGAAGCCTTACCCGTACAAAGAGCGTCATCGATATAGCCTACAATGAGTTAAGTCGATTGGTTGGCTAATTACGGGTGAATACCATTAACGATGGGGAGCAAA
>JFJP01040806.1_pt1 | contig 11044 bp, 8 predicted proteins | sample 431651 | NCBI WGS metagenome assembly JFJP01 (sample SAMN02602958, study PRJNA72255) | Microbial mat metagenome, whole genome shotgun sequencing project. | biome: fresh water; feature: sink hole; material: water; isolation source: purple microbial (photo- and chemosynthetic) mats found in...
GATCACCGACGCTGGAGTGTCGATTGCTGAACTCACTGCCGAATATAACGCTTTAGTGGCTGCTGGCGAGAATGCCGCTACATTGAGTGGTGTTCTGAATCAGATTAAGGCCAAACAAGAAGAAGCCGCAAAAGCCGCACAAGCGATGGGTAATGCGCTGACTTCTGCCTTCAAAGCAGTAGGTCTTGATTACCGTGAAGTGGTTGATGGAATGGATTTAGAGACGAAACGAGCGATTGATGCGTTTGGTCAATTAGGTAAGTTTTCAATCGTTACTGCAAAAGAGATTCAACTCGCATTTACCGATCTTCTGGCTAAAGCGAATACCGAAGCTGAACTCAAAGCCCTCGAAACTCAACTTATTGTCTTGGGTTCGCAGGGCGAGATCAGTGGTGATCAGCTCGCTCAATCCCTCGCAGCAGTCCACACCAAAGCAGTGGAACTTCGTGCAGCGGTTGATCCGCTTCAGATTGCGATGGAGAAGTTGGGCGTTGGAGTTCCTGAGAAGCTGTTAGCGGCGGCGAATGAGGAATTGAATCATGCGTTCCTCGTGATGGCCGAAAAGATGCTTCTTGCGGCTGAGAATGGGGCGCAAGTTGACCTTGCTCAACTGAAGGCTGAAGCCAGTGCGCGTGGATTGGACCTGGCCTTTGATGCGCTGATCAAGAAAGTCAGAGAACTCTCTCCCGAATATGAAGCGGCTAAAGTTGAATTAGAGCGATTGATTGAGATTCAAACCAAGGAAGGCGAAGAAGCACTCAAGGCGATTGATTTAACCCGTCAACGGATTGCGATTAGTCTTGAATTAGCCAAAGCCAAAGGTGATGAAAAACTCATTGCCGATGAGATGTTGAAGCAGGCAGAGCAAAACATCATCTATGCGAACAAAGAAATCGAAGTTACGCAAACCAAGATTAAAGCCGTCAATGATGAGATTGCTCGGCTGGAGTATTTGGCTGGATTAGAAAAGCCGGACGCAGAAAAGCAAGCCTATATTCAGTTGTTGCGTGACCAGAATGCGGAACGGCAACGCTCAGTCATTATTCTGCAAGACCAGAATGTGAAGCTGGAAAAGGAAAAAGAACACGCTCGATTGATGGCTGGAATCGTCGGAGAGATGATTCGCCTCTATGCCGAACAAACCAAAGAACATGAACGGTTGGTTTCTTCAAGCGAACGGTATCAGTCACAACTGGTTGATGAAGCGGAACACACTCTCAAGCTGGCGCAAATCAAAGGTGATGCAGCGGAGATAGACAAAGCCCAAACCGCACTGAATGAGCAGAAGATTCAGCAGGCGCAAGTCTTGGCGAACAATCGAGCGATTGAAGCTCAGGATTCAGAGAATGCGGTATCGGCCAAAGTCATTGAAATGGCCGCTGATGGCGAATGGACGAAGGCCGATCAGGAAGTTGAAAATCAGATGCGGGCAACGTCTGATGCACGTCGTGATGCCGCGATTGCCGCTCAAGAGAATGCCGATCAGTTGCGCGAGGAAATTAAAGCTACTGAAGAAGCGGCTGCGGCGGCCAAGAAACTCGCCGAGGAACAAAAGGCCGCTGCGGAATCCGCCGCCCAACTCAAAGCTGCCGGCGATGCGGTCAACTCGAATCTTGGCGCGGTCAACAAAGTTTTTCAAGAAACGGGCGGCAATGTCGAGAAGCTGACTGCCGCCTTCAATGAGATGCGGGCCAGCACCATGAGCGCACTGTCCGCCGATCCGTGGATTGCCTGGGCTGCCTCTGTAGCGGCCAATGCCGACAGGGTTGTGCAGCGCTACAACGACCAGAAAGCGGCTCTGGATGGCAACATCGCTACCCTGCAACGCTTTGTGAATGAAGGCGGGAACGTCAACGATATTCAACAGGCAATGATTCAGAGTAGCGGTAATCTGGAAAACCAGTACAGCCTGCTGGACGAACAAGACTTATCCAATCTTCGCTCTGCACTGGACGCTGCCAATCAAAAACTGCGGGATATGCAGAACGAAGCGCAGGACGCGCAAACCGCGCTGGCGGAAATGAATGCCGAAATCATGGCTGAATCCGGTAATGAAGCCGGGGCTAATCGGTTGAAACTCCAAATCGAAGAATCACAGAAGCTGGCTGATTTGGAACAGAAACGGTTGGAAGCTGAACGGTCAGGCAATCAGGATGCAGCCCGTACTTATCAGGAAATGATTGGAAAACTCAATGAGCTGTATAACCTCAAGAGCAAGAATCTTGACGCGGACATCGCCGCCGCCGATGAAGACACGAAAGCCACCGATAAAAAAATCAATAACGTGAATCGCCTGAAAGAAGCCTATGGCGGACTGAATGAAGTAGACCTATCCCGGCTGCATGGGCAAGTCAATAGTATCGGCGAATCAGTAGATAAACTGAGGAGCGCCCTGTAATGGCGGGACTGACCGAGAAAATCTCTGGCCTCAATACCATCCCCCTCGACCAGCTACAGGCCCGCATTGATGCGCTGCGGGCGCAAGCCGAAGCCGATTTGAAGCGGGCGAGTGCAACGACCGACAAGACCGCAACTCCAACCGACACCACCAAAGCCGCGCAATCAGCCGGTCTTTCCACTGACGAATTTATGACGGCGCTCGAACGAGCCAAGAAAATGGGATTGATTTGACATGGCGATTACGAATGCAGACCTGAAATTCTACGCTTCGCAGCGGATGACGGATAACGAAGATGGCGGCGGGCGGATGAGTGCCACTGAGATTGTCAGCGGCGTCGAGAATAGCGTTTTTGATGATGTCTCGGACGTGGATCGTGCGGTAGGCGATTGCAGTGTGCGGAAAGCTTATGCCCAAGTTTCATCTACCGACACGTCTAAATATCTGGATGCGGGCGTAGCCGTCTTCAAAGAACCTGCCGATCCCAATATCAGCGTCTTATTGACTTCAACCGGCAGTTTCTATGATGAGCGATTAGCGATTCAAGAATATCTGGAAACCTATATGGTGCAGGGGCCGCGCTCTCCTTATTTCTTATTCGAGACTCAGGTCGCCGGGGCGAGAGCGATTACGCTGTTCTGTAGTGAGGATGAGGAAGCGCCCGGCGTTAATTCGACCATGAAGCTGATTGAATCAAGCTACAGTCAATATATTCGATTCACTCGCGTATTGAATGATGACGTTACAAGCTTCCAGACTGCGGAAGGCGCATTCAAACGCCGCGTGGTGACGATGGAGCTTTCTGAGGCGCTGCGGTACACCTTTCATGGCGCTCCAATCAGCAAATTCGATAACTTAGCGCCTGCTGCGGTTATCTACGAATGTGTAGTCGCAGATACGGCTCGCTACTACGGTGTGCGGCCACTGACGGCGCAGGCCGTAACGGGCGATCTGTCGATTTATGCCGACACGATTTACGGGCGACTGGTTCCGACTTCGCAAGTGGAAACACCGATTCTGGATGCCAATGCTGCTGCTGAAAAAACCTTCGCAGTCTCTGCGGGTGACAGCGCCATCAGCTTCACGGTCGGTGATACCTTCAGTCCCAATTTCACGCTGTATATCGGGCGAGCCATCATTCCGGGTTCGCTGTCTATTGCGGTATCGGGCGGGACGCTGGTGGACGATGGTGGGCAACTAAAATCCGGCTCTACTAAAATCGGTACAGTGAATTATACCGATGGCACGGTCGTATTCTCATCAACATCTCCGACATATTCAGGCTCCAAGACGATAACCTTCTTGCCCGCCGCGTCGCTGAATCGTGCTAATAACTCCTTCGGGATTCCGATTTTTGAAGAGACTCGATTCCGTACCTATGTTGCCCATCTCAAGCCAAAACCTAATGCGGGAACTCTGGTTGTGGATTACATGAGCATGGGTAACTGGTATCGGTTGCGAGATAACGGGAATGGGATTCTGGTAGGTGCTTCCGAGAGTTATGGATCGGGGACGCTTAATTCTACAGGAAGCGTATCTCTGACTCTTGGGGCTTACCCCGATGTGTACAGCACTATTATAATTACTTATGGGTCTGGAGTGACCACTCATTCAGTAACAGGCCTCTCCGAGATTGCTATTAAGCTCCCAGTGACTGTGAATAATGCGCGGCTATCGGGCGGCTCTGCTGAATTGAAGTGGGGGAGTAATACGCTAACGGGGGCCGGGAATGAGAAATTAACCGGAAGTGGCGGAACAGCCTATCTCGGCGCTAATCTGATTACGCTTTCTCCCACCAACTTGCCAGCAAAGGATACTGTTTTTACTTTAAACTACGAGAGTTTTAATCAAGAGGTTAGTTCTGATATAGAGAACTTCGCAAACCAGACTGCGAATAGTGAGGGCGTTGTTTCTTTTCAACTCGCCAAAGTCCCAACAAGTCTATCAGTAACATTCACTGTACAAGTCACTGTGGAGTAATTTATGACATTCGTGGTTAATACTGGAAAGGCTAATCTGAAGCCGAATACTATTTCTGTGACTTGGCTGAGTTATGCTTTAACGGATAATGGAAATGGCGTGTTATCAGGAAGCGGCGGCAGCGGGACTGTGGCTTACATTACTGGAAAGATTACAATAACGCCTACTGTTGCATTGAATGCGGGCGATATTGTTTTTTTGACGGCATCGCAGACGACGGCCAATAACCAACCGTTCGGCGATGGATTTAGCGATACCAATTTCACCACTGGAATTTTTAGCCTTCAGTTGCCTACTAATTTACTTCCGGGTTCTATTAGAATCCTTAATTTTGATATTCGACCACCAAATCCTTATATTCCACCGGATTATGTAAATCAGTATTTACCTTCTATGCTTTTCACTAACGACAAATTAGTGAAAACCATCAATGATAATGGGGTAGGTGGTTGGAATAACGCATTCAATTCAGATGGATCGTCTAGGGTGGTTCCGGGAACTCTTGATTATGTGAGTGGATTAGTAACCATTGATACGAAGGTTACTGTAGCCAAAACCAAGTTTCGGATATTCACGGTTCAGCTTAAAAGCGTGCCCGGATATACGATAACCACCGCACATCCAGCAGCAGAAGTTATATCGCATACAGCACCATCCACCACCGAACCTTATTACCGCGAAGAGAATAATCTCCAATGGGCAGTGATTGGAGAAAAGATGTTTGTGGTATCGGGTTATCAAAGTGCTGTAGTAGCCAGTATTGTTGATTTTCCTTGTACAGTATCCAATCAAGATATTGTTGTAGATCCGGTCACTGGGGACCCTGTAGACCCTCCTGTAGAACCTCCTGTAGACCCTGATCCTGTAGACCCTCCTGTAGACCCTGATCCTGTAGACCCTCCTGTAGACCCTCCTGTAGACCCAGTCACTATCGAGCGCGTTGTTACGCTTGAATACGGAGCCGCAGGGCTTACTTGGAATCCGACCGGGCTGATTACGTTGGATACGGACACTCCTATAGTTTATGGTGGAGTGACCCACACGGCGCGATTAAAACCAAACTCAACGATTACGGCAAACTGTAGATTCGATACGACTACCTATCAGCAAAACACAGTGACGGCTTCATTGTCGAATCTTGAGTTTCCTTTATATTGGTCTAGCGGAAACCTTATTGCGGATAGTTTTAGTGCGACTCTTGGCGGAAGAACCTATTACGACCGGGCAGGGAAGTTATTTTATAACTTCAACCCTGCTACCGGAGTCGGTACTGAAGCTGGAACGCTTGATACGAATACACGCACGGTCACTTTAACGGATTGGCCGGTTACGACCAATACGCTTGATGTCACTGGGATGGCGGTTAATGTTCCCGGTGTTCCTTCGGTATTCGCTACCTTCAGAACACCTTCGGCCCCCGTTGCTGTGGGCAGCTTCTCATTCAGAGTGAAGTTATTTAATAGTAATTCAATTCTTGAAGGTACTGCCAATAGCAGCGGCGCTATTAGTGGAAATAATGTAGGTGGAATAACGTGCCACGGACGATTCGATTACCAGACTGGAATAGCCGATATTTATTTTGGGCAGTGGGTTGTTGCCGCAGGGTATGAATCGCAAGACTGGTATTTAGCCGAAGCGGTAAGAAGTGATGGCTATATTATGCATACGCAAATGATTGAACTCAGCACCTTGACCTACAACTGCGTCACGTATTCAAGTTTGCCACTGGATTCCAGCATCATCGGCCTTGATCCAGTGCGTCTCCCGGCTGATGGACGAGTGCCGTTATTCCGCGATGGGCAATTAGTGCTGGTCCATCATACCACCAGCGTCATTCACAACTCCCTCAGTCCGACACAAGTATTGGATTGCGGGCGAGTACGACTTTATCGCGTCGTTATTGAAGATGTGAATGGAGGCAAGCTATCGCCTGAACAGTACACGTTGAATCGGGAGTTGGGCACAGTCACGATGAAGCCGACTCTGGATTTAACCGGGCTGACTGCACCATTCACCTTGCATCATACCGTGGCGGATTTATCAGCCATTGCCGATGCTGATTTATCGGGGAAGATTAGTCTGTCGAAAGCAGTTTCTCATACATTCCCCGCTGACACTTCAAGAGTTTCTGGAGTGCTGTATACCGGAACCCTGCAAGCACGAATCACTAAATTGTTTGCCCAAAGTACATGGACTTCAGTATGGAGTGATGTGCTGATTGGTACTGAGCCACTCGCGCAATTCAATGACGCGCAATATCCGATTGTTGTCACGAATGCCGGGGCCTATCCAGATCGCTACCTGATTAAATTCACCTCGGCGACTGCGTTTCAAGTGATTGGCGAGAATCTTGGCTTGATTGGAATTGGCGATACTTCAACCGATTGCAGTCCGTTGAATAGCATGACCGGAGTTGCGTATTTCACGATTCCGTATCTCGGTTGGGGCTTAGGTTGGGCCACAGGGAATTGCCTGCGCTTCAACATCGTGTCGGCCAGTTATCCGATTGATTTAATCCGGGCGATTCAGCCAAGCAATCCTAGCGGGCTGGATTCTGATTCAGTGGAACTCCTATTTATTGGAAATACAGATCGCTAATATGACCACCAATACTGAAGTTAAAGTTTTCCAGTCCACTGATTCCGGCGCTCCGGTACTATCCGGCACTGCCGGAACCCTCATTGCCGTACTCGACGCCTGTCTGAAAAACGGCTATGGCGACGTGACTCTCGACTCGGTAGTGATTGCCGCGAATGTGGCGACCTGCACCAAGTCCACTGGCCACGGATTCACGATGATCGGTAATGTCGGGCCGGTGATTCGCATCTCTGGCGCGACTCCAGCGGCTTTGAATGGCGATTGGCGGATTACCGTCACCAGCACCACGCAATTCACCTTCGCCACCACTGGAATCAGTGACCAGACGGCGAGTGGAACTATTGTTGCCAAGCGAGCGCCAGCCGGATTCACCAAGGCATTTAGTGGAACGAATCTGGCGGCGTATCGCAGCGATGATGTGGTCGGGACGCGACTCTATCTGAGGATCGATGATACTGGTACTACCGATGCACGAATCCGCGGCTATGAAGTGATGACTGATGTGATCACGGGAACTGGATTATTCCCGAAGGATACGCAGGTCAGTGGTGGGCTATGGCATAGAAAATATAATGGTGGTTGGGTTTTAATTAGCGACGGTAAATTGATTTATTTTTTTAATGGGAGTTATATTTTTGTATTTGGAGATATAAATTCATACAAATCCGGTGATGCTTATCAGTGCATGATGTTTGCTCAAACCAGCGCCGGAGGAACAAGTTATTTATACACAACAAACTACACAACAGCAGGCTGTTATTTGGCGAGGTCTTATACACAACTTGGCGAAAGCGTAACTTGCTCTCGATATACTCATGGAAGGTCAGCATCATTGGGTTCCTGTAATCAGGTTTATCCTAGCCCAATTGATAACGGTGCGCATTTCTGGCCAGTAGAGTGTTGGGAAAGCGATACGCTGGCGCGAGGGTTAATGCCTGGATTCTGGTGTCCAATACATACGAGCGCGATCCCTGTTAAAACCGTAATTACCGATGTTCCGCTCTCACCGGGCCGTTCTTTTTATATCATGGATCCGGGCGCGGCGGCGGTTTGTCGAGTAGGGATCGACATTACCGGGCCGTGGAGATAGACCATGACCGCCCGCATTATGACCACCACACTGCGCCGCGATATGGAATTTGGCGGCAACCATCAAATCATCGGCACGGCACAACGACTCGGCGCGAGTGCCCGCAAGAGGATTCGCCTGCATGATCGGCGAAGTGGGATGCTGATTCGTGAAACATGGTCTGAACTCGATGGCAGTTTTGCCTTCACTCATCTAAAGTACGCCCCGGAAGCCTATATCGTCATGGAATTAGATGACGAGGCGAATACCCCGTGGCTTGATCCGGCCTGTGCAGATCGGGTTTCACCGGAGTTGATGCCGTGAATAACATCCTCAACTTCGCTCAGGCTAAAGCTACCTTGCGGGCTGAATTAACGAATAGTTGGCTAGCCAACGGAACACTGAAAATCTATTCAGGAACCCGGCCAGCGACTCCCGACACAGCGATCACTTCACAAGTTCTACTCGCCACATTCGCATTTTCCGATCCAGCAGGAACAGTCACGAATGGCGTTTGGACAGTGGGCACGATAGAGCAGGCGATGGTGGTGGTCAGCGGAGCGGCGGTATGGGCGCGTGCATTCGACTCAACAGGAACCGTGATTGCAGATTGCGATGTGGGCGTGACCGGGAGTGGGGCGATGATTGAAGTGAGCAATATCAGCCTGGTTGAAGGTAGTTATGTCAGCGTTTCCAGTTTCACCCTGACCGAGAATTGAGATGGCGCTTACGCTGAATCTGAGCGTTCAGCGGGCCAGTGGCGCACTGGTTCTGAATCTTGCACCGCTCGGTGATATACGAACTGCAATCATTGCCGGTCAGTGTCGAGTTACGGGTTCAGCGCAACTCGGCATCATCATTTCCGCCACCATCGTCGGATTCACTGCTGGTTGTCGGGGCGCGGCAACTCTGGCCTATGATCCGAACCTGCTGAGTGATACGACCGCGCATTCAGCTTCTGTGTGGCAGCACGGGGCACTGCTGAATTATGGTGCAGGATTCGCGATTCAGAATGCCGACGATCTGAGTGCAGTCGTGCGAATGGTCATTCACGCCGGCGAGGGTCTGTCTGGAGTCGTGGATGCACACTGGCGGAATGCCGAGCAGCTGACCGGGATTGGAATTATCGAGTGGGGCGATGGAGAAGGACTGAATGCAGGCGCTGATGCATCGTGGCTGAATGCAGAACGGTCCATTCACGCGACGGCAACGCTCTGGAATACTGGACTGTCCGCGGCTGCCACTACGGATTCGCGATTCAAGTCGCAACTGCCGCTGCTGACTCCCGATGTGCGACTGTCATTCGCCGATGGAGTGTTATTACCGCAGCACCTTGAGTCTGGAATGAGTGATGGGCTGCACGTCGATACCGCATGGCTGACGGCGTGGAATGATGCTGGATTGGCGTTCAATGCCTGGTTGCCGCCCTACGTTCCGCCACCTACACCGCCACAGACGAAGGTTATCAAGCTGAATCTCCGTCGCTATCGTCAGCCGGGGCCACTGATTCTCAATCTGAAAAGAGATTCCGATCAAACCGATTGGGACGTTGCCATTCAACGAGTTTATGCCGTGTATAATGAATGTTATTTAGTGCGATTACCCGATAGGACTCCATTGCCAGTGACTTCAATGACCATCTCCACAGATTCAAACTCGTGGTGTTGGGGCTTGAGTGCAAATCTGAGTGGGGCTGAAGGATGGGCATTGGTTGAACCGCAGTCACCGGGGTTCATGCCGATTGAAGTGGAGGCGATGATCAATGGTCATGTGTGGCAATTCGTATTGGATCTTCCTAATCATTCGAGACAGTTCAATAATAACAAAGAATCGCTCTCTGGGCGTTCTCGAAGCGCATGGCTGGATAGTCCGTATGATCCGTTGACCACAGGAACGATCAGCGTAGATCGCACCATGAATCAGATTGGTGAAGAGATACTCGGTATTCCGTTAGATAGTCGATGGTCGAGCAGTGGATTTAGTTTGATCTGGAATGTCGATGATTGGCAAGTACCGGCAAAAGTATTTACTTGGCAGAACATGGATCGAATGAGTCTGCTGAAGAAGGTTGCGAACTCGATTCGAGCGTGTGTCTATAGCGATCCACGCCTTCCAATAATTACCATTGAACCGAGATATAAAGTTCAATCGTGGATGTTGGATTCAAGTCCGGTTGAAGTCACGATTCCAGCAGATGCCTTGCTCGATTGGTCTAAGCAACCAGATCGGAAGCCCTACTACAACGGCGTCTATGTGAGTGGCACTGAGAACGGAGTGCTGGCTTGGATCAAGATTGCCGGAACCGATGGAATGCAAGTGGCCGATCAGCCGATTGTTGATTCACTCTGTTGTGATAGTGAAGGAATAGCGGCTCGACAGCGAGGACTCGTTGAACTCAGTGAATCGGCTATGGGTTATCAGATTCAAGTGAAGACCATTCTCACTAATGGTGGGATTGGCGGGCCGTCACTGATTCGTCCAAATCAACTGGTGAAGTTTAACGACATCAAAGGCTTTACCCGAAGTGTCTCCATCAATGCGAGTTTATCGGGCGGCTGGAATGGGGTACTCGGAGTGAAGCAGACGATTGAAATGGAACGGAGGGAGCACGAGTGAATATATGGAGTCGATTTGCAAACTTATTTAATTCAAAGCCAGTCATGTTAGGAACCGTGATTGATGCGGAGTTTCGCTTCTGCACCATGCAGCTCCCTAGCGGAAGTGAAATGAGAGTGGAAGGTGCAGGAACGACAGGTAGTAGATACTACATTACACAGAAGGATGATGGAATGTGGAGAATTGACGGAGAGGCGAGTAATCTACCTATCATTGAGATTGAAGTTTAATCGAAAGGCTTTACTTCTTCAATACTACCACTAGAGTCGAATTTGCAATAGAAAGTATCGTCTCCGGCATAACCTCCATAACTGTTCTTCGCGTTATACATGAAGAAGGCTTGTTCTTTTCCATCGATGACTAGAATTTGCGGAGTCACTGTA
>JFJP01005969.1_pt1 | contig 11043 bp, 11 predicted proteins | sample 431651 | NCBI WGS metagenome assembly JFJP01 (sample SAMN02602958, study PRJNA72255) | Microbial mat metagenome, whole genome shotgun sequencing project. | biome: fresh water; feature: sink hole; material: water; isolation source: purple microbial (photo- and chemosynthetic) mats found in...
AAGACCCGCAGCACCATGACCGCTTGCAAAACCAGGTGATTGCGCCGCTGGCGCGCGCCCAGGCCAAAACGCGCGCCAAAAAGCAGCAGGACGTGGCCTCCTCCAAGGTCGAGTTCTTTACCTTTGTGCGGGGTGAAGCATGAATGCCAGACAAGCCTTGGCAGCGGGCCTGCCCGACGGTGTTCATGACGCACAGCAGGCGTTTCGCGCCGTGCTTGACGCGCTGGCCCGGCCTGGGCAAGTTCGGGTGATCGGCCAGGCACTGCCGGGGGTGGCGCTGGGTGGTGCCATGGCACGTTTGCTGCTCAGTCTGTGTGATGACGAAACCCCGGTGTGGTGGCAGGCCGCGGGCGTGGGCTTGGCGCACTGGCTTCGTTTTCATGTCGGTGCGCCGATTGCCGACGCGCCAGTTGGTGCCAGTTTTGCGGTGTTTGCCGATCCGGGGCAAGGGTTTCACTTGGCAGATTTCGCCAGCGGTAGCGCTGCCTCGCCCGAATTTTCAGCCACCCTCCTCGTCGAGCTGCCCAGCCTGACGGGTGGCCCACTGCTGGCCTGGCAGGGTCCCGGCATTCGGGAGGTGCAACGCGTTGGCCTGCAAGGCTTGCCACTTGATTTCTGGACGCAATGGCAAGCCAACCACGCGGCTTTTCCGCAGGGCGTGGACATCATCTTTACCTGTGGCGACAGTGCACTGGGTTTGCCCCGCACCACAGCGGTGCGTCGATGGGAAGGAATCTGACATGTACGTGGCGGTCAAAGGCGGCGCTGCCGCGATCGAGAGCTCCTGGCAGTTGCTGGAAGCCCAGCGCCGGGGCGACACCGCCGTGCCTGAGCTGTCGGTGGCGCAGATCCGCTGGCAACTCTCGCTGGCGGTCGACCGGGTCATGAGCGAGGGATCCCTGTATGACCCCGAACTGGCGGCGCTGGCCATCAAGCAGGCCAGCGGTGACTTGATGGAGGCGATCTTTTTGCTGCGCGCTTATCGCACCACCTTGCCGCGTCTGGGTTACAGCTTGCCGCTGGACACCGCGCGCATGGCGCTGGTGCGGCGCATTTCGGCCACCTTCAAGGAAGTGCCGGGTGGCCAGTTGCTGGGGCCGACTTACGACTACACCCAGCGCTTGCTGGACTTTGCCTTGCTGGCCGACGGACCGCCCACGGCTCACCCGCCTGCTGCCCCCGATGTTCCGCCACAAGGCCAGGATGCGCTGCCCGCAGGCCGCTGTGCGGCTCCTGCGCCGACCGTGCCGCGCATCAACGATCTGCTGGCGCGAGAGGGCCTGCTGGAAACACCGCAGCCTGTTGACGCGGTGCCACCGGGCGATCTGACGCGTGACCCACTGATGTTTCCCGCCGACCGTGCCCTGCGCTTGCAAGCGCTGGCGCGCGGTGACGAAGGCTGGCTGCTGGCCATGGGTTATTCGACCCAGCGCGGCTATGCCGGCTCGCACCCCTTTGCGGGCGAAATCCGGCGTGGCAGCGTCAGCGTGGAACTGGTACCCGACGAGCTGGGTTTTGTCATCAACATTGGCGACCTGGAAGTCACCGAGTGCCAAATGATCAACCAGTTCAGCGGCAGCCGCGAGGTGCCGCCCCAGTTCACCCAGGGTTACGGCCTGGCCTTTGGTGGTGCCGAGCGCAAAACCATGGCGATGGCGCTGGTGGACCGTGCGCTGCGCGCCGACGAGTTGGGTGAGCCCCGTGTGGCCCCGGCGCAAGACCCCGAGTTTGTGCTGTCACACGCCGACAACGTGGAGGCGTCGGGCTTTGTGCAGCACTTGAAACTGCCACACTATGTGGACTTTCAGGCAGAACTGGAACTGGTGCGCAGACTGCGTGCCAGCCACGCTGAGGCAGCCAGCGCTGCACCTGACAGCGACCCACCTTTTGATGCCGCGCAACAGGAGGCCAAATGACGAACACACATTACAACTTTGCCTTTCTGGACGAGCGCACCAAAAAGCGCATCCGCCGCGCCCTGCTCAAGGCGGTGTCGATACCCGGTTACCAGGTGCCGTTTGGCTCACGCGAGATGCCTTTTGCCTATGGCTGGGGCACCGGGGGGGTACAGATCACCGCCAGCATCATTGGCTTGAACGATGTCCTCAAGGTCATTGACCAGGGCGCGGACGACACCACCAATGCGGTCAATATCCGGCGCTTCTTTGCCCGCACCACCGGGGTGGCGACGACCGAAAAAACGTGCCAGGCCACGCTGATCCAGACACGCCACCGCATTCCGGAGGCCGCCCTGACCGAGTCGCAAACGCTGGTGTACCAGGTGCCCATGCCCGAGCCCCTGTCCAAGCTGGAGCCCCGCCGGCGTGAGACCATCAAGATGCATGCGTTAAGTGAATACGGCCTGATGCATGTGCGTTTGTATGAGGACATCGCGCAGCTGGGTGCCATTTCTCACGCCTATGACTACCCGGTAATGGTGAACGAGCGCTACCTGATGTCGCCCTCGCCGATCCCGAAGTTCGACAACCCCAAAATGCACATGAATCCGGCACTGCAACTCTTTGGTGCCGGGCGCGAGAAGCGCCTTTACGCTGTTCCGCCCTATACCCCGGTGCGCAGCCTGGACTTTGAGGACCACCCGTTTGAGGTGCAGCACTGGGAGCACGCCTGCGCCCTGTGTGGTGCCACCGAGAGTTACCTCGACGAAATGATCGTGGACGATGCCGGCAGCCGCTTGTTTGTGTGCTCCGACAGCGACTATTGTGCAGATCGACGTGCCGCAGGCCATGTTGGCACACAGCAAGCGGTGACGCTGCGTGATGTCTTGGCAACGTCTGCGCTGGCCCCTGCACCCAACGATCGGGAGGCCGCATGAAGCCGCCGGTGTTGCTGTCAGTCCGTCAGGCGGGCAAAGCCTTTGTGCATCATGGTCTGACGCGCTGGGCTTGCCGCAGCGTGAGTTTTGACCTCTACCCCGGCGAGGTGTTGGCGGTGGTAGGCGAATCCGGCTCCGGTAAAAGCACGCTGCTGCGCCTGCTGGCAGCGCGCCTGGCCTGCGACGAAGGCTCGGTGCATTACGACGTGCGGACTGAGTCGCGCAGCCCCTCTGCTGATGCCGCAAGCGGCCTGATCGACCTGTCGGCCTTGTCTGAGGCGCGCCTGCGCTGGCTGGCCCGCACCGACTGGGGTTTTGTCGAGCAGCACGCGCGCGACGGCCTGCGCATGAACGTCTCGGGCGGCGCCAATGTGGGTGAACGCATGATGGCCCTGGGGGCGCGCCACTACGGAAAGCTGCGCAGCGAGGCAGTTTCATGGATGCAGCGGGTCGAGCTTGACACCAGCCGTATTGACGACCTGCCCGCCACCTACTCGGGTGGCATGCAGCAGCGTCTGCAAATTGCCCGCAATCTGGTGACGCAGCCGCGCCTGGTGTTCATGGACGAGCCCACCACCGGGCTGGATGTGTCGGTGCAAGCCCGCCTGCTGGACTTGCTGCGTGAACTGGTTGATGAGCTGCAACTGGCCGCCGTGGTGGTGACCCACGACCTGGCTGTGGCACGCCTGCTGGCGCAACGCATGCTGGTCATGAAAGACGGCCTGGTGGTCGAGCAAGGCCTGACCGACCGGGTGCTGGACGACCCGCAGCACCCCTATACCCAACTGCTGGTGTCTTCGGTACTGACACCATGACCGCCTACCCCGAACCAAACCCCATGACTGCGCTGATTGAAACCATTGCCCTGGCCAAGACCTTCACGCTGCACGGGCGCGGCGGTTTGCAACTGCCGGTGTTTGCCGGCATCAATTTAAGCGTGCAGGCGGGTGAATGCCTGGCACTGACCGGGCACTCCGGCAGCGGCAAAAGCTCGTTGCTGCGCTGCCTGTATGGCAACTACGGTGCCAGCAGCGGTGAGGTGCGTATTCGCCATGGTGGCGAATGGGTCAGCCTGTCCACGGCCGCGCCGCGCGATGTGTTTGAGGTGCGCCGGCACACGCTGGGTTATGTCTCGCAGTTCCTGCGGGTGATTCCGCGGGTGTCGACACTTGACATCGTGGCGGACCCGCTGCGCCGCCTGGGTGTGGGTGCTGTGCAAGCCCGAGCCCAAGCCGCGCAATGGCTCAGGCGCTTGAACCTGCAAGAGCCGTTGTGGCACCTGCCACCGGCCACCTTTTCAGGCGGTGAGCAACAGCGCGTCAACATTGCCCACGGCATGATCACCGCCCCGCCGGTGCTGCTGCTCGATGAGCCCACTGCGTCACTGGACGGCGACAACCGGCGCGTGGTGGTGGAACTGATTCAGGCCGCGCGCGCAAAGGGCAGTGCCATTGTCGGCATCTTTCATGATGATGAAGTGCGCGAGGCGCTAGCCACGCGTTGTTTTGACCTTGAGCAGCACCGCCAGCCGCTTGATATTTGAGGAACACATTGATGAAGCAACGCATCTTTCGCAACGCCCGTATCGTTGCGGCTAACGAGGAATTCACCGGCAGCGTGGTGATTGAAGACGGCATCATTTGCCGCGTGGACAGCGGTGACACCGCTGTGCCCGAGGCCCAGGACTGGGCCGGCGACTGGCTGCTACCCGGCTTGGTGGAGGTGCATACCGACAACCTGGAAAAACACCTGTCACCTCGCCCCGGTGTGTTGTGGAACGCCCACTCCGCCATGCTGGTGCATGACGCGCAATGCGCTGCCGCCGGCATCACCACCGTGCTGGACTCTGTGGTGATCGGTGATCTGGATCAAGGTGGGCCACGTTGCCAAACCCAGCACACCTCGATTGCCGCCCTGCACCAATGCCGTGACGAGGGCCTGATGCGCGTGGCGCATCTGTTGCACCTGCGCTGCGAACTCTCCGCACCCGACCTGCTGGAGGTGTTTCACCAATATGCCACCGACACGCTGCTGACCCTGGTGAGCATCATGGACCACACGCCTGGCCAACGCCAGTGGCGTGACATCGCCAGTTATCGGCGCTACATCGAGCGCAACGGTCGTTTTAACGCCGCTGAGTTTGATGCCATGCTGGCCCAGCGCAAGGCCGACCAACAAGCCTATTCACTGCCACACCGGGTGGACATTGTGCGTCAATGCCAGGCACTGAATTTGCCCATGGCCAGCCACGACGACACCTTGCTCAGCGACATTGCGCAAGCCGTCGAAGAGGGGGTGGTGATGTCCGAGTTTCCCACCACGATTGAGGCGGCACAGGCCGCGCGCGCGGCGGGCATGGCGATCATCATGGGTGGCCCCAATATGGTCAAGGGCGGTTCGCACTCGGGCAACGTGTCGGCGGCAGAGTTGGCGCAACTGGATTTGCTGGACATCTTTTCATCTGACTATGTGCCCAGCAGCCTGTTGCTGGCCACTTTCATGCTCAGCGCGCTGGACGGCTGGACCCTGCCCAGGGCGGTGCGCACCGTCACCGGCAACCCGGCGCACGCCATTGGCTTGCAGGACCGTGGCGAAATTGCTCCTGGCCTGCGCGCCGACCTGCTGCGCGTGCGCATCAACCGCGCCGGTATGCCCATGGTGACCGAAACCTGGTTCGGCGGCACGCGCGCTTTTTGAGCCAGTGCCCTTGTCGACCATTCATCCGCTTGAGGAGCCCCGCCGTGCCTTACACCGACATAGCCGCCCACAACCTTGCGCCCGCAACCCGTCTGGGCCTGACCCCCACCCTTGCGCCGACCGCCAGCGTGCGTAACTGCAGTTTTGGCCGTTACACCCAGGTTGGTGAGCAGGTGCACATGACCCACTGCCTGCTGGATGACTATTCCTACGTCCAGCCCTATTGCGACCTGATGTCAACCGACATTGGCAAATTTGCCAACATCGCGTCGATGGTACGTATCAACCCGGGTTTTCACCCGATGGACTACCCCACCCTGCACCATTTCACCTACCGTCCGACGATGTACGGCATGGCGGAGGTAGACGATGTGGCGTTTTTTGAATGGCGAAACCGGCAACGGGTGGTCATTGGTCACGACACCTGGATCGGCCACGGTGCCGTCATCATGCCGGGCGTGCGTGTTGGCAACGGCGCGGTGGTGGGCAGCAATTCGGTGGTCACCAAGGATGTGCCGCCTTACGCCATCGTTGGTGGTGTGGCAGCCAAGGTGATCCGCCAACGTTTTCCCAGAGCGATTTCGCAAGCCCTGGAGGCCACCGCCTGGTGGGACTGGGACCACGAAACCCTGACCGAGCGCTTGCCGGAGTTCAAGAATTTGCGGGGGTTTCTGGCGAAATACGCGCCTTGAGGCTGGCACCGCCGGTGCGCCAGCGCCAGCCATGCAGCCGATGTGGCGTCTGCTGGCAACCAAGGTGCCGTTGTTGGGCAGGACCACGTCCACCGTGCCTCGACACATTGCCAGGCGGCTTGACATTTTTTTGACATGTTGTGCCGTTAACTTCAGTCACATCAACCAGGAGTCAGTATGGGCGCAGCTATCCACATCAATGCATTGAACAAGACATTTCGCGGCGGCTGCAAGGCACTGCAAGACATTCATTTGACCATTCATCCAGGTGAAATGGTGGCGCTGATTGGTGCCTCCGGCTCCGGCAAGTCAACCCTGCTGCGCCACATGGCAGGCCTGATGAGCGGCGACGATGCAGGTCATGGTCTGGTTCAGATACACGGCAAGACGGTGCAAGAAGGTGGAAAAGTGGCGTCCGACATCCGCCGCACGCGCGCCAGCATCGGATTTGTGTTCCAGCAATTCAATCTGGTGGACCGCTTGCCGGTGATCATCAATGTGCTGGCGGGCACATTGCATCGGGTTCCGCTGTGGCGCAGCTTGCTGCGATGGTTCACACCGGCCGAGCGCACCCGTGGCCTGGAGGCACTGCGCCGTGTTGGCATTGCAGAATGTTGCAATCAACGTGCCTCAACCCTGTCGGGTGGCCAGCAACAGCGTGCCGCCATTGCGCGCGCCATGGTGCAAGGTGCCCAGGTGATCCTGGCCGACGAACCGATTGCGTCGCTGGACCCGGAGTCCTCCCGCAAGGTGATGGACATCCTGGCGCAGTTGAACCGCGAGGACAAATGCACCGTGGTGGTGTCGCTGCACCAGGTCAATGTAGCCATCAAGTACTGCGCGCGCACAGTGGCAATGCACGAAGGACGGGTGGTTTACGACGGCGCGTCGGTCGGGTTGACCCCAGCGGTGCTGCGCGATTTGTACGGTGCCGAAGCAGAAGACATCTTGACGCTGGGCGACCACATCTCCAGCCTGGAAGATAAGCCCAAGCATCCCCCCTACCCCCATCCCCATCTGGTCTGGCCAGCACCACTGGCCGAACTGCAAACCTTGGCACGTGCTGCCTGAAGCCGATTTTTGTGTTTTTTGTCTGCTCTCTAACCTAAGGAAACTTTATGATGAAAAAAATGCTTGTAGCCCTTTCTGGTGCTGCGCTGATAGCTATCAACCCAGTAGCAGCCCAGGAACTCAGGGAAATCAATTTCGGCATCATCTCGACCGAATCGTCAACCAACCTGAAATCCGACTGGCAACCCATCCTGGAAGCCATGAGCAAAAAGACCGGCATCAAGGTCAACGCGTTCTTTGCCTCGGATTACGCCGGCATCATTGAAGGCATGCGCTTCAACAAGGTGCAAGTGGCCTGGTTTGGCAACAAGTCGGCGATGGAAGCGGTGGACCGCGCCAGTGGCGAAGTGTTTGCCCAGATGGCCAACGCCGATGGCACCAAAGGTTATTACTCGCACCTGATCGTGCACAAGGACAGCCCGCTCAAGTCCCTCGACGATGTACTCAAGCAGGGCAAAGACCTGTCGTTTGGCAACGGCGACCCCAATTCCACCTCTGGCTTTCTGGTGCCGAGCTACTACGTGTTTTCACTGAACAAGGCCGACCCCAAGACCCTGTTCAAACTTACGCGCACCGCCAACCACGAGGCCAACGCCATGGCTGTGGCCAACAAGCAGGTTGACGTGGCCACCAACAACAGCGAAAACCTGGAGAAAGTCAGGGAGCACGCGCCTGCCAAGTTCAATGAGATTCGTGTGATCTGGACTTCGCCACTGATTCCTTCCGACCCGCTGGTGATGCGCAAGGACCTGCCAGAAGCCAGCAAGGCGAAGGTGCGCGACTTCTTCTTTACCTACGGTCAGGGCGGCCAGCCAGAAAAAGACGCTTTGATGAAGCTCTCCAAGCTCGCCGGTTTCATTCCTTCGACCAACAGCCAGCTCATTCCGATTCGCCAGCTGGAACTGTTCAAGAGCCGCAACAAGGTGGAGTCTGATGCCAATATGGCCACTGCCGACAAGCAGGCCAAGCTGGCTGACATCGACCGGCAGTTGACCGCATTGGCCAGCGCCAAGTGATGGCATCTGCATCGCATCTGCTGCGGACCAGGTTTGGGGTGCTGGCATGCGTGTGCCTGGTATAGCGCCGCCGTTGCCGCAGTCAGGCACAGCGCCTATGCCACCGCGCACCAGCTTGCTGCGCCTGCTGGGCTGGGGCGTGTTGCTGGCGCTGCTTGCCGCTTCCTGGAAAGGTGCGGACATGCGCCCGCTCGATCTGGTGCGCGATTCGGCCAACATGGCGACTTACGTGACAGATTTCTTCCCGCCTAATTTTGGCGACTGGCGACTCTACCTTGAAGAGATGATTGTCACCGTTCAGATTGCGCTGTGGGGTACCGCGCTGGCGGTGGTGTTTGCCGTGCCGCTGGGGCTGCTGTCGTCGGCCAACATCGCACCGTGGTGGGTGCACCAGCCGGTTCGCCGCCTGATGGACGCAGCACGCGCCATCAACGAGATGGTGTTTGCCATGCTGTTCATCGTGGCCGTGGGTTTGGGGCCGTTTGCCGGCGTGCTGGCGCTGTTTGTGCATACCACCGGCATTTTGGCCAAGCTGTTTTCAGAGGCGGTTGAATCCATCGACACGCAGCCGGTGGAAGGTATCCGCGCCACCGGGGCCAATGCGCTGGAAGAAATCGTCTACGGCATCATTCCGCAGGTGTTGCCGCTGTGGATTTCATTTTCGCTGTACCGTTTTGAGTCCAACGTGCGCTCGGCCTCGGTGGTGGGGATGGTCGGTGCTGGTGGCATTGGTGTGATTTTGTGGGACATCATGCGCAGCTTTCAATATGCCGAAACCTGCGCCGTGATGATCATCATCATCTTGACGGTCACGGTAATTGACATGATCTCTGCAAAGATCCGTCAAACCCTGATTTGATGCTTTTGGACGACGGCCCGCAAGTCTGCAATTTGCGCAGCAAGCCAGGTACCCACGCCCAGCAATGCACCAAAAGTGGCGCACACCAATCCGATAACTGGCACGAAAACTGCCGGCCCGATGGAGTGGTTTCCCGCATCATGCCGATCCAGGCTGCTTGACACGCTAGCAATGCTGTTACCCAATCACTGAGTGCGATGAATTGAGGCGTTCCTTACACCGCTGGAAAGACATTGGGTAACACCTGCCCCAGCGCAACGCCGATGACGACGCACAGAAGTACCCACACCGTGAAATAGCGTTCAAACACGGCTGTCGCGGGTTCCCCTGTCTGCATGGCGGTTAATTCAGAGTGCCCGTTTTGGAGGCTGGGTGCGTTGGCAAGTTGAAGGGCGATCTTTTGAAGCATGGTCTTGTCCGGTTTTGGGTGGCCTGAGCCGCTTTTACCAATAAAAGTTAAAACTCTCTTGTCCTGGTGTCAGATTGAGCAATATCTGCGCCAGTTTTTACACAGCACGCATGACGACTTTGTGACAAACGTGCGTCCAGGTGCTGACACATCGGTGTCACATGGTGTGGCTAGCCTGTGGGTTTTATTCGTCACTTCACCAAAGGCACTCATGCAACTCAACCCTCTCTCTCGCGCCCTGGCTGGCGCAGGCATCCTGGTCACGATCGGTTTGGCGCTCAGCGCTTGCGGCGGCGGCAGTGACGCCGCCAGTTACAAGCCAATAGAGCTCAATATTGCCCACATCAATGACCACCACTCACAGCTGGACGCGTTTGCCGCCACCGAACTGACGCTGGACGGCGTAGCCACCCAGGTGGAATTGGGTGGCTTTGCCCGTCAGGCGGCCATGTTCAAATCGGTCGCGGGCACCAAAAACCTGATCAAGCTCCACGCGGGCGACGCGTTGACGGGCTCGCTCTATTACACGTTTTTCAAAGGTGCGGTTGACGCCCAGATGATGAATACCATCTGCTTTGATGCGTTCACCCCTGGCAACCACGAATTTGACGATGGCGATGCGGTACTCAAAGGCTTCTTGGACGAGCTGGGCAAAGGCACTTGCCAGACACCGACTATTTCCAGCAATGTGGTGCCGGCGCTAGGCACGGCGCTGGCGCCCAGTGCGACTTCGGCTTATCTCAAGCCCTGGGTGATCAAGGACATTGATGGCGTCAAGGTCGGCATCATCGGCCTGACTGTGGCGGGCAAAACGGTGAATTCTTCGCGCCCCCTGAACACCACGCAGTTCAACGACGAAGTCACGTCCGTCCAAAAAGCCATCGACACACTCAAGGGCCAGGGTGTGCGGCACATCATCGCGCTGACACATCAGGGTTATGACGCCGACAAAACCATGGCAAAACAGCTGACCGATGTCGACGCAATCATCGGTGGCGACTCGCACAGCTTGTTGGGCGACTTCAAGGCGGTGGGCATTGCCACCTCTTCAGGCAGCTACCCCACAGTCACCACCAATAAAAATGGCGAAACGGTTTGTATTGGGCAGGCCTGGGAATACAGCAAGGCTTTTGGCCTGATGAACCTGCAGTTCAACGAAGCCGGCGCGGTCAAAAGCTGCGGCGGCAAAGCCACCTTGCTGATTGGTGACACGTTCAAGCGCAAGGATGCCGCAGGTGCCTGGCAAACTGTTAGCGACACCGTTCGCACCACACTGGTGGCCAATCTGGCAGCAAACCAGCCCCAGGTCAAGGTGCTGGCACCCGACGCGGGTGCTGCTGCCACGCTCAAGACCTATGCCGACCAGGTGGCACTGGAAAAAACCAAAGCGATTGGCACCGCAACCGAGTCACTGTGTCTGGTGCGTGTGCCGGGTGAGAGCACCAACCGCAGCAGCAGCACGG
>JFJP01012385.1_pt1 | contig 11043 bp, 9 predicted proteins | sample 431651 | NCBI WGS metagenome assembly JFJP01 (sample SAMN02602958, study PRJNA72255) | Microbial mat metagenome, whole genome shotgun sequencing project. | biome: fresh water; feature: sink hole; material: water; isolation source: purple microbial (photo- and chemosynthetic) mats found in...
TCTTCCTCGTTACTTCTCACTCGTTACTTTTTACTCGCTACTTCCTTCCAAACCCGCCTGTCCTCCATCTTTTCAGGGTCGAGATACTTCGGGTGAACTTCCTGTACAATCTTATGCCCGTGCGAAGTCCACAGGTCGGCGGCAAGAGTGTGAGGGTCGCAATCCACACCCTGCATGAAAAAATACTGGCAGACCCGAGTCACATCGCGCAGGAAGATATTCCACGACGATGGGTTGGAACTGGGAATCACTACCTGCGGGAAATCGATCAGCGTGATGTCTCCATTCCAGTAGAGGATATTGTAAGCAGAGAGATCACCATGGATAAGGTCATGTTTCAGCATCAGATCAATGTTGCGGACGACGCGCTCAAAAAGTGGACGGGCTTCGTCAGGAGCGAGGTTGACGGCGTTGAGAATCGGCGCGGGATTCGACTGGTCGCCGACGTAGCCCATTAGGATGGCGTTCTTTTCCATCGCGTAGGGCTTGGGCACGTCCGCGCCAGCCGTGTGCAAAGTCTCCAGCGTGGTGAACTCGTAAGCAATCCACGACTGATGCCTGACTTCTTCGCCGAAGGCGGTACGTTTTTTCATGGCGTGCAGGGCGCCGTCGTCCACGATGATATTGCCGCTCTCGTCGAGGTCTTCACGTCCCGCCCGATATTGAGCGTCGTTCTTGAGGTTGCGCAACATACGCGGACGGTAAATCTTCGCCGCCAGTAGGGGCTCATCCACCGCAACGCCAGATTTGCAGAGGTAGACCGAAGCCTCCTTACCGCCCTTCACCTTGCGGAGAACATCCGAAATCCACTTGTGTTCGGCAATCTCAACCAGCGAACCCAACAACCAGGCTTCCTCAAAGCGGGCGGCTTTGTAGGTAAATTTGAATTCGCGCGAGATCTCCTGGGCGCGGACAAATAGTTTTGCGTCCGCTTCCTGCTTTTTCGACTCTCGTTTTTGGAAGATACGATTTTGTGATGCTGGCGTTTCTTCAAAAACAGAGTCGTCGAGTTGCTCATATAACTCAAGAAGTTGATTTTTGCTCATAAGAAGTTTCACCTTGACATTTCAAATTCAGGGGTAAATACGTCCGCGCCGATCTGGCGCATGATGCCATTACAGTCCATTATTTCCAGACCGATAATCAGGCCGTCTTCAAGATAACAGACAGCAAATCCGTTTTGATCAAACTGCGCGCCTAAAAATGGAGGGGTATGCCAACGCACCATCACGGTGTCTCCTTCGGCGACCACATCACGAACAGTGAAAGCCTCAGGCGCAAAAAAAGCGTAGCGTCTGACAAGATCGCATATATCTGAGGCAAACAATTCTTTGATCAATTCAATTCTGCCATCAAGCAGGACTTCTTCGAAATAACGGCGGACAACGAGTTTGTTATGGTATGTTTTCATGATGTTTCTCATTTATTAATCACGTGGTCATATTAAAAACAAAACCACAGGAAAACGCACCCTGCGGCTGGTAGGCAAAAAAATACCGCAGGCATCGCGCCTGCGGTTGAATATCTACAAAACGACTGAGTCGTTGCTACATATCACCAGCGGGAGGCGCGCTTAAAACAGATTGGGTGGTTTGAGTGTTGATTATCATTATTTCGTGCCTCCTTTTGTAGTGAGATGTAATAAACAGGATTTTATAACAGGGCGAAAAGAATGTCAAGACATTGAGAAGGAAAATTTATTTTCTACGAGCGCGCAAAAGAACTGTCAGATATAACACGATGCCGAAATTGAAGAACGACGCGCCACGAATGTCTGGCACGGAGCCAATAAAGGCGTTCTTTGGCCAAATCAACGCCAGCCAGTCCGCGAGTTGGGGGATAATGGATTTGTCGTACAAAATGATCGCCAGTGCGCCAATAAATGAGCCTGTCACATTGCCTGCCCCGCCAAGAATGACCATGGTTAATATCATGCTTGAAATGTGAAACGCCATCAGGTCTGGTTCAACAAAAGAAAATGTACTTGCATACAACGCGCCGGCAATTCCAGCTAATGCAGAACTCATCATTAAAGAGATCGTGCGCGAGCGGGCTACATTGATACCCGCGGATGATGCGGCAAGATCGTCTTCGCTCAAGGCGAGCCAGGCGCGGCCGGTGCGGGATGAAATCAAGCGCTGACTCAACCATGCGGCGAGAGTCACAATGCCAAGGACGAGATAATATCTCTGGATTTGGCTGATCAGGCTGAGGTTAAGAAAATGAGGCGCGCTGATTCCGCCGATCCCGCCCATGCCGCCGGTAAAACTCATATTGACGATCATTTGCCGGATAAATAATCCAAGCGCAAGAGTTGCAACGGCAAAGAAATCACTTCGTAATCGCTGCGCGAGAAATCCTTTTAGCAATCCAAGAAATGCGCCAACGCTTGCGCCGATGACCAGCATCAACACGGCGTCAAGTTTGGCGGTAAATAAAGCCGTGCCATACGCCGCAAGCCCAAAACTTGCGGCAAAACCAAGGTCCAACATGCCGGTAATCCCCAAGGCAAGGTTCAATCCAAGTGTAAGCAAAATAAAAATCATCGCCAGGCGCAGGATGGTCTGCCCGCTTTGTAAAACAAGCGGGGTGATGGCAAGCACAAGCAAGAGGAAAACAAACCAACGCTTCGTATGTGTGTTTTGAGCGGGCGAAGTCAAAATAATTGAATCGCGGATTGTAGTTGATTCAGCATCTGCCTCGCCGCCAAATCCGGTTGGCTTCCATGCAAAGAGAAGTACGAGCAGAGCCAGCAAAAAGGCGGGCGTCCATTGCGCCGCGAAATAATAATCGCTCAATGAAGAAACAACGCCAATCAATAAACCGCTGATCAACGCGCCAAACGGATTGCCGATGCCTCCAAGCAATGCCGCCATAAATGCAAACAACCCGCTTTGCGCACCATGACTGCCAAATGGGCGCGAATAATACAGCGCAAAGATAAATCCGGCTGCACCTGCGAACGCACCGCCCAAAGCAAATGCGCGTCGAATGGTCTGGTTCACGTTGACGCCGATCATTTCTGCCAATTGATGACTTTGCGACAAGGCGCGGATGGCTTTGCCCGTGCGTGTTTTCAACATTATCCAAGTCGCCAACAGCGTCAAGGCGATTGCGATTGAGATTACAAAAACGTCGCTAAAGCGAATGATGATATTGGATGGCAGTCCAAACATTTTTACAAGATTAATTTCAGGCAATAAAGATGGGATTCCATCTGTCGGGACTTCGGGTAAGCCCGGAACACTGCGATGCTCGCCGGGAATCCACGAGCCTTGAAATGTGCGCCAGACGAGCGCTCCCTGGAAGAGGATAAACGAAAGTCCAAGCGTGGCAATCAGCGGGGCAAGGCGCGAATATCCTCGAAAAGGGGCAAAGGCAAGGCGCTCCACGCCAACGCTTAATAATGCGCCAAGCGCCATTGCCACGCATAACACAAAAGCAAGTCCGCCTGCGATTTGCAATGGATGCCAGTTTTGCTTTATGCCAATGAAGTTAATGATTGATGTTACCAACACGGTACACAAGGCAAATACATCGCCATGCGCAAGGTTTAATGTGCGAACTGTGCCATAGATCAAAGTGACCCCGATGGCATTGAGAGCCAGAACCGCGCCGTTTGAGATTCCAAAAATTAAGATTTGCGCAAAAATCTCAAGCGGATTCGGGGTATTGTTTTTGGGTTGGGCTGTTGATTGAGCAGTTTGCGGAGGTTGTTTCACTGCTGACCAGTTCACTTCGTAATCACCGTTGCAATACGGTTGGCGGTCGTGCCAGTGAATGACAAGGCGTCCAGAAGATTTTGAGGCGGATTGAAATAATGCAGAAATGGCAACATCCTCACCGAGAACGGCGTCGAGGGTGTTGTTTTCAATTTCAGGTTGATCGGCAATGGGAATTTGTCCATAAGCAATGGCTGTGCAGGGGATACCGTTTGAGCCGGTAAAGTTGTAGATCAAACCAGACAAGGCTGAATTTTGAATCGCAAGAAATACCTTGAAAGGCTTGCCGTCAGGCGTGGAGCCTATCCCTTGCCACTGTCCGTCCAGCGGAGATGACGGCGCAGGCGTTGAGGCTGTTATTCTCAAAGGCGCGCAGGAAGATAAAAATAAAAATACCAATAAGATAAGTGAGTGTTTTTTCATTAAAAATCATTTTACATGCGCATCAAAAAATTGGACGGCGCGCTCCATAAATGCGTACCACTCGTCATATTGAAATGAATGTGCCTCACCAGGGTGGGCAAACAGTTGCGCCTCTTTTCCTGCTTTGACAAAACCTTCATACATTTTCTTTGACCATTCTGGCGGTGTGCCTTCAGGCACTTGTCCATCTTCTGTGCCATATACGATCTGAACGGGCGCGGTTACAAGGTCCAAATGATAAAGCGGAGAAACAGCCTCCAGCATATCAGAATCAGTTACTGAGTTAAGGTAAGATGCGATCAAGTCGTCAGGCAGGTTCAATGGGAGAATATCCGAAGAATTGTATCCATAGGCTTGTTCACTTTCATAAATATCACCAAGGCGGCCAGGTCCCCAACGCCCGACGATGTCTGCAAAATCTGCGCTGACCGATGAATACAAAACCGCGGCTTTAATGCGGGGAGATTGCGCTGAGTCTGTCGAAGTATCAATTGCCAAAACTTTAAGCGTTACCCCGCCGCCCATGCTGTGTCCCCACATGCCCATGCGGTTCAAATCGGCTTGCGGAAAAGACGGAAGCGCATTCATCAAATTAACTACATCAATGGCAAGACCTGAGTAATGCAGGCTTTCTCCTATTTCAGAGTCCCCCCAACTGCGATAGTCGGAAGAAACTGTGAGATACCCATGCCGATTGAGAAATTCTGCGGCGCGATCTGTGCCATCGCCTGATGTGTAATCTGCGCGCGCAAAGAATCCGTGGTTCATGATGATGACGGGATAGGGCGGCTCGCCAATTGTTGGAACTTGTAAAATGCCGGTGATGATAAGCCCATCGCTGGGATATTCAATGAGGTAGCGCGTGAATATTTTCGTTTCAAGCAGCACTTTGCGGATAAAAATTTCACCGCTCTGAAATTTATGTTCGCGCAAACCTTCTATCGTATACGGATAAAGCGCCTGCTCATTTGTGAGCGTGACCACCGGGCGCGGTGTAATTACTTCAGCCGGCATGGGCGTATCTGAGACGACCTTGACATTGGGCGTAACCGTCAGAGTCGCAACCGGAGCAGACGCAGGAGCACAAGCCGAGACGATAAACATAAAAACAACAAACCAATATTTGAGGTAAATTTTCATGGCTCTATTTTATTCGCATTTACGGCTTGTGACATAAGCGAATATAATCAAACTCATGCCTTCATCATCGTTTGAGATCAGAGTTTGCCAGAGCTGCGGGTTGCGATACCCGCTCACTGAAAGACATCCGTTTGGAATCCGTTGCCCGCATTGTTTGGGAGAAACGCGCGTTGCGCTAAAAAAGATCGGGGACGAAGGGGAAGAAAGTAAAAAGATGGATGTGAGAAGTAAGGAGACAAGGGCGGTACTATTAGATAATATTCGCTCGGCGTGGAATGTTGGCTCAATTTTACGCAGCGCCGACGGGTTTGGTTTTAGTCATGCCTATTTATGCGGAATTACCCCTACGCCTGATGTAAGCGCCGTCCGCAAGACCGCGCTGGGCGCAGAGGAATATGTGACGTGGAGTCACCACAAAGATTCTGTCAGTTTGGTAAACGGTTTGAAATTGGAAGGTTGGAAAGTTGGCGCGTTGGAAGAAGATCAGCGGGCAAACCCAATTTCCAAATTTATTGCTTCGCAAACTTCAAATCCTTTTGTTTTAATTCTGGGAAGTGAAGTAACGGGTGTTGACCCGGAATTGCTTGATCTGGCAGATCACATTTTTTATATCCCCATGTACGGACGAAAGCGCTCGTTCAACGTAGCGAATGCCTTTTCAATTGCGGCGTATGCTTTAAATGGATAAACGCTGGCACAAACAAAATTATTAAGGAGTGTACCCATGTCTACAGCGGAAATTTTTGCAGGCAACTGCGGATTCAATACCAGAGTTGAAGCAACAATGGAAGGCAAGGTCTGTAAAATACAGATCACCAGCGAATGTGCCGCCATTCAAAAAATGGGAACTGAATTAACCGAGGTCAATCCCTACCAGGAAATTTCCTTCAAACGCGCCATGCCAAAAATACATGAGGCGGGACATAAATTCTGCACACATGCAGCCTGCCCGGTGCCGGTGGGAATTATCAAGGCTGTGGAAATCGAAGCCAAACTCGCCCTGCCTACAGATGTAACAATCAAGTTGTCGAAGACAAAAACTGAATAGCAAAAAAAAACGCTTTTTAATCCAGCTCCCCCTGAGAGATTGTTTAATAAATTCACCACGAAGTCACCAAGACACAAAGCCACAAAGTTTTTCCCTTCGAGGCTTTGAGACTTCGTGTCTTTGTGGTCAAAAAGTGGGCTGATTAAACAGTCTCTGAATAAAAATTAATCGACTTGCAAAGATCGCGTCATACGCCTTCTTTTAATTTCAAGCAACTTGCAATCACCACCAACGGATGCTCTGCCTCAACCCCGGCGCCTTGCTTAATTTGCAACCGGCAAGCCGAACCAGAAGAGGCTAATGAGCCATTCTCAACTCCCATTTTTCTGATCTGCGGCAACAATTTCAACTCACCTACCTGCATGGAAAGATCATAATGTTCGGCATCATAGCCAAATGTCCCAGCCATGCCACAGCATCCTGAATCGATCACATCCACCTCAAAGCCGAAGGCACGCAACAGTTCCACAGTGGCAGCGGAGCCAGTCGGCAAACCATCGTCAGAAAGCCCCTCGGCGCGCTGGTGGCAATGCGGATGAAAGGTTATTTTTCTGCGCGCGGGTTGTTCACTTATTTTAAATAACTTATTATTTCCCACCCCCGTATTGACTACGCGCAAAATAAATTCATCCAAGACCCAAGTCCTATTTTTGATGGATTCAATTTCTTCGCGGCGATCTGGTAACAGGGCGGAGTATTCATGTTTGAGGCAATACACTTCTGGAGGTTCGCAACCCACTACACTCAAAACTGATTCTGGATCAAGGGCTTTGATCGCGTCTAAAACTTTTCCGGCGTGCTTTCGCGCGGCGGCAATGAAGCCTTTTGAAAGCAGCGAAGTTCCCGCGCCGATCATGGGCAAGATCAACGGGTCGTAGCCGGCCGCGCGGAGAATGTCAAAGGCGGCTTGTTCCACATCGGGTTCGAGGTAGCGGGAGAAAACATCGGATAAAAAGATGACTTTTTTCGATGTAGCCAACTTAGGCAAGTCACGCTTTAAGCGTGACCTACGAACTGCAAAAACTGGAAACGGTCGTTTATCTGTAATGCCCGTCACACGGGCAATAATCTTGCGCGACCAATCCATCTTCATGAAAGCATTTGCCAGCGGAGCGACGGGCGAGAGGAATTTTGAGACAATGTGAAAATAACCAAACAAATAATCGCGCAGTTGTCGGCGGTGCGTTTTGAAATACTCATTCATGAATTCGTATTTCAACTTCGGCATATCCACGCCGCTGGGACATTCAGAAGTGCAACCTTTGCAGGCGAGGCAGAGGTCAAGAGCATTGAAGGCTGATTGGGTGAATTCCGCGTTGCGCATTCCCTGTTCCGTAATCAATGCCCGCAATAAATTTGCGCGACCTCGTGTTGAATTTCCCTCGTCGCGCGTTGCTTGAAATGAAGGACACATCGTGCCTGTTGTTTTGCGGCAAACACCCTGTCCATTGCAATGCTCGATGGCGCCGGCAAGCCTACGGGTGTGATCAAAACTCAGGGCGGGGATCCATGTTTGGGCGCGGTAGGTTTCGCCATATCGCAAATGTGAGTCCATCGGCGGAGCATCCAACATTTTCGCAGGGTTCAAAATATTATCAGGATCTGCAGCGCGTTTGATAGCACGCATAGCTTCGGTAATTTCTGCGCCGTACGTTTTTTCGATCCACTCTCCCGTTACGATGCCGTCGCCATGCTCGCTGCTCATGGAGCCGCCCAAAGCCAAAGTCAACGCCAAAACTCGCTCGCCGATGCTGCGCAAAGCGCGCACTCCTTCGCCTTGCTGTAAATCCAAAATTGGGCGAATGTGCAAACACCCAGCCGAAGCGTGCGCGTAAATTCCGCCGACCGTGTGATGCTCTGTCAAAATTTTTTCAACCTCGCGCACGAACTCGCCGAGGCGCTCAACTGGCACGGCACAATCTTCGATGAACGCGGCGGGGCGGGCAGATTGCGGGCGCGAATCTAAAATACCCAGTCCCATTTTTCGGATGTTCCAAACACGGGATTGTTCTTCGGGCGTCTCGGCAATGGTCATGAGATCGCCAATGCGGCGCACCGCTTCGCGCAACGCCGACGGTTGATCACCGCTAAATTCAACGACCAACACTGCGGCGGGGTCGCCCACCATCCATCCCACTTGACGGGCATAAGCAGGGACACCACGCGCGAGTCGAATGATCATTTGCGGAATCAATTCAACGGCGCTGGGCTGAAATTCCAACAAACGCGGCACATCATCGCAGGCATCCGCGATGGAGTTGTAGGCAAGGACTCCAAGAATTGTACGCTTGGGTTTTGGAACAAGGTTAATCTTCGCACGGCGCATGACAGCGAGCGTGCCTTCACTGCCAGCAAGTAAAGGGGCAAGGTTGAAGGACTCGTCAAAAGTCGAAGGTCGAAAGTCGTAGATTGGAGGGTATACGCCGTCTTGATACCAGCGTGAAGGAGTTGACGGACTCCAAGGCAATAAATAATTCAGTCTGTATCCTGCGGAGTTGCGCCAAGATTTCGGGAAATTTCGTTTTATAGCATCAGCATATTTCTCGCGAATTTCCAGCGCTGTGGAAATTAATGCACTTTGCCTTCTGCCTTCTGCCTTCATCCTTCCTAATTCATCCTTTGAAATCTCTTCCCATGTTGCAATCGAAGCATCCGCCAAAATCACATCGGCTGAGATCAAATGATCGGCGGTCATGCCATACAAAATGGAGTGTGCGCCTGTGGCATTATTACCGATCACGCCGCCCATGGTGGCACGCTCGGCAGAGGCAGGATCGGGACCAAACATCAATCCAAATTTTGCCGCCGCGCGATTTAGATCAGCGAGAACAACGCCAGGTTCGACAACGGCGGTTCGAGACTCGGAATCGATTTCAAGGATGGAATCCAAATGACGCGAACAATCCAAAATAAACGCTTCGCCAATTGCCTGTCCGCCAAGCGAAGAGCCAGATCCACGCGGCAGGATGGGAATTTTGTACTTTGCGGCAAGTTCCACTGCGGCTTGCAAGTCATCCTGTGTTTTAGGAATACCAACTCCCAGCGGCTCGATCTGATACATGGAGGCGTCTGTGGAGTACAAGGCGCGCGAAGCAGGATCAAACCGCAAGTCGCCTGCAAAATGTTTTTTTAATTCGTGAAGGAAGTCGGGGGAAAGAGTCATGAATGGATTTTAATCCGTATTACGTAAAAAGTAACAAGAGAGAAGTAAAAAGTAAAACTCCAACGATTAAATATTCGCTGGAGTTTTACATACCTATTGCTCGTTGCTTATTATTTATTACTTATTTTGCCTTCGCCTGATTTGCCACCGCAGCGGCTTTCTTTGCGGCTTCTTCGGCGTCGCCCAGGTAATAATTCTTGATGGGCTTCAGGTCTTTGTCCAATTCATACACGAGTGGCAAACCCGTTGGAATATTAAGTTCGGTAATATCCGCCTCTGAAATATTATCGAGATATTTAACCATCGCGCGGATCGAATTGCCATGTGCCACAACCAGCACGCGTTTGCCTGATTTGATTTCAGGCGCGAGCGTGGAATGCCAGAAAGGCAGAACACGGTCAAGAGTAATCTTAAGCGACTCGGTGGCTGGCAGTTGATCGGGTGTTAATCCTGCGTAGCGGCGATCAAATTTCGGGTGGCGTTCATCGGTCAGTTCCAAAGCGGGAGGCGGAACATCGTAAGAGCGACGCCAGATTTTGACCTGCGCCTCGCCAAATTTTTCGGCTGTCTCGGCTTTGTTCAATCCTTGCAAGTCACCATAATGTCTCTCGTTTAGTTGCCAGGCGCGGATCACCGGCAGCCATTCGAGATCCATTTCCTCTTGAATCAGCCCAAGCGTTTTGATGGCGCGCTTCAAGACAGATGTGTAGGCGATATCAAAATCATATCCGCCTTCACGCAGCAATGTGCCTGCTTCACGGGCTTCGGCGCGTCCCAACTCAGTGAGGTCAACATCGGTCCAACCTGTGAATCGGTTTTCAAGATTCCAGGCGCTTTGTCCATGACGGACGAGTACTAATTTATACATGTTTCAACTCCATTTATGATCGGTTTCGATACAGCGATTGGCTTGGCACAGACTGCATGGCTTTTAGGTCAAGTGGCATTTCAAGGAAATCTACAATTGACTGGCACAAGGTCTCAGGTGCGTTAACCATTTCACTGTATTTGACAAATAAAATACGCATATTGGGTTTACGTGCCGTCCAATATTTTACTGCACGCAAGTGTTCACGAAACTGCGCTTCCATTTCTACATCTGAAAGCATGGATGTTTCATTTCTGCGCATCAACATTTTTTGCTGGGAGGCAAGAATTTCGCCGATCTCGCGTTCCATAAAAATAATATCATAGGAAAGATCATCCGGCAGGAATTCGAGCAGATAGGAAATCACTTTTACGACTTTGCCTTGCGCGTCGTAAAGCCATTTTTTTTCGCCATCCTTCAGACTCTTACTTGATTCGATTTCAAAATAACCGTTGGGGTTATCTTCATCAGCCTGGCGCAGAGAATCCACGACCGCAGACAAGCCGCCCTCGGCAAGCATTTTCATCATCATGGATGTACCGGAACGCGGCAGACCAGAAACGATAATCACGTTTTTCGAATGCGCTTCTTTTGGGCGTGAAAATAATTTTTTGAACATGTCAGGGTTTTCCATATTCCGCATTAACCGAATTCAATTTCTCGAGCAATTCGTCCTTCA
>JFJP01022125.1_pt1 | contig 11043 bp, 12 predicted proteins | sample 431651 | NCBI WGS metagenome assembly JFJP01 (sample SAMN02602958, study PRJNA72255) | Microbial mat metagenome, whole genome shotgun sequencing project. | biome: fresh water; feature: sink hole; material: water; isolation source: purple microbial (photo- and chemosynthetic) mats found in...
GTCATGACCGCAAAAATTTCGCTGCGGCTCATGTCTTTGAGATAGGGACGGATGAAAAGCGGCGATTCCACCATTCCCACAAAAATATTGGCGGAAACGCCCAGACCTTCCGCGCCGCCCAGATTCATGGATTTTTGCAGACACCACGAAAAGCCTTTGACGATCACCGGCAGGATTTTCCAGTAAAACAATAGGGTTGACAATGCGCTCATCACAAGAAAAAGCGGCAATGCCCTGAATGCGAAAAGATAGCCTGAGCCGGGAATTTTTTCATCAAACGGAAGCGCGCCGCCTCCGAGATAGCCGAAGACAAAAGTGGTCCCGGCTTTGGTCGCCTCTTCCAGAGAGAAAACCATCTTGTTCAGCAGCATAAAAAAATCCCGCAGTACGGGCATTTTCAGAAGAATGAAACAGGTTGCCGCTTGTATGGCAATGCCGACAACAATGGGCTTCAGACGAACCTGACTGCGGTTTTCGCTGATAAGCCACGCGAAAAAAGCAAAAGCCGCCAAACCAACAACACCTTGAATTATCATATTATCCTCCTTTGTTTAAGAGGGTTTTTCAAAACAGCCGTTCTTTAATTATTTCCAAAAGAATGAAGATATGCTATCATATTTTAATATATTAGGAAAGCAGATATATGAACATGCAGGTATCAGGCTGCCGGTTTTTGATTTCGGATTAATTGATGTGATGTGCAAGTTTTTTTAACCGCAAAGGACACAAAGTTTTCACAAGGTTCACAACCCTTTGCGACCTTTGCGTGCTTTGCGAGAAATAAAAAACCGCAATTTTCAACCTATGAAAATCCGTTCACTTGTTCTTGACAATATAACGGTTCTGGCACCGCTCGCTGGAATCACCAGCCTGCCGTTCCGGCTTCTGGCAAAAGAATGCGGATGCGCGCTGGTCTGCTCTGAAATGATAAGCTCCAACGGGCTGGTTTACAAATCAAAAAAAACAGAGCAACTGCTCGGCAGTCTGCCTGAAGAAAAACCCCTTTCTGTTCAAATCTTCGGCTCTGACCCCTCAATGATGGCAGAAGCGGCTCAAATTGTCGAATCATCCGGCGCGGACATTCTTGATATTAATTTCGGCTGTTCGGTGAAAAAAATTGTGAAAAGCGGGTCCTGTGTTGCGCTGATGAGAGCGCCGGAGCAGGCAGAGGCGATTCTGTTTGCTGTTCGGAAAGCGATAAAGATTCCGCTGACTTTAAAGATCAGAAGCGGCTGGAACGCATCCGGAGAGCAGGCTTTCCGAATCGCCGAAATTGCCGAAGCCTGCGGCGCGGATGCCGTTACCGTGCATCCGAGAACCGCCACACAGGGTTTCAGCGGGAATGCAGACTGGTCGCTGATTGCGGCGATAAAAAAAAGAATTTCCATTCCGGTTATCGGAAACGGCGATATTGCCGAGCCGGAAGACGCCATCAGAATGCTGACAGAAACCGGCTGCGATGCCGTGATGATCGGAAGGGCGGCTGTGGGAAATCCCTGGATATTTTCCCGGATACTCGCGCTGCTTCGCGGAGAACAGGACAGACTGCCGGATACGGCTTCGCGTAAAAATGCCATGCTGCGCTACCTCAATGCCAGCGTGAATTATTTCGGCGAAGAACGTGCCTGCCGGAAAATGAGAAGTCAGTTGGGATGGTTTGTAAAAGGAATGCGTTACAGCAGCAATTTCAGGGAATCCATCAAAAGAATTTCCACTGAAGCGGCGGCGATTGAGATCATCAATGATTATATAAATGAGATAGAGGTGAGGGGTGAGGGGTAAGCGGTGAGAGGTAAGCCTCTGACCGCTTACCCCTCACCCCTCACCTTTTAAAAAAGTTGACAAAGCATTCTGTTTCTGTTTTATTCTTTCGTGTTTTCGTAACTTTCGTGCTTTCGCGGTTCAGATGTTGTTCTTTTAATAAAACCGATTGATAATTTTATGAAAAAAATTCTCACAGATTCATCTTCAGCCATTATTTTGTTTAAAACCGAATTATTTCATCAACTGACGAAAACATATCGCATTCTCATGGCGAAGTCTGTTTACGGCGAACTGACAGCCGAAGGATATCCGGGAGCTAAAACATTCCGGGAATATTGCAAAAATAAACAGTTCTTTGTTTTTTCATCAGACAATGAAGCATCCTGCCGACAGATTCCTTTGTCCGGCAAAGGTGAACGGGATACAGTTTGCCGATTTCTTGAGGGCATCGGAGATTTTATTATGATTGATGACGGAAAAGGGGTGGGATATTGCAGAGATAACAGCATTCCGCATATCAACGCCCTTCTGTTTCCGCGCATACTCTATCTGGCAGGCAATATATCCGAGTCAGAATATCGCGACAAAACAGATGCTGTCATCCATGTCGGAAGATATTCTGAAAAAGTCATCGCATACTCAGCGGCTTGTTCTCAAAATGAAATCGGATTTTTTATGCCGTGAAAAAAGCAGTCTGTGTCAACAACAGACATTATCGGAAATAAAAAAAGGTTCTCGCAAAGCACGCAAAGTTCGCTGTCGTTTTGTAAAGCGCCCGGCTTAAAATAGAATCTGTTTTCAGCTTGGGTCGCTTCTAAGCGATTTGATCTGTTCTCAGCTTGGGTCGCTCTACATTTCTTTGCGCCCTCTGCGTGCTTTGCGAGAGATGCTGACGCTCATTTCTCAGCCGGGGCGCATCAGAAACGAATTGATCTATTCTAAGCTTGGGTCGCTCTGCTCTGCTTGTAAAGCGAATTTTGTCTGTTCTCAGCCGGGGCGCTTCTGTTTTTCTTTGCGCCTTCTGCGTGCTTTGCGAGAGATTCAGAACGCTCATTTCCGACAACAACTTGCTATCGGGGAAATAATACATGAAAAAACAACTCCTCTCGCTGTTTTCAAAGCCTCATCCGAAAGTAAAGGAACAAAAGAAAAAGTCTTCAAGTTTTTTCAAAAATCAGGGCTTCGGCGTTTATCTTTTCACCTCTATCGTATCCCTGCTGATCATTACGGTATCGGCTATTGTCGGCTATCTCTGGTATCAGGATAAGAAGAATCTTTCGGAAATATCGAATCATCAGATGAATCAGGTAACAGATATGGTCAGGGAAAAAGTGACCAATTACTTAACGCCCGTAGCTGTTATGGCAAAGCTGAGTTCCCAGATTCTGAAAGAAGGCGGCTTTGACCGGCGTTCCGGCGGAAAAGCAAATAAGCCGGCACCGAAAGTAAAGCTGAAAGGCATGGTGACCGTTGCCGGAAAAGAGCAATCTGTCAGGGAAAACAAATCGGACAATCAGCCCGGCGTGCTTTCGATCATAGACGGCGAATTGCTGGAAGCTTACGGCATCCATGTTCTGAAGTCTTTTCCCCAGGTGGCGATGATTAATATCGGCGATGAGCAGGGAAATTTTATGATGCCCAAAAGGATGCCGGACGGCACGATTGACACAAAAATCATTGACCGTACTGTAAGTCCTGTAACAGAGATATGGAAAGATCGGGATAAAAGCGGAAATGTAGTCGGAACCAAACCTGAAGTTACCGAAAAGCTCGGCTATGATACCCGCACCCGGGGCTGGTATAAAGGCGCCAAAGAATCCGGGGGAATTTATTGGACAGATGTTTATATCCTGTTTTCAGATCAGGCACCCGGCATTACCACCGCTTATCCGATAAGCAATGCTGACGGTAAAATCGTCGGTGTTCTCAGCATGGATATTGTCCTCAATCAACTATCTATTTTCCTGCAAGAATTGAAAATCGGAAAAACAGGCATTGCCTATATTGTCAACGAAAAAAAAGAAGTGATCGCCTATCCTGATGCTTCACGCATAGTTAAAGAAATTCTCGATGAAAAGAATGAGAAAAAACGGGTTTCAGTGCCTATTCATGAAATAGGCATAGAATGGGTTGCCGAATCTTTCCGCGCCCATGAAAAAAGCAAATCAGACCGGGTGGAATATGAAAGCGGCGGCGAGCGGTATCTGGCTTCTTTTACGAGTCTGGGAGATAATTTCGGCAAAAAATGGAAAATCGGCGTGGTTGTGCCGGAAATGGATTTTCTTGAACGCCTGATTGAAATGAGACGCGTGGTGCTTCTCATTTCGCTTGCTGTTTTTTTCATTTCTGTTTTTATTGCAAAATATATCTCAGGCAGGATTTCCAAGCCCATCAGCGCGCTGACCCGTGAAGCGGAAAAAATAGCAGATTTTCAGCTTCAGGAAAGTCCGCCCACGATTTCCCGGATCAGGGAAATTCAGATGCTGGACGGTTCCATCTCATCTATGAAAAAAGGACTGAGAGCCTTTGAGAAATATGTTCCTTCCGCGCTGGTCCGCCAACTGATACAGACCGGAAAAGAAGCCACGCTCGGGGGCGAAAAAGTGGAACTGACAATTCTTTTCTCGGATATTCAGAGTTTTACGGATATTTCGGAAAAAGTGCCGCCGGAACTGCTCATGGTGCAGTTGTTTGAATACAATAACGAACTCACCAATATCATCAAAGATCAAAAAGGAACCATTGACAAATACATCGGCGATTCCATTATGGCTTTCTGGGGCGCGCCGGTCTGGTTTGAAGAACATGCCTTTTTTGCCTGCAAGGCAGCGTTGCGCTGCCACCGGAAAGTGCAGGAACTGAACCGGAAATTTGAAAAAGAAGGCAGAAGCATTCTGATCACCCGCATCGGCATCAACACCGGCATGACCATTGTGGGAAACATGGGTTCCGATGAGCGGATGAATTATTCGGTGCTGGGAGACAGCGTGAATCTTGCCAGCCGTATCGAAGGCGTGAACAAGGTTTACGGCACCCGCCTGATTATCACCAATTCGACATATCAGAAAGTTTCCGAGCATTTCATTTGCCGCCCCTTGGACATTGTGGCGGTCAAGGGAAAAAAACAGGGCGTCAGGATTTATGAACTGATGGGCGAAAAAGAAGATGTGCTGCCGCCGGAAACCCTTGAACTGCGTGAAGTTTTCATACGGGGATTTAACGCATATCTGAAGCAGGAATGGGACAATGCGCTGAAATTTTTCCTCTATATTCGGAAAAAATTTCCCTCGGACAAAAATCCGGGCACGGCTGCCGATGAGGCTTCCAATCTGTATATTGAAAGATGTACGGCATACCGGCAAAACCCTCCGGGAAAAGACTGGGACGGAATTTATCATCTGAAAACAAAGTAAGCGAGAAGCCCGTAGGGCGGACAAAGCGCGGCGTGTCCGCCGTTTCGTGTCCGCATGGCATGGCATGGCTCCGGAGTGCTGAAATGAGCCGCCAGGCGAAATTTTAGCACTTTGCTGAAATGCTGAAATTTCGCCTTGCGGCTCATTTCAGCACTCCGGAAGATTTTTCTTTCGTGACAATTCGCAGGAAAAAAGGCGGACACGCTCCGCTTTGTCCGCCCTACATCTGCATCGCAGCGTGCCGTTTCATAACTGTTTGAAAGCAAATCCGTATCAGGAGAGCTGAACGAAGCCTACTCCGTTTCATCCCGTAATTTTTCTATAGATTCATTGGGGCCCAAAACAATCAGAATATCACTGTCTTTTAATACATAGTTCGCCGTGGGAATCACATTTAAGCGATCCGGAACAATTTCTTTTACGGCGATAATCTGAACGCCGTATCGGTTGATGAGATTTAATTCCCGCAAAGTTTTGCCTATAAAACTCATCGCCGGAGAAAGCTGAACAATGGAATATCCTTCGATAAAGGGCAGATAATCCAGCATATTGGGATTATGCAGACGTTCTCCGACAGAAATTGCCATGTCTTTTTCAGGAAAAAAAATTTCCGTCGCGCCGATTTTGTGGAGAATGCGCCCGTGCGATTCGCTGATAGCCATTGCCAGCAGACGCTTCACGCCGATGTCGTTGAGATTGAGCGTTGTGAGAATGGAATTGCTCAGAATCGAGCCGATGCAGACCACCACCGCATCCATTTCTTTCAATCCCAATGCTTCCAAAGCTTTTATATCTGTAGCATCAGCGACCACAGCCTGACTCACATTGTCTTTGATTTCCTGCACCCGTCCGGTATTTTTGTCAATGGCAAGCACATCATAGCCTTTGCCGTAAAGATGTGTTGCTAAATAATAACCGAAATTTCCAAGCCCTATCACTGCAAACTGTTTCATTTTTTTCCCTCGACAGATTTCCGATCTCCTATCCCACCATAATATTTTCTTCAGCATAATAATAGCGGGATGTTTTCTGACTGCTGATGGCAATGGCAATGACCATGGGACCGAGACGTCCTACAAACATGATAAGCGTTATAATCAGTTTGCCTGCAACAGAAAGTCCCGGCGTGACGCCTGTTGAAAGCCCGACAGTCCCGAACGCGCTGACAACTTCAAATAAGAGTTCCAGAAATTTTCCGTGAGTATGAAGATGTGAAATATTTCCCACTTCGCTTATTAAAAGAAACATGGTGCCGCCGGAAACGAGAAACATGCTCATCATCACCAGACTGACTGCTTTCCACACACTGGCTTCCGGAATGCTGCGATGAAAAATTCGGGGATGTTCATGTCCGAGAATACGGGATATGCCGAGAAGCACAAGGCTGCTGGCAGTCGTGGTTTTGACGCCCCCGCCGCAGGAACCGGGAGACGCGCCGATAAACATCAGTATTATGATGAAAAAAAGCGATTCATCGGTCATTTCGCCGATAGGCAGGGTGTTGAATCCTGCGGTTCTGGTCGTAACGGACTGAAAAAAAGCGGCAAGCACACGCCCGGAAAATGACAGCGGCACCAGCGTATTTTGCCATTCTGTCAGCAGAATCACAACGGTTCCCAGCGTCAGCAGAATGGCGGTGGAAGACAGCACCAATTTGGAATGAAGACTGAGACGGGACCATCTCCGGCGTTTGAAGAGAAAGCAGTGTTTCAGTTCGGAAAGCACCAGAAAGCCGATGCCCCCGCTTATAATAAGAAAAGAAAGCGTCAGATTCACCACCCAGTCTTCCTGATAGCTTATAAAATTGTCAGGAAACAGGGAAAAGCCCGCATTGCAGAACGCGCTCACCGAATGGAAAATTGAAAGATGCAGGGCTTTTGCCGCGCCGAATTGCGGCGCAAAGCGGAAAAAGAGTATCAGCGCGCCCAGCCCCTCAATCAGAAGCGCGAACAAAAATACGTCATATATAATGGAAGAAGGACTTTGATCGTTGCTGTGGGTAAATGTATCCTGTACGACAATGCGCCCGGTGAGGCTGAGACGCCTGCCTGCAACGAGAATAAACAGAGTGGAAAGCGTCATGATTCCCAGCCCGCCCAATTGGACCACAAGGAGAAGTGCAGCCTGCCCGAACAATGTGAGTCCGCTTCCTATATCAAATACCGCAAGGCCTGTTACGCAGCCTGCTGATGTGGATGTAAACAGGGCATCTGTAAATCCGATACTGACGCCGGTTGAAGATACGGGCAGCATCAGCAGCACTGTGCCTGCCAGCATCAGAAGCCCGAAAGCGACAATGGAAATGCGCGCCGGTGAGTGCAGGATTAATCTGGAAAAAAGGGATGCCGGCGCATCGTTTTTTTGCTTGCTCACAAACTTTTCTCCTCAGTCAGACGGATAGCAGGAAATAAAAACACTTCACCTGATCTTGACTTGCGGGCAGAGTTCGTTCTGTTCACAAAAAACAGGAAAAGACTGTCAACAGGAAAATATAATAAAATGAGAAAACGATGATTTCATAACAGAGATTAAAAAGATAACGTGTATGGATAACTTCAGACATAAATGCCTGAAGTTGCCCATACACGCCGGAGGGGAGGGAATTGGTTTATAAGCGACAGCTACCTGCTTGAACTTTCAACACAAAAAGCGATCAGCCTATTGTTTCTTTTCGGGCTTTGCTTCGCCTTCTTTTTCGTCTTTCTTGCCTTCTTCGCCTTCTTTTACTGCTTCATCATCAGCAGGTGCGCCTTCTTCTTTCTGAACCTTTTCTTCTTCAGCAGCAGGTGCTGCCGCCGCGGGCTGCTGATCAGCAGGCGGTGCCGTTACTGCGGGTTTGTCGGTTGCAGAAACCGGTACTGCATTGATAACCTGAACTGCACATATTGCAAAGATAAAAGCTACAATCACAATCAGACTTTTTTTCATGGTCGTTCTCTCCTTAATTCCGTTCTCTTATTTTCTTTCACGTTTCTTCATTTAGTCGCACATTTTTCAATCTTTCCAATTCCCGATATAATCGGCTTTATTTCACTATAGAAACTCTGCTTAACGGTTCAGCCTTTGTTTGCCTCCTTGTAACTGCCATTTCCCGTGAAAATTTCAATTACGCTGATTTTTCACGAATGTCTTATACAGCAAGATTTGTGCCGCAATAATAACATATTGATATTTATATATTATAATTCTAACGATTCAATAATATCGGAATTTATAGTTCCTCTTATTATAAAAAAAATGTTTCTGAAGGCTTAATATGCAAAAAAAAAATAATTTAATATATTTGAATAATAGTGTATTTGTCGAATAAGAATTTTATATTCCGTTTTTTTTATATATCGGAACTCAGGCTGCTTAATTTGAATGGATGATATACAAGTCCTCTTTTTGCTTATAGAAGTTGCTCCGTTGAAAAAAAATCCGAGCCGGGAACTTCAGCCTGCTCACTGATGCTACATGCTTGTCCGCGGCACGCGCCGAGTCGGACCAGAAAGTGCAGTCTGACAGGCTGCGGGCTTTTCAGAAAAACGGGAATAAAAAAGGAAATTTATTTTTTGTTGTCTTTTGAAACAAAGTGATTACATTAACCCCGAACTTATAAAAACAACCCTCTGCGCCTCACCCCCTGCCCCTCTCCGAAGGGAGGGGGAACATTAACCGGGATGAAGCACGACAACCTTTCAGAAAAGCCGAACTATGGAACACAAAGATATTGATTTTTTCAGATCGCTTTTAACCAACCAGTTGGAAGAACTTGTAAAACATGGAGATGATGCTGTTTCAAGCATGAGGGATCCCCGTGACAATCTGCCGGACCCCACGGACCGGGCTTCTTTTGATTTTGAACGAAATTTTATGCTCCGAATGCGGGACAGGGAAAGCAAACTTATCAATAAAATCCGAAAGGCGCTGGAGCGGATCGAAGAGGGGACTTTCGGATGCTGTGAAACATGCGGGGAAGATATTCCGATGAAACGCCTGATCGCCAGACCTGTCGCAACCCATTGTATCAAATGCAAAACAAGGGAAGAAGCTTTGGAGAAAGTCAGCGGCGATTAGAAAAAAAGCGTCTGAAATTTTACTTTCAGCTTGCCGGAAAACAAAAATCTGCCGATTTTCAAACCCGTGACAGCACAAACTCTGAGCACAGCGGAGTTTGGTTTTCCCGGTATCAGTAAACATTAAACATTTGATCAGATTTGCAAAAAAAATATTTGTCCTGCCCTGCATTTTATGATATTGGACTCAATAAATAATGCTTTATGATATTTAAGAATATCAAATTAAGAAAAAAAAGGAGTGTTCCATGAAAGACTATCCCGTGAAAAAAGCGCGAGATGAAATAAGCAAAACATACCGGAAGGATGTTGAAGCGGTTGAATCTGCCGGAAATAAAAATTCGTTTATCAGTTTCCGCCATTCTTACAAATCCATGTCTTCTTTCGGAGGAAAAACATATATAAAATCAAAAGAGACGCGTTTTGAAAACGGAAAATTTGAATCAGAGGAATTTGAAGGGACAATGGAGCAAAGCGTGTATCAGAACAGCGTAAAAGAACTGCAAAACACTTTTTCAAATATCATGTCTTCGTTTTTAAAGCCTTTCTCTCTTCTTCTGCCTTTTTCGGCAGATGATGATGAAAAAGACAGCAGACGGCGCAGATAATCAGGAAAGAAGAGGTGTTGTGTTTTCGGGAAAAAAGATTTGCGGAAAAGGAAAAGGCAGCCTGACCGCTGTGAAAAACATCGGAAAAATTCTGTGCAATGACCTGTAGCATATTTCATATCTGTTTTGAAGAAATGAATACAGGCCGCCTTTACCCCTGATATGAATGCCGAAGGCAGCATTTTTTCCCTCCCCGCCATTTGAGAGCCGAGGCGGGGCAAGTATCCGGGAGCATTTAAAAATATTCTCATGTTGATTTGCAGTTGAATCCCCTCATGTTTTAATTTTTTACAGTGATTGAAAATCCGATTCCATCTCTCCGGGGACTTTCCGTTACTCTTCTGAGTGTTGGACCCGGATATTATGATAAATAAATATAAGAATGCAGTTTTCATCACTGAAGGGAAATCCTCGCCTCGAAAACAGACTCCCACAGCGCCATCATCCCGCTTAACTCCGCGGATGACAATTCCTGTTTTTCAGCCGGGGTAAACCGTCTGCAACTTTCGCAGCCGAAAACTTTATTTGACCGGGCTGCATGATTAAGACATCTGTCGTAATGCCGGCACAGATAATTTCTCATAGGAACCTGAATATCTTCCTCATCATAATCCTCAGAAATATACATTGTCCTTTCATATCTTGTTTTTCTCATGGCGTCCTCCTTTGAAAATATCTGACGGTTATTTTTTCCTGAAATTCCCCCAAGCTTTAATTTGTGTTATTTCATAAAACAGAAAGGAACGCAATGGGTCAGCATCGGTATTCATATATAAGAAATATTCTACTTCCGATGGGGTGAAAACGGTATAACAGGGAGAAATATTCTACCATTGTCCTGCGTTTTTTCGCAGGGGAACACCGGCTTAAAATTTGCATTTCTTTGTTTAATGTGATATTTTTATACATTCTGCGTGAAAATCCTGCATTTATACAATACAGCAGATACGCATGAATCTTTCACGAATCTGTAAAAATAGAATTAACGGTGTCGTAAAACGATTTTTCAAATCGTTTCGGAGGCAGAAACGACTTGCAAAGTCGTTTTACGAGCGCGCCGGCTTCAAGCGTAAAACGATTTTTCAAATCGTTTCAGAGTCAAAAACAACCTGCAAAGTCGTTTTGCCGATTCTGACTGAACGGTGTCGTAAAACGATTTTTCAAATCGTTTCGGAGTCAGAAACGACTTGAAAAGTCGTT
>JFJP01011176.1_pt1 | contig 11041 bp, 3 predicted proteins | sample 431651 | NCBI WGS metagenome assembly JFJP01 (sample SAMN02602958, study PRJNA72255) | Microbial mat metagenome, whole genome shotgun sequencing project. | biome: fresh water; feature: sink hole; material: water; isolation source: purple microbial (photo- and chemosynthetic) mats found in...
GGCGGCGCCACGCACGAACTGTGGAACGGCACGATCACGGCCCCGCACGTGATCCAGACGGCGACGGACACCGATTTCGATGTCGAGGTGAAGTTCGCCTCGTCGCTGCCCAGCGCGTTTCTGGGCCAGGAAGGCATCATCGTCCGTCAGGACGACGCCAACTGGCTGCGCCTGGAGTTCATCAGCTTCGGCCCGGTGACGCATGTGCTGGCCGCGCTGCCCGACGGCCTGACGGTGCCCATCAACGCCGAGATCGGCGCGAACGCGCCCTATTGGATGCGCGTCAGCCGCCAGGGCGACGTCTGGTACGTGCAGTGGTCGGCGGACGGCGTCACCTGGAACACGCCGGCCGGTTCGGGCTTCACGTACGATCTGAACGTTTCGGGCGTGGGCGTGTACGCCGGCAACAACGGCAACAATCCGCCGCACACCGTTCTCGTGGACTATTTCAAGAACCACTTCGCGCCCTGGGTGGACGAAGACCAGGCGCGGGCGCCGCTGACGGTGAATGTGGCCGGCGGCGGTTCGGTCGACGTGGTGCCGGCGCTCGCCAGCTACGGTTGCGGCGAACCGGTGACGCTGACGCCGGTGGCGGCGCGCGGCTGGCAGTTCACCGGTTGGTCCGGCGACCTGGCCGGCGCGGCGACCCCGGCGGTCCTGAACATGTCCGGTCCCGCGGCGGTCACCGCCACGTTCGCGCCGCTGCCGGAATACGCGATGAGCGTCTCGGTCGTGGGCGCCGCCGGCTCCGTGCAGCTGTCGCCGGCGACCGGTCCCTACTACGCTGGCGAGAAAGTCGTCGCGACCGCGGTCGACGCCCCGGGCTGGGGCTTCAGCGGCTGGTCGGGCGACCTGACCGGCGCCGCGAACCCCGACACGCTGGTCGTCGTCGGCAACATGTCGCTGACCGCGACGTTCGTGCCGGTGCCGCAGCACACGGTCACCGTTACGGTGCCCGGCGGCAACGGCACGGTGGCGCTGTCCCCGCCGGGCGGCGTCTACAACCAGGGCCGGGCGGTCATCGTGACGGCCCAGGGCGCTCCGGGCTTCGGGCTCGGCGCCTGGACCGGCGACCTGACGGGTTCCGCGAACCCCGACACCATCATCGTCGATGCCGACAAGAACATCGTCGCGACGTTCACGCCGCTGCCGCAGTACGCCCTGACCACTTCCGTGGTCGGCGGCGGCAACGTCACGGCGGATCCGGCCGGCCCCGACTACTTCGTCGGCTCGACGGTCGTGCTGACGGCGACCGCCGATCCGGACTGGACGTTCGGCGCCTGGAGCGGCGGCCTGACGGGCGCGGCCGCCGTCGACACCGTCGTGATCAGCGGCCCGACTTCGGTCACGGCCACCTTCGTCGCGCTGCCGCCGGTGGCCGTGTCCGACGACTTCGTGCGCTGCGGCCTGGCGGCCCAGTGGTCCTTCCTGGATCCCTTCGCCGACGGCGGCTCCGTGGCCATCGCCAATGCCTACAGCGACAGCGCGCGCGTGGCGATCAGCGTCGCGGGCGGCGCCACGCACGAGATCTGGGGCGCCATCATCGGTGCGCCGCACATCCTGCAGCCGGCCCAGGACCGCGACTTCACGCTCGAGGCGAAGTTCGAATCGCGGGTGCCGGAAAACTTCGGGCAGGAAGGTCTCCTGATCAAGGAGAGCGCCACCAGCTGGGTGCGCGCGGAATTCATGCGCGACGAGTTCAATGTCCTGCGCGCCGCCGTTGTCTGCGGGCCGACTGCGGTCAAGCATGACGTGGCACTGCCGGCGCTTGTCGCGGAGCCTCTCTACATGCGCCTGGCGCGCAGCGGCGACACGTTCACGCAGTCCTGGTCCACCGACGGGCAGACCTGGACCGTGGCGGGCGCCCCGTTCAACTACGCCATGAACGTCGCCGCGACCGGTCTGTACGCCGGCAACCGCGGCAGCAACCCGCCGGCCCACACCGTGCTGGTGGACTACTTCAACAACACGGCCGCGGCGCTGGCCGTCGAGGACTCGCTGCGCAATCAGCTGGATGTCGCCATCACCGGCGGCGGTCTGGTGCAGTTGGCCCTGAACAAGCCCGACTACGCCTGCGGCGATGTCGAGACCCTGACCGCCGTGGATCAGCCGGGCTGGGTCTTCGCCGGCTGGTCGGGCGCCGTGAGCGGCATGCAGAATCCGGTCAACCTGCCCATGGACGGCTCCGCCTCCGTGCAGGCCGCGTTCGTGGCCGTGGCGCAGTACACGCTGGACGCCACGGTGGCGGCCGGCAGCGGCGCCGTCGTCCTGTCGCCGGCCGGCGGCATCTACAACGAGGGTACTGAAGTCACCGTGACCGCCGTGCCGGACCTGGGCTGGGGCCTGGACGGCTGGGCGGGCGACCTGACCGGCGCGGTCAATCCGCGGACCATCGTCATGAGCGGCAACCGCGCGGTGACGGCGACGTTCACCCAGCTGGCCGAATACACGCTGACCGTGGCTGCCCTGGGCGGCGGTACGGCGAGCGCCGATCCGGCCGGCGGCACGCATTTCGACGGGACGACGGTCGTCGTGACGGCGACCCCGAATCCGGGCTGGGTGTTCGGCGGCTGGTCGGGCGCGCTCAGCGGCCAGACGAATCCCGAGTCGCTGGTCATCGACGGCGACAAGACGGTGACGGCGACGTTCCTGGAGATCCTGACGGTTGCCGATGCCGACGATTTCAACACCTGCCTGCTGGACCCGCGCTGGACCGTGGTCGACCCGTTCAGCGACGGCGGCACCGCGACGATGGTCAACAGCTACACCGACAGCGCACGCGTGGCGATCAGCGTGCCCGGCGGCAGCGTACACGAGATCTGGAACGGCGTGATCGGCGCCACGCACATCCTGCAGGCGGCCGAGAACACGGACTTCGTGCTCGAGGTGCGCTTCGATTCGCTGCCTCCGGCCGACTTCGGCCAGCAGGGCCTGCTGATCAAGCAGGACGAGGCGACCTGGGTGCGGGCCGAGGTCTTCCGTGACGATACTTCGGCGCTGCGCGTGGCCGTGGACCTGGGCCCGGCGCAGACGCTTCACGACATCTATCTGCCGCTCGGGCTGCAGGCGCCGTTCTACATGCGCGTCGTCCGCAACGGCAGCACTTTCCAGCATTCCTGGTCGATCGACGGTTCGGTCTGGACCAGCGCGGGCGCGCCGTTCGCCTACAATCTGGACGTCGACGGCGTGGGTGTGTTCGCCGGCAACCGCGGCAGCAATCCTCCGGCCCACACGGTGCTGGTGGACTACTTCGCCGTGACCTCCGGCGCTCCCGCCGGCGAGGATGCCCTGCGCAACCGGATCGACGTTCAGGTCGCCGGCAGCGGCACGGTTTCCCGCGCGTTGAACCTGGTGGACTACACCTGCGGCCAGCTCGAGACGCTGACCGCCGTGGCGGATCCCGGCTGGACCTTCACCGGCTGGAGCGGCGCGGTGAGCGGCACCCAGAACCCCCTGGATGTGGCGATGGGCGGCCCCGTGTCGCTGACGGCCACCTTCCAACTGCTGAGCACGCCCAACCAGGTGGCGGTCGTGCCCGCGCCGGGCGCCTGCCTGACGACGGCCATCGCCTGCGCGGACAGCATTCCGGTGCGGATCTCGCGAACGGACACGACGCCGGTCAAGTCGTTCAGCGTGGTGCTCGAACTGACGAACCTGGCGCTGTGCGGCGGGCCGGCCTCGGTGTACGAGGGCGACTACCTGCGGACGCACGGCAACACCTCGTTCCAGGTGGTCGAGAACCTGGACGGGACCATCCAGATCGACGGTCTGCTCCTGGACGGACCCTGCGATGCAGACGAAGCCGAGGGTGTCCTGCTGTGGCTGGACGTCGCCTCGACGATCGCCGACGGCACGGGCTCCATTGCCGTCACTTCGATCGAATTGCGCGACTGCGCCGATGCGCTGCTGCAGGCCGAGCCCCTGGCCCCGGCGCTGCTGACGATCGACCACACGCCGCCGGCACCCGTCACCGGCGTCCAGGCGGCGACCGTGACGTCCGGCAATCCGCTGGCGGCGCTGACGGCGATCGACGTGACCTGGTCGGCGCCCGCGGCCGTCGAGAGCCAGTCGATTCTCGTCTACCGCAAGGCCTACGGCTTCCAGCCGGAGTACTCCGATGCCGGCGGCGCGGTCCCGGCGATCCCCGCGGCCTCGAGCGATCCCCTGGCGGCGGGGTGGCAGCTGGCGGCGACGCTGCCGGCCGGCGCCTCGGCGCTGCGCGACAACCCGCCGGCGCGCGACTACTGGCACTACCATGTGCGGGTGGTCGACGACTGCGGCAACGTCGGCGTGGCGGCGACCTTGTCGGCGGCGCTCAATTACCTGCTGGCCGACGTGGCCGGCGGTCCGGGCGGCCTGGGCGACAACACGGTCGACGCGGCGGATGTCGCGGTCCTGACCGGCGCCTACGGGACGCAGGACGGGCAGGGCGGATACCTGAATCGCCTGGACGTGGGTCCGACGGCCGACTTCCTCCCGTTCTCGTTGCCGTCGACGGACAACGGTATCGATTTCGAGGACCTGATGGTGTTCAGCCTCAGCCACGGGCTCAATTTCGGTCCGGGCGGCGCCGTCGCCCCGCCGGCCTCGCCGGTGGCCTCGACGCGCAACTTCCTGATGCTGGATGTGGCGCCGATGCCGCTGATCGGGCAGACGTTCACCGCGACCATCCTCATGGAAGGTGACGGCACCGTGCAGGGCCTCAGCCTGCCCCTGACCTGGAACGGAGCGGTCGTGCAGCCGGTGTCCGTGACGGCGGGTGCGCTGCTCGCGGCGCAGGGCGGCACGTCGCTGGTGTTCATGCCGGAACCCGGCCTGGTCGATGCGGCACTGCTGGGCCTGCGCCAGCGCGGCCTGTCGGGCACGGGCGTGCTTGCGGTCGTGACCTTCGAGGTCGTGGGCGCGGGCCAGGCGGATCTCGGCTTCGGCGACGTCGATGCGCGCAGCCAGGCGAACCAGCCGCTGAGCCTTCTCAACGGGGGCCTGTCGGCGACGCCCGACCTGCCGCAGACGCCGCTCCTGACGACGCTGCACCAGAACGTGCCCAATCCGTTCAACCCGATGACGGCCGTCTCGTTCGACCTGGCCCGGGCCGGAACGGTGCGACTGCAGATCTACGGGCTCGACGGTCGCCTGGTGCGGGTGCTGGCTGACGGCGAGCTGCCGGCCGGTCGCCACACCTTCAAGTGGGACGGCACCGATCAGGGCGGCCAGCGTCTGGCGTCGGGTGTCTACCTGACGCGGCTGGTGACGCCCGGCGGCGCGCACACCGGTCGCATGACGATGCTCAAGTAGGGGCGAGGCGCCGGCCCCCGGAGGCCGGCGCGTTCACCCGGTTCCCGCCTTTTCAGCCCCAGGCCCCGGCCCCGATGGTCCGGGGCCTGTTTTTTGTTCCAGCCCGGGTCCCGATGGCCGATCATTGCGTCCAGTCGGATCCCGCGGGCAATCCGACCGCAACTCGTGATCCGGGAGGACCATGGACGATTACGAAGAACGACGCCGGGATCCATCGCCCCCCGAGGGCGGGCTCTCGCTGCTGGACGGCGTCTCGCCGGTCGCGTCCACGCTGGCGGCGGATATGGCGGCCGAAAGGCTCATCGCCGCGGACAGGAACCGGCCCCTGGCCGAGCGGCTGGCGGCCTTCGAGGACGTGTTCGAGACCGAGGTCGGGGACACCTCGCTGTCGCGCGCGCGCAACCTGGAACGGTCGACGGGACTGCGGCAGGTGCTGCTCAAGTTCGAAGGCGGCAACCCGTCCGGCACGCAGAAGGACCGCATCGCCTTCGCCCAGGCGCAGGACGCGATGCGCCGCGGCTACGACACGCTGACGGTGGCCACCTGCGGCAACTACGGCGCGGCGACGGCGCTGGCCGCCTCGATGGCGGGCCTGCGCTGCTTCGTGTACCTGCCCGCCGGCTACCACACGCGTCGCGACGCGGAGATGGAAGCGCTCGGGGCCACGCTCGTGCGCGTGCCGGGCGACTACGAGGCGGCCGTCGCCGCTTCGCGCCAGTTCGCCGGGCAGTCGGACGTCTACGACGCCAATCCGGGCGGCGCCAACACGTCGATCCAGCTGCGCGCGTACGGCGAGATCGCCTACGAGATCTACGACGAGCTGCGCGACGCGCCGGCCGTGGTCGCCGTGCCGGTGTCCAACGGCACGACGCTGGCGGGCATCCACCACGGTTTCGTCAGCCTGTTCCGGCGCGGCAAGACTTCGCGCGTGCCGAAGCTGGTCTGCGGCTCGTCGCACGGGAAGAACCCCATCGTCATCGCCTACCGGCGCAACCTGCCGGACTGCGACGATCTCTCGCCGGGCAGGATCCGCGAAACGCCGATCAACGAACCGCTCATCAACTGGCACTCGATCGACGGCAGCGAAGCGCTGGCCGCCGTTCGTTCGACCGGCGGCTGGGCGGCCGACTCCAGCGACAAGGCGATGCAGGCGGCCGCGCGCATGCTCAAGGAGAAGGAAGGGCTGCACGTGCTGCCGGCTTCGACCGCGGGCCTGCTCGTGCTGCTGGCCCGCCACCAGCAGGAACCTTTGCCGGGCGATCGCTATGTCGCCGTGCTGACCGGGAGGCGCTGATGTCCGACCAGAAGCAGAAGGACCATCCGACGAACTGGCCCGAGGGCGGGGCTCTGGTCTACTGCCAGGGCGCCTTCAACACCACCTACGGAAAGACCGCGCACGGGCTGGTGAGGCGCAGCGAGCGCTACGACGTGCTGGCCGTGATCGACGCCGTCTGGGACGGACGCGACGCGGGCGAGGTGCTGGACGGCAAGGCCTGCGGCATTCCCGTGGTGGCGGACCTGGAGGCGGCGCTGCGCTTGCGCGGACGGGGCGGGAGCAGGCCCACGCATTTCGTGATCGGGCTGGCGCCGGACGGCGGCCGTCTGCCGGACGACGCGCGCGCGGTGGCGGCCGCCGCGTTGACGGCCGGCCTGCACGTCGACAGCGGTCTGCACGATTTCCTGGGCGATGACCCGGAACTGTCGGCGCTGGCCGCGAGGCACGGCGTGCGCATCCGCGACGTGCGGCGCACGCCGCCGCGGCCGGAGCTGCATTTCTTCGACGGCCGCATCACGCAGGTGGAGGCGCTCAAGGTGGCGGTGCTGGGCACTGACTCGGCCGTGGGCAAGCGGACCACGGCCTGGCTGCTGGTCGATGCCTTCCGCGCCGCGGGCCGCCGGGCCGAACTCGTGGGCACCGGGCAGACCGCCTGGCTGCAGGGCGCGAAGCACTCGCTGATCCTCGACTCGCTGATCAACGATTTCGTGTCCGGCGAGATCGAGCACACGGTCTGGTCCTGCTGGGAGGACGGCCGTCCTGACGTGATCGTCCTTGAGGGCCAGGGCAGCCTGCTGAACCCGGCCTATCCAGGCGGTTTCGAACTGCTGGCGGCCGGGCGTCCCGACGTGGTCGTGATGCAGCACGCGCCTGCGCGGCGTGAATACGACGGGTTCCCGGGCAACCCCCTGCACGACCTGCCCACGCAGATCCGCGCCGTCGAGCTGATCTCGGGTCGCCCGGTGGGAGCCGTGACCATCAATCACGAGGAACTGGACGCCGCCGGCATCGAGGCCGCGCGCGCGGCGATCACCGCCGAAACGGGGCTGCCCGCCTTCGATGTGTTGCGCGAGGGCGGCGAAGGGCTGTACCGCGCGCTGCTACCCTGGCTGCACGAAGCCGACGCGCGGCGGGGTCTGCGCCGGGATCCGCCGCCGGCGGTCCCGCATTGAAGATCATCGCGGCCGAAGCCTGGCGCGTGGACATGCCGCTGGCAGAGCCGTACGCCATCGCCTACGAGACCGTGGATCGCGCGGCGAACATCTTCGTGCGTCTGGACGCGGGCACGCAGGTGGGCTGGGGCTGTGCCGCTCCCGACGAACCTGTCACCGGCGAAACGCCCGGCGGCACGCTCGCGGTGCTGGCGGGCGATGCCGCCGCGGTGCTTCGCGGCAGCGATCCGCTGCGCCCCTCCGCGCTGCTGCACAAGCTGACGCCGGTTCTGGCCGGGCGCCCGGCCGCGCGCGCGGCCATCGACATGGCGCTGTGGGACCTGATGGGCCGGCAGGCGGGGCTGCCGCTTTGGCGCCTGTTCGGCGGCTACCGTGTGCGCATCCGCACCAGCGTGACCATCGGGATCCTCGACGAAGCGCGGACCGTCGCGCGCGCGCGCGACCATGTGGCGGGCGGCTTCCGCTGCCTGAAGCTCAAGGGCGGGCTCGACCCCGACGACGACGCGGCTCGCGTGATGAAGGTGCGCGAGGCGGTCGGCCCGGGGGTGGAACTGCGGTTCGACGCCAACCAGGGCTACACCGTCGAACAGTCGCTGGCCTTCGTGGCGATGGTGCGTCGCGCCCGCCTGTCGTTGATCGAGCAGCCCACGCACCGCGCCGAACTGGAACAGCTCGGCCACGTGACCGCGGGTGCGCACGTTCGCATCATGGCCGACGAGAGCCTGATGTCGCTGCGCGATGCCTTTCGCCTGACGAAGCGCGATCTGGCCGACATGCTCAACATCAAGCTGATGAAGGTGGGGGGACTCAGCGAAGCGCTCAAGATCGCCGCGGTGGCGCAGGCCGCCGGCTGGGAGATCATGGTCGGCTGCATGGACGAGGCCGCGCTCGCCATCGCCGCGGGGCTGCACTTCGCGCTCGCCCGCCGCAACGTGCGCTACGCCGACCTCGACGGTCACTTCGACCTGCGCGACGACCCTTCCGACGGCGCCGTCCGCCTTCGCGACGGCTGGCTCTATCCCACCGACAGTCCCGGCCTCGGTTTCACCCCGCGCGGTTTTTGAACGGCCTGCACTCATCTCCAACGATCACAAGCGTTTAGGCGTTCGCAAATGTGTCCATTGAGCAGGAATCCGCTTGCTGGTGGCCGTACGTTTGTGGTATGATTTTATTTGCCAATGATTCGTAAGACAGCGCCCCGCAGCGCGATGGCCGAACGCGGGGCGCCTTGTGGCTTGCCCTTCACGAAGGAACCCGCTCATGTGCGTTCGCCCCTGGACGTTCCTTGGCCTCTGCCTGCTCGCCCTGACCGCGTCCGCGGTCGCACAGGCCCAACCGGCGCGTGAGGCCGGCCTGGTCCTGCAGCAGGTGCTCGCGGTCGACCGTGTGGCCGAGTCGGCATCGCTGACGCCCGGCGCCGATCTGCTGGCGATGGAACTCTACCGGCGCGGAGCGAACGGCCAGCCGGTGCTGCGGGTCAGCTTCCTGGCCCTGGACCCGGCGGGCCTTCCTTCGCTGCTGGCCGCCCACGCGGCTGCGGGACGTCCGGACGAAGTGCGTCTGGACGTCAACGCGCCCGGCCTTGCGGCGACGGCGAATCTGCGTCAGGTCGGCGGCCGCTGGCTGGCCGAACAGGACGGGTTGGCCGGACAGGACAAGCGTCCGGGCTCGCCCTGGTTCACCGTGCCCGGCGATCCCGACGCGCTCTACCTGGATGTGGCCGCCGACGCCGTGGACGGCCTCACGCCCTGGCAGGTGTCGGTGACCACCACGGCCGGCGCGGGCGGCGACGTGCTGGGCGCCACGTATCCGGCCGACAAGGCCTATGAGGCCCACTGCGCGCTGGTGTTGCACGGCAACCAGGGCCTGGGTTACACCGATGTGCTGCACGGCCGCAGCGACGACCTCGAGGGCTCCGGCTTCGACGAGGCGCTGCAGGTCCACCAGGGCACCGGCGTGCCCGGGAACTTCCATCTGAGCGGCACGCTGATGACCGCCGCCGAATGGGCGGCGCGCAACGGCGATCCGGTGGACTTCAACGCCTGGCTGGCCGCCGGCGTGACCGCGGGCTGGGCCGGGATGGTCACCTCGGCCTACGGGCAGCACATCATGCCTTTCGTCAACCACGCCATGAACGACTGGTCCGTGGAGATCCAGGCCCAGATGGTCCAGGACCGCTACGGCACCACGCCGCGCGTGGCCTGGGTGCCGGAGCGCGTGTGGCTCAACACCTCGGGTTATCCCAGCAGCGGCGTCAGCGACTGGATCGGCGACAACTGGCAGTCCCACGGCGTCTACGGCGTCATCCTCGACGACGACGTACACCTGGCCGGCCACGACAACCACCGTATCCACACCCTCGGCGCCAACGGCCTGCGTCTGGTCCCGCGCGACCGAACGTTCACCGGAAACATCATCGGCGGCAACGGTCAGGGTTCGCTCGACATCCTCACGGGTCTGGCCGGCAGCGGCGTGGGCGAATTCCGCATCGCGGTGCTGGCCGAGGACTGGGAAGCCATCAGCGAGATGGGCGGCTGGGCCTCGATCACGCCCAACGCCAAGGAGACGTACGACTGGTTCGTGAACAAGTGCGCCACCGAGAGCGCCTGGCTGCACACCTGGAAGCTGGCCGACGCGATCGCCAACCCGAACTTCACGGGCGACACCATGACCGTGGCGCCGGGCACCTACAATGAGATCGGCGGCGGGGCCGGTTACGGTGGCGGCGACAACGGCTGGTACACGCACTGGGCGGGCTGGGTGCCCTACGTCAACGGCGGCAACGGCAGCGGATCCTGCGCCGGCGCCGGCGGCAACTGCAAGAACTACGGAACGCTGTGGAACGACGCCTACAACGCGCTCATGGCCGCACCCGACAACAACGTCTCGCAGGCCGGCTGGTACGTACTGATGACGAATCTGCACGAAACGGCCTGGCACGACGGCATGGGCGGTCCGATCAGCGGCTGGCAGCACAAGTACTCGGCGCACATCAAGAACGCGATGATCTACGCCGCGGCTTCGCACTGGGCGAACGGCGAATACGCGACCACCACCAACGCCTACCTCAGCGACATCGACAACGACGGCTTCGACGAGGCCGTGCTGCACAACGACCGCCTGTTCGGCGTTTTCGAGGGCAACGGCGGTCGCCTGACGCACCTGTTCGTGCGGGGGGCGGGGTACAACGACACGGCGATCGGCGTCGACAACGCCTACTGGTCCGACACCGAGGGCGACTACAACGACGCCAACCACGTCGCCGGCTTCAGCGACGTGTCGCCCGACTACCAGCACC
>JFJP01014070.1_pt1 | contig 11041 bp, 12 predicted proteins | sample 431651 | NCBI WGS metagenome assembly JFJP01 (sample SAMN02602958, study PRJNA72255) | Microbial mat metagenome, whole genome shotgun sequencing project. | biome: fresh water; feature: sink hole; material: water; isolation source: purple microbial (photo- and chemosynthetic) mats found in...
TAAACGAAATTCTGGTGCTAGTGGACACAATGTTTTTTTATGTAAAAGTTTTGAAGAAATTGAAACCGCATTAACCACAATTTTTAATATTCATGATAAAAGTTATGATTATATTGCTGTTGCTCAAGAGTATATTTTAATCCAACGGGAATATCGAGCCGTTTTTTTAAATCAAAAATTAATACTACTATATGAAAAAGATATTAGTCAGGCAATATTTGCCGGAAATTTAAGCCCTTTACATTGGCAAGGAGCGCGAGCCAAATATATTAATAATCCTCAGATTATATCAGAAATAGAAACATTCTGTCAACCTATTTTCCAAGAATTAAATTTAAAATATACCGGGTTAGATATTGCCATAGATAAAGATGATCAATATTGGTTTATAGAAGCTAATTCCCATCCTAATTATGATATCTTTACTAGAGATAATGATCCAGAACTAGCCGTCCAAGTATTTGAAAAAATGCTAACTTTTTTAGCATCTAAATCCAGGAAAAAGCCGTTGTAGGATTTTGAGCATTTTTTCCCTGTGCAAGTTAACAATCTGTCACAGACCTAAATAATTAATCCTGATTTTCAATTAAAACCAGAATTGTACTTTCCGAATATTTAGGTTAGAACTAAAATAGGATTATATCCCTCAGATAAACAGCCTTAAAATTCCTTTAACATTATTTCATATTACCTCAAATGATCAACGAAAAATTCCGTCGCCAACTTCGTCACGAAGCCAAACTCTGGCAGGAAGAACAAATAATTGATGATTCTGTCTATCAACAGTTAGCCACCCGCTATCAATTTAATCATCTCGAAACCGCCGCCAGTAGTCGGTTTGTGATGATTTTAATTGGTTTAGGAAGCATTCTATTAGGTTTAGGTGTGATTACCTTTGTAGCAGCTAATTGGCAGGACTGGTCAAAAGAATTAAAAGTTATCCTACTTCTGAGTTTATTTATAGGAGTCAATACAACTGGCTTTTATTTATGGAAACAACCATCAGACACCTTAGAAGTAGGAAGAAAACAACGCTTAGGTCAAGGATTATTAATTTTTGGAGCCTTAATTTTAGGGGCAAATATTGCCTTAATGGGACAAATTTTTCATCAAAGTGGTTCCGCTTATGAACTATTTTTAGTATGGGGAATAGGCGTATTAGTTATGTCCTATAGTTTGCAACTAACATCTTTAGGATTTTTAGGACTACTATTATATGGCATGGGATATTGGACAGGAATATCTAATTTATTCTCCCTTCAACCCTTCTCTATCCTGCATTTAATCCTAGAACATACGCCTTTAATTGCCGGATTTCTGTTTATTTCCCTCGCCTATCGTTGTCAGTCCCGTGTCCTATTTATTATGACATTATTGATTCTGATTCCGGCTTTACAAATCAGTATCTTTCCCCTGTTTAATTCCGATTTACCACCCGGGTTACTTTTTGCCATTTCCTTAATCTTTACTCCCGCTTTACTCTGGGGTTATGATGATACCTTATGGCCGTCAATTGATAGTAGACTATTTCAACATTCAGCCCAAACCCTATCCATTATTTTATTAGCAGGTTTGTTTTTTATCTGCTCTTTTAATGGGATTTGGAATAATATTTCTCCAACGGACTTTGATGGTTTTGATCCCATTAGCAACTTCATTCTGATTGATTTTGTCATATTTTTGGGAATCCTATTTTTAGAATGGTTTCAATTGATTAAACCCAGTGCTATTCATCCGAATAAATGGGGATTTGATTCCGTTACAGGTGTTATCGCTGGATTTTTAGGATTAACAGGATTTATCTGTTTTTGGCATTTACAAATCTATTCAATTCCTGAAATAGCCACATTTTTATTCAATGTGCAGATATTTTTATTAGCAACGGGATTAATTAGAATTGGACTCGCCCAAACTCAACGATTTGCCTTTTGGGGAGGGATGATTTTATTAGTCTCCCAAATTATGAGTCGCACCTTTGAATACAATACAGAATTGATTCTAAAAGCCTTTGTATTTACCTTATGTGGTGTGGGAGTAATTCTGGCTGGGCTATGGTTTGAACGCCATTTATTAGCTGCTGCTAGAACTCAAAATCGTTAATTCATCTAATTTTTAGGAGTAAAAACCATGAATTCTTCTAACTCGAATGATACTCAATCTTCCGTTATTTTAACTCAGTCTCCTGTTGTTAAAAAACAGATTCCAGCTTGGAAATTTTGGGCACCGTTATTATTTCAATTAATCCTAATTTTAGCAGTTCCTTCCCAAGCGTTTTATACCCAAGTTACCGGAAAAACTGTGGTATTACAAACCGCCCCCGTTGACCCCTATGATTTTTTCCGAGGATATTATCAAACCCTGAGTTATAATATTTCCAGTGCTGATACTCTCAAGGCAGTTCCGGGTTGGCAAGAAGTTGCTAAAGGCGCGGAATATTTACCCCAGGGAACTTTAATTTATGTCACTTTGGAACAACCGAAAGATTCAGCAAAATCTCAACATCCCTCAGCTTGGAAACCTGTAAAAGTCAGTGCTGAATATCCTGATAATTTATCTAATAATCAAATAGCTTTACAGGGAAAATCAACGGGATGGAATATTGAATATGGTTTAGAACGGTATTATATGCCGGAAAATCAACGGGATCAAATTAATAATACCATTACAGAAGCACAAAGCAATAATCAACAATCTTTTGTTGTGGAAGTGAAAGTTAATTCTCAAGGAAAAGCAATTCCAGTTAGTTTGTGGGTGCGCGATCGCAATTACAAATTTTAATTGGCCAAAACCCAGTTTCTAGTTGTGATACAATTTTCCAAAATATGCTACAATCAAGAAACTGGGTTTTAATATTAATTTAAAATCAATCTAATTTATTCTTTACAATCAATAGATAAACGGATGAAAAAACTTTATCTTACTAATCTAGGACAAATTAAAACAGCAGATATAGAATTTGGCGATTTAACTCTATTCATTGGCGCTCAAGCTACTGGAAAAAGTATTTTATTGCAATTAATAAAACTCTTACTTGATAGTGGAGATATTGTGAATACGATCAAAAAAAATGGCTATGACTGGGAAGGAGATATCAATAATTTAATCGAGCTTTATTTCGGAGAGGGAATGCGGAATATCTGGAGTAAAAACACAGAAATATGTGGCGATAACAAAATTATAAATTTAGACCAATTATTGAATGAAAATAGCCGAAAAAAAGAGCAGCTTTTCTTTATGCCAGCCCAGCGTGTGCTAACCATCGAGAATGGATGGCCTCGATTGTTTCGGAGCTTTAATGGAGCTCCCTATGTCGTTCGCAATTTTAGCGATCATTTATTGCTACTAATGCAACAAGGTTTGGGTACTAAAGGTAGCCCAATCTTTCCCCAGAAAGGTCGCCTTAAACAAGAACTTCGTGATTCACTAGATTATAGTATTTTTCACGGTGCTCAGGTAGAACTTAACACCACTGGAATGAGTAAAAGCATTCAAATCAATATGAATGGAAATCGCTTATCCTTCATGTCTTGGTCTGCTGGACAACGAGAATTTATGCCTTTACTTCTAGGTCTTTATTGGCTAATGCCGATATCAAAAGCATCTAAAAAGTCTGATATAGATTGGGTCGTAATTGAAGAACCAGAAATGGGATTGCATCCTCAAGCAATTTTATCAGTAATTTTGATGTGCTTGGAACTTTTGCATCGAGGATATCGCTTACTCATTTCAACTCACTCTCCTGTGCTTTTAGAAGCGGTTTGGGCTATTCGTTTATTACGAGAACAGAATCCTGATATCAAATATCTTTATAAACTTTTTGCTCTGAAGTCGTCTGCCCCAACTACAAAATTATTTGAGGATATTCTCAATCATAAGACTTTTTCAACCTACTATTTTGACCAAAAAGAAGACGGTGTTTATGTGCGTGATATTTCATCTTTAGATCCATTTGATCCTGACCCTGCGATCGCTAACTGGGGAGGATTAACTAGCTTTAGTAGTCAGGCATCGGATGTTGTTTCCCAAGCGATTCAGGAGAAGGAATGAGTTTTAAGACAGCGATCGAGAATACGCCTTTATTAGAGAATGCTTTTGAAAAGGGATTAAAAGCTCTAGGTTCAAATAGTAGCAAAGTAAAACCCCTTGAACCCAGTAAATGTGAAGGAAGTGTTGATATTGATACAGCAGTTAAATCAAGATATCCTAATGCTTCACGTTGGGACTATGCAGTTGGATATAATGGTAAAACTTATTTTATCGAAGTACATACTGCTAAAACAGATGAAGTAAAGTCTGTTCTGAATAAGCTTCAGTGGTTAAAAGATTTTCTTATCAATGATGCCCCGGAATTAAATAAAGAGCCAAAGTCTTTTCATTGGATTATCTCTAAGGGAAATCACATATTAAAGGGTAGTTCTCAAGCCCATCAGTTAGCTGAAAAAGGAATCACGGTAGTTAAACAACTAACGCTCCCAAAAAAATGAAGGAGTAGTAAGTATCTACCCCACCAGAAATCTAATTCAAATTAGCAATAGCTTGTCGCACTTGCTCAATATCTAATTCTAAAATTTCTGCAATTTCTTCACTAGGTTCTTAGAAACCAGGTTTCTTTGAGAAACCTGGTTTCTGGGTACGCAGGTTAGTTGAGAGTATTGATAAATTGTCGGACTTGTTCCACTTCTAATTCTACAAGTTCGGCAATTTCCTCTATAGATATACCTTTCCTTAATAATCGAGAAACTATTTTAAATTTTGCTTGTTGTTCTGTTTCTTCAATCAACTCTTGAGCAAAACGGGTTTTTCTTAAATCATCTACACCAAACATAGCTTCTAACTTCTGACGACTCATTTGGGGTAACTTTGCTAAAACAATCGTTATTCTTTTACTTAAATTATAGGGGGGGGGTGAGGACAAGCCTCACCCCGGGGTGTCGGGTTTTAGGTATTCAGTAATTATAGACCAAGGTTCTTGAAATAGTAAGTCCTGATCAAAATAATTTTATAAAAACACAAGGGCGAGTTTTCCTCTCTGGAATAGAGAGGTTTCCCCGCCCCTATTTTTCTGTAGTTTCGCACAGTCTAATCGTTTATTCTTCGTCGCCTGCTTCTGCGTCGTCAGTGGGATAGTAAAATCCTGTTGAACGACCTGTGAGAACGGACTTACCGAGGGATAACGCTTTTTCAGCTTGTAGTCTTGCTTTCCGCTTCCAAGTCGCCTTCCGCATATCGCGTCTCGACCTGGACATTTTCTTCTTGGGTACAGCCATGAGCCTAGATTAATGAAGATTTTGCACAAACTACTATATTACCCTATTTGTACCCTTGACTCAATATTTTTTCCCATAAAGTTTACAAAGGGGACTCCAGAGTTAAAATAACCGGGGTGTGGTCGCTCGGTTGTTCCCAGGTTCTAGGGGTTTTATCAATGATAGAATTGCTGGCGACTTCATACAGGGGTAAGGTTAGATAATGGGTATCAATGCGCCATCCGGTATTCCGGCGGAAGGAGCCTTGGCGATAGTCCCACCAACTAAAATGTCCGCCTTCGGTGGTGAATTTGCGAAAGGCGTCTTTAAAGTCTAATTCTAATATTGATTGTAGGGCTTGACGTTCAGTATCACTCGCCATAATATGATTTTCTCGACCCTTGGGGTTATGAAGATCAATATCTTCTAAAGCAATATTAAAATCCCCACAAATACAAATCTTTTCGGTTTGAGTTAACAGAAGTTTTAAATAGTCTTTGAGATGGTTTAACCAGTTTAATTTATAATGATATTTGTCGCTATCAATACTAGAACCGTTAGGAACGTATAAATTTACAATAGCTATTCCATTAATAATTCCGGTTACAACTCGTTTTTGTTGATCAAAGTTTTGAGATTCTTCAGTATTTAGAATTCCCGAAAATCCAAAATGAATAGCATCTAAGGGAGTTTTGCTAAAAATAGCTACTCCATTATAGGCTTTTTGACCATAAACATAAAGGTGATAACCAATTTCTTCAAAATAAGAACGAGGGAAATCTTGATCAATAACTTTAGTTTCTTGTAAACAAAGAATGTCAATATCATTAGTTTGTAACCATTGCCATACCTGATCTTTTCTAGTTCTAATTGAATTAACATTCCAAGTTGCAATTTTCATCCTCAACTCCTAATTAAATTCCCTAACCAACTAATTAACCAATTTATTGATTTTTAATTCCTCAGAAAACATCAAATTAGTGCATCGGTCTGGGATAGCAAGGACGACAAGGAGAGCCGATACAAACTTGGCCAGAGGGCATACTTTTAAATACACTACTACGCGCCCCGATGACTGAATTTGCCCCAATTTTAACTCCTGGCCCAACAAAAGAATCCATCGCCACCCAAACACCATTTTCAATGCGAATGGGGGCTGTTTTTAATTCAAACTTGGGATCTTTAATATCGTGACCTCCTGTGCATAAATAACTTTTTTGGGAAATAACGCAATGTTCACCGACAATAATTTGATCTAAACTATAAAATACAACATCATCCCCAATCCAACTGTAATCACCAATTGTTACTTTCCAAGGATAGGTAAATCGGGCTGTGGGACGAAGTACAACTCCTTGACCAACTTTAGCGCCAAATAATCGTAATATTTGACAGCGAATTCGATTAAAAGGATGTAAGGTTAGGGGAAATGCGATCGCTTGAACTAACCACCACAACAACACAAACCAACCGGGTTTTCCCCGATCAAAATTGGATTGATCATATTGGCTTAAATCCACAAAGGTTGTTTTTTCCTGTAACATAAATTAATTGGTAATTGGGGGTTTAACAGAGCCAGGGGTAACATTTAATTGGCCGCCAAATGTACGCAATTCAAATAACTTAACCCCGATTTGATATTCATATTGGCTTAAAAGACGGCCATAAATATATCCGGCTTTACCATCTAAGAATCCCAAGCGGATGATGTAGAATATAATAAACCTTAACAGGGGTTTAAAGGGTAATCTCACCCAAATTTTCTTTAAAAATCGTTTGCGTTGAACCGAATCTCCAAATAGATCAGCACCAATAGTTTTACTATCATCCGTCCCCATCAAAGTATTATAATAAACCCGGGCTTCCCAATTAGAATAACGATTATGACGTTCAATCCAGTGGAATAAATCTCGAAAATCTTCATGGAGCATATCATTTTTGAGATATCCCACTTGACCGGAAGACATAACAACGTGTTCATGAACTTCATTATCCCCAGTATTGGGGACATCTTCAGTATTTAGGTTTTCATAACGGCCTAATTTATGCTTAAATAAACGCAAATTCCAGTCAGGATATTTGCCTCCGTGACGAACCCAAGTTCCCAAAAAGAAGACCCGACGATTAATATAATATCCCGTATATTCTGGGTTATTAATTACTTCGGCAATTTCATCCCAAGATTCAGGAGTAATGCGTTCGTCACAATCTACAATTAATACCCATTCATTTCTAAAGGGTAAGGTTTCTAATGACCAATTTTTCTTTTTCGGCCATCCCCCTTTAAAATAAAATTGGATGACTTTTGCACCATAATCTTCAGCTATTTCCACACTGCGATCGCTACTTTGGGAATCAACAAGAAAAATCTCATCAGCCCTAGCTACACTAGCTAAACAGGCGGGTAAATTAGACTGTTCATTTTTAGCAGGAATTAGCACAGAAACGGGAAGTTTGGATGGGTTATAATTCATAGTTAAACTTAACAATAGATAAAATGATTGACCACGATTGCGATTTATTTTTGAGAATTCTCTTGTTTAGATTCAGAATGAACTAAACCAGAAATTGCCGCACCCAAATAGCCGATTTGACCATAAGCATACACGAAATTATCAAATCGTAAGGCAGGATTATCAAAATATTTAATAGTTTTGTACAACCCTCGGATAATGCGTTCCCCACCTCGTCCCAGTTGCACAATTCCATCCCGCCCTGCTAACTGTTCCCGATAACATTCGCTAATGCCTTGCCACCATCCCCGCTCCATAAACCAAGCTCTGTTGACCCGTTCCGGTGCAACATGATGGGCAACTAACGCTTCAGGAACATAAGCGACTTGCCAACCTTGTTCGAGGGCGAGTTCAGTCATCTGTAATTCTTCGTTAGATAATAACCGTTTTCCCACCCGACCTAAATTAACATCAAAACCGCCAATTTTCTCTAAGAAACTGCGACGGATGGAATAATTTAACCCTCTGGGTGTCAAACCAGGATTTTTAATTTCAACCCACTGGTCTCCCAAATTGTATGCACCCAAATTTCCGGCTAAATTATCAGACAACCAAGGTGGGGGAGTGATTCCTTCTGGCCAAATCAATGTGACTTTTCCCCCAGCGATTGCCAGTTTTGGGTGATTTTCATAAGCCGAATATAACACTCTTAACCATTGAGGAGTGGCAATGGCATCATCATCTAAATAGGCGATAATGGGGCTTTGGGAGTTTTTTGCCCCGGTATTACGAGCCACGGATAACCCCGTTACGGGTTCATAAATATATCGCAGTTTAGGATTCGGAAGACGGGTTTCAACTACTTGACGAGTTCCATCCGTTGAAGCATTATCAACAACAATAATTTCAAAATCAGTAAAATCTTGTTGTAGTAAACTATCAATTGCTAAACCCAAATATTGTTCTCGATTGTGGGTACAAATAATCGCCGAAATCAGAGATTGTGACATGATTTAGACTCCATTATAGTGCATAAGAACAACGGGAAATAGATTCAGAAATACAGAGTGTCTATTAGGGATTAGACTGATGGGAACTGACACGAGTTAATAACCACAAACTCGCGGCAATTCCGATCACTTCTGCGGCCATGGCACTCAGCATAGCTTGAATTGCAATTAGATTAAAAGGGGTAACAATAGAACCCGGATTCAAAACGGTTGTACCAGGAGTTGGGGTCAGAATTTTAGACCCTCCTGGGGGTAAGGTCAGCATCCGATATAATAAAGTTCCTACAATTAAGAAACCTACTAAAATTACACAGGTCATACCAATTAGATTAATCACAATTCCAATCCATAGGGAGTGAACTACTTCTGCTTTCGGGGGTCTTTCGTTCGGGTTTTCTAGTTTACTGCCAATTTGAGTGTATCGGAAACACCAATAGATTGTAAAAATCAAAGCAAATAAACATCCATATCCTAAAACTATAACCAGGGCTGAATTGTTAGAATTAGAAGGGGAAGCTGGTCTTAAAAACAGAACGAAAATTAAAAGCAATATGGGAATTATTGCCAATATTGATTGCATCCAAAACCCGATATAACCCAAACGACGAAAATCTTGGGCAATTTCATTGACGTTAGGAGAATCTGAGTCATAATTTGTATAGGGATCAACCATTTTTTTCCTTTGATAATTAGAAATTAGTTATTAACAATTTAGGTAATTAGGTAATCTTTACCCCCCTAACCCCCCTTGGTAAGGGGGGGAATTGGACTCAAATAGGTAATTAGGTACTTAGGAGTTAATCATTTATCCCCGGTGCTCCCCGGTGCTCCCCTGCCTCCCGGTGCTCCCCGGTGCTCCCCGGTGCTCCCCCTACTCGCCTAATTCCCATTTATCTAATAAATCAGTGAGTAAAAGTTCTTCAATCCAAGTTTTACTGACCACTGTTAAGGGTAAGGCTAAAACTAAGCCTAATACGCCGAAAAAAGTGGCAAAAAATATTTGGGCTGTCAGGGTAATTGCGGGTAATAGATCAACCTGTTTTTGCATGATCAGGGGGCTAAACCAATAGCTTTCTAAGTTTTGAATAATAACGTATAAAATAATAACTGCCAAGGCTTTCCAAGGTGTATCTAATAAAGCGACAGCAACGGGAAAAACCACACTGGCTGTTGGCCCAATATTAGGAACAAAGTTAAAGATTCCCGCTAATAGAGCATGGGCAAATACAAAGGGAATTCCCAAAATCACCAAACCGATACCACTCAAAACCGCAACAAAGGTGGAGGTAATCACAATACCTCCCATCCATTGCAATAACACTATTTCACATTTAGATAGAATAAAATCTGCCCGATGGCGATAAAAGGAGGGAAATAGACGCACAAATCCATGACGATAGGAAAAAGGATCTGCTAATAACATCAAGGTAAATATTAATACCAATAAAAACTGTAAAAAGTTGCCAATCGAGTTAGAAAAGAAGGCAAAGAAATTTCCTAATAGTTTTTGTGCTAGAGGCCCAACTTGTTGCGCCATTTGGGTAACATTCGGGACTTCAATATTCAGGTCAGGAAACCAAATTGGAGGATTTTTAATCAGAGCGTTCAACCAAATCAGAAATTTATCATACCCGACGGGAACCAGTTTAATCAGTTCTTGAAACTGACCCCAAAACGGAGGCAAAACCACACTGATTAACACCACACCCATGATCACAATTAAAGTCAGTGATAACAGAACAGCAAGCCATCGCTGGAGTCCAAACCGTTGTATCCGACGCACTAAACTATTAATCGCAATTGAGAAAACAACCGAGGTAAATACAAGCAGTAATATCTGCCTAAACTGCCACAGAATAATTAAAGCAATAATTAAACAAAGGAACCCGATCCAGTCTGCCAGTTTCAAGGTATTAACTCCTGTTTCGTAATTTTTAATCCCACTTTTTACACTTGTTCAACCTTTTCTTGCACCCATTGAAAGTCTGGACGTTTCCACACACCAATTCGGGTTTAAGATCAAAGGTTGAAAATGCAGATAATAATAAATATGCTACAGCCTCAAATTTTGAATTGGGAATGTTGTGATACCCGACCTACTCATTCCGATGCCGTGCGAGTGGTTGCGATTAGTTATGATGGCAAAATTCTTGCCAGTCGCAGCGATGACACCACCTTGCAACTTCACAACTTGGAAACCGACTGCCAACCCACGATTTTAGCTGATAACTTAGACAGGGAATATCCTGGTTATGGGTTAATATTCAGTCCAAATTCTCCCATACTGGCGGTTGAATCTGACAAAAATGTTCATCTTTGGAATGTAATTACT
>JFJP01033294.1_pt1 | contig 11041 bp, 7 predicted proteins | sample 431651 | NCBI WGS metagenome assembly JFJP01 (sample SAMN02602958, study PRJNA72255) | Microbial mat metagenome, whole genome shotgun sequencing project. | biome: fresh water; feature: sink hole; material: water; isolation source: purple microbial (photo- and chemosynthetic) mats found in...
CGCATGGCAATCAAGGCGTTGGTATTTGCTGGATTACCAACCACCAGCACTTTCACATTACGCTTCGCTTTTTCATTCAATGCACTCCCTTGAATCTTAAAAATATCTGCATTGATTTTTAATAAATCATTCCTTTCCATGCCCGGGCCACGGGGCGTTGCACCGACTAGTAGCGCGTACTCGATGTCGGCGAATCCAACCAACGGATCCGAAGTGACGACAATATTTTGCAATAATGGATAAGCACAATCTTCAACTTCCATCGCAACCCCTTTTAAAGCACCCAGGGCGGCAGGAATTTCTAGCAGATGAAGAATAACAGGTTGATCAGTTCCTAACATTTCACCAGAAGCGATGCGGAAAATCAGCGAATAGGCGATTTGTCCAGCACCTCCGGTAATCGCAACGCGTACAGGTTGTTTCATGTAAATTCTCCGATATTTTTTCTTAACTTTCGTTAAACAACAGCGGTCAAACAGTCGGGTGTATCTATCAAAACATGCAATAAAATATTACATACACCGCTGATATAATACCATGATTGCCCGATTTCTAGGGATTAAAGCAGTTTCTATCTACAATTCGGATCAATTCCGTGAGCGAGATCACGTTTAGAATGTGCCGCTCAATTTTTTATAAAATTTTGTATTTTTCTCACAATGTCATCATGTTGTGGCGAAATAAAGTCTAATCGTGGGAGATCATTTAATAAACCCTGAGCATAGGCTTGTTGATACAGCATTTTTAGTGATTGTTGACATTCCTCTCCCAAATGCAAAGTATCTGCATTAACATACATTTTCACAAATTGTTTATTCAATTGATCATCAATTCCGCGTCCAAATTGTTGCGCGTAACATGCGGCTTCATCCAAATGATCATAGGCATACAGAATACTGGCGGCTAGGGCTTCAGTAAAACTAATGGCAACGGTTTCTGATAATTGCCGCGAAATCACGTCTAAACCTAAAGGAACAACGGTATAACCCGTTTTCTCTTTCCAACATTCAGTTAAATCGAAAATTTTAACCATACCATATTGCGGATAGGTTAATTGTCCCTCATGAATTAGCACACCGGCATCTACTGCTCCAGAATGAATGGCGGTAAAAATTTGGTCAAACGGAATTTCCACTTCTTCAAACGGCGGCAATAATAATTGTGATAATAATCGCGCTGTCGTCGTTTTGCCGGGAATAGCAATGCGTTTTCCTGTTAAATCCATTGGTTGCGGCGCGACAACAATAGGCCCATAACCACGCCCAACACTTGCCCCAACGGTCATAATACGATAATGATGAGCGACTAATGGATAGGCCGCGGCAGAAATAGCAGTCACTTCATCAGTACCTTGTAAAGCAAGTTGGTTTAAAGTGTGAATATCAGTAATGCGATGTTGAATTTTATAATCTAAGAAAGAGATAAAACCTTTAGCAAGGCCATAATACATGAAAGCATCATCTGGATCAGGACTATGGGCTACAGTAAAATTTGTCATGAAACTTGCTCAAAATGGGCATAAGGAGGTAAAATTCTATTTTTAAAGATATTTAAATCGTCGTAAACTTGTATCGTTTGATATAAACCGTCGCGTTGTACTGGAATAAAGCCGGCATCATGAATAAGATGTAAAACGTCTTCAACGGTTGCTTGGCTATGATAATCGGCTTCGCGTAAGACATTTTCCTCAAACAAAGTGCCACCAAAATCATCTGCACCAAATTCTAAAGCCAGTTGTCCGGTTTTTTGGCCTTCTGAAAACCAAGAGGCTTGAATATGTGGAATATTATCGAGTACTAAACGCGCAATCGCTAAAATTCGCAAATAATAAGCCTCACTCGCTGTTTGTGTCACTTTTTTACCTAACGGCGTATCACCGGGTTTGAAACTCCAAGGAATAAATGCGTAAAATCCACCGGTGCGCACTTGTAGCGATCTCAATTGTAATAAATGGTCTACAATTTCTTCGGGTGTTTCAATGTGACCATACATCATCGTTGCAGTCGTTTTAAAGCCAATATGATGCGCAATCTCATGAGTTTTAAGCCATTCTTCACTACTGCCTTTTAAAGGCGAAATTTCTTGGCGCACTCGATCACTCAAGATTTCGGCACCGCCGCCTGGTAAAGTCCGTTGTCCGGCTTCATAAAAAGTTTGTAAAACCGTTTCTATCGAAAGGTGAGCATATTTGGAAATGGCTTGAATTTCAGGTGCCGAAAAAAAATGCGGCAACACTTGAGGAAACCGCCGCCGTGTTTCTTTAATCAATTCAACATAATATTCTAAAGGAATTTTGGGATGATGTCCCCCTTGCAACAATACAGTACGCGCTCCGTACTGAACCGCTTGAGCAATTTTGGCCATCACTTGTTCAATGGTCAACCAATAGGCATCAGGTTTTTTCGGCGCACGATAGAAAGCGCAAAAAGTGCAAGCGGTATCACAAATATTAGTATAATTAGGATTAGTATCAATATGAAAAGTGACATAACATCCAGTATGAAGACGTTGCCGGACTGTCGTTGCGAGACTGGCCAATTCTAAAAGTTCGACTTGAGTCAACAATCGCAACGCATCTTGGTAATTCAGCGCGATTTCATTGTCTATTTTATTGAATATCTGATGCCAATTCTAAAAGTTCGACTTGAGTCAACAATCGCAACGCATCTTGGTAATTCAGCGCGATTTCATTGTCTATTTTATTGAATATCTGATCTAACTGTTTCATCATTGCGTGCTAATAAATGACATTATAAGGTAAAGTGAATACCCGACTTAGTCTATCATGATTCCATGACATCTGAAACTTTTGCTAAGTTTGAATAGAGAATGTGATCATGCAGTATCAAAATAATTTACGAGAAAAATGCCGTCGTTGGTATAATTCTGCGGCCACTTTTTGTAAGCGGCGCGGATGACCTTGCGTTTCTTTCCAAAGAAACTGAATATCGCTTTCAGTAAATTTAATTTCACTAGATTCTAAACGTAATTGAGCAAAATGGCGAATTTCCTCCAAAGAAAAGGGCGGTATTTCAATGAGGTGGCAAACACCAATTAAAGATGACATCTCTTTAGAAATCTGTGCTAACTTACGTGCTGATAGACAACTTGCAATCACTAAAGTAAGCGGAGCATGTGGACTGTTCGCAAGTCCTCGTAACACAATGGGAATGCGTGAAAAGCGCGTGTGAGCAATTTTTTCAATATGGTCAAGACAGACGATATAACGTTTACCTTCAAGCAGCCGCACTAATTCGTAAGGTAAACAAAGGGGAACTCCTAATTCGATACATAAAGCATCAAAAAATTCTTCTTGATTATTAACGTATTGCATGTCAAGATAGATAAATGTTTCAGCATGATGATGAGAAATTGTTTGTTCATAAATATGTTTGCAAACCATAGATAATATAGAAGATTTGCCAATACCTTTCTCTCCAAAGAGGAAAATATTTTGGCCACGAGTTAAATTTTCAAAAATATCTTGTAACAAAGCCTTTCTACCAAAAAAATGATGGGCATCTGTGATACGTCCATGATATTTAAAGGGATTATCCAAATATATCTTTTTAACAAAATGTCTGAGTGTAACCAATACCCCACCTAAAGTAATGATTATCAGGGAAATTCCTAATATATTTGTGCCTAGCATGTCGCAGGAGACCTTTTTTTAAGAATATTTTGTTATAATTTTCAACTTTGTTAGGGCGAGCCACCACTAACGTAATATAATACTATGCGGTTAAGGGGGCTAAAACAAGTTTTAGGCACTCACTCACCTAACATCAATAGACATCAGGCAAAATTGAGTTTTTCCTACTTTAATTAGTTGATTTTATGATGATCAATTTGAATTGAGTACCATGTCTAAACAAATGAGTTTATTACTAATAATTTTAAGATAAAACATTTTATTCTAAGGATAGTAGGACGTGATCAACGTCCGTTAATTGGATTTAACATCATACCAAAGGAGAAATCAGCATGATGAGTTACAAAACTCGCGACATGACGCGGCCGGCCGATTTGACGAAACATGAAAAAGGTACCGGACCGTTTCGTACTCAACACCCTATTTACCATGATTTGCTACCGCCTTGCAATAATGCGTGTCCGGCCGGCGAAAATATCCAAGCGTGGTTAGGACTGGCGCAAGCCGGTAAATTCCATCAGGCTTGGCAGAAATTGGTAGAAGAAAACCCCATGCCCGCTGTTCATGGGCGCGTTTGCTATCATCCTTGTGAAAGCAATTGTAATCGCGCTTACGTGGATACTTCTGTCAGTATTCACGCCATTGAACGGTTTTTAGGCGACATGGCACTTAAGGAAGGATGGAAGCCAGAAATCACTGCAAGGCCCAGTGGTAAAAGAATTCTCATTGTTGGCGGTGGTCCCAGCGGACTCTCCGCCGCGTATCACTTGACTCGTTTAGGACATTTTGTCGAAATTCATGAAGCCGGACCCATGGCCGGTGGGATGCTTCATTTTGGCATTCCCTCTTATCGCTTACCGCGAGCTGAATTAGACAGCGAAATCAAGCGGATTGAAGATGCCGGCGTTAAAATCGTCTTAAATCATCGCGTCACCGATTTAGTGGCCGAGAAAGCCGCCGGTGATTTTGATGCCGTTTTCGTGGCAGTCGGCGCGCATTTGAGCAAGCGCGTAGATATTCCGGCGCGGGAAGCGGGGAAAATCATGGATGCGATTAGTTTCCTTAAGAGTGTGGAAACAGGGTCCTTGCCAAAATTAGGTCGCCGGGTCGCCATTTATGGCGGTGGTAATACCGCAATGGATGCGGCGCGGACTGCTAAACGTTTAGGGGCAGAAGAAGCCTTTATTATTTATCGCCGTGACCGCGAACACATGCCGGCGCATGAATTTGAAGCCGATGAAGCCATTGAAGAAGGCGTAAAAATCAATTGGTTACGCACGATTAAAGAAATTGATCACACCAAATTCACGGTTGAAGTGATGAAGGTTGACGAAAATGGTCGCCCACAGCCCACCGGTCGGTTTGAAACGTTGGAAGCCGATTCGTTGATCCTAGCGTTGGGTCAAGATACGGACACCGATTTTCTCAAAAAAGTACCGGGCGTGGAATTTCAACGAGATGGTACGGTGATTGTTTCAGATAATATGATGACGGGGTGTGCTGGCGTATTTGCAGGCGGTGATATGGTGCCGAGTGAACGCACGGTCACGATTGCCACGGGTCACGGCAAAAAAGCCGCCCGCTATATTGATGCCTATTTACGCGGCGAAACATACGTTAAACCCTCGAAACATGAATTAGTCGGTTTTGAAAAACTACATGTGTGGTATTTGAGCGAAGCCCCACAAAAAGAACAACATCACCTGACCATTCAAGAACGGCAAACCAGTTTTAAAGAAGTGTTAGCCGGCTTGAGTGAAAGCGAAGCCCTTTATGAAGCCAGACGGTGTTTCTCTTGTGGTAATTGCTTTGAATGCGACGGTTGTTATGGCGCATGTCCAGAACATGCCATTATCAAACTCGGCCCAGGCAAACGTTATCGTTATGACTACGATCTTTGCACCGGTTGTGCCGTTTGTTATGAACAATGTCCTTGTCATGCGATTGACATGATCCCGGAAGCCGCCCACTAACCCCACACGAAAAATAGATAGAATTCAAGGAGAAAATGAATGACCGCTCGTCAAAATCATGTTGACACGGTTGACGGCAATGAAGCCGCCGCGTATACCGCTTACCGAATTAACGAAGTTTGTGCGATTTACCCGATTACCCCGTCTTCAACCATGGCTGAATTGGCTGATCAATGGGCTTCTGAAGGCAAAACCAATATTTGGGGGGGCATTCCCCTGATTGCCGAAATGCAGAGTGAAGCCGGGGCCGCGGGCACGGTTCACGGGGCATTACAAACGGGCGCATTAACCACGACGTTTACCGCGTCGCAAGGTCTATTGTTAATGATTCCCAATATGTACAAAATTGCGGGAGAATTAACCTCTGCCGTCTTTCACGTCGCCGCCCGATCATTGGCCGCCCAATCGCTCTCCATTTTTGGCGATCACTCCGATGTGGCCGCGGTGAGAAATACCGGATTTGCGCAATTGGCTTCCGGTTCAGTACAAGAAGCCCATGATATGCCGTTGATTGCGCAAGCCGCGACTTTGGAAGCGAGAATTCCTCTCGTCCATTTCTTCGATGGTTTCCGCACTTCGCATGAAGTCAATAAATTGACGATGTTATCCGATGATCAGATTCGGAGCATGATTTCTGAAGATTTAGTGCGCGCTCATCGGCAACGCGCTTTGAATCCTGACAATCCAGTGATTCGCGGAACAGCACAAAATCCTGACGTTTATTTCCAAGCACGGGAAACAGTCAATCCGTTTTATGCCAAATTACCGGGCATCGTTCAAGCGAAGATGGACGAATTTGCTAAAATGGCCGGTCGTCAATACCATCTATTTGATTATTTTGGTGATCCGCAAGCAGAGCGCGTGGCCGTTTTGATCGGTTCCGGGGCTGAAACCGTGAAGGCAACGGTAAAATTCCTGCAAAAACAAGGTGAAAAAGTCGGTATGATTCAAGTGCGGCTCTGTTTACCGTTTTCGGCAGAGCATTTCTTGAAGGCATTGCCGGCATCCACTCAATCTATTGCCGTTCTTGACCGCACCAAGTTACCGGGCTCTTTGGGTGAACCGTTATATACCGATGTGATTACAGTATTGACTGAAGCATTTAGCACCGGCAAATTAGCGAAGTTACCTAAAGTGATTGGCGGCCGTTATGGCTTATCTTCTAAAGAATTCACTCCGGGCATGGCCAAAGCGGTATTGGATGAGTTGCGCAAAGATACGCCCAAGAATCATTTTACGGTCGGTATTGTTGACGACGTTTCTTTCACCAGTTTAGAGTACGATCCGCACTTTGTCGTCGAACCGGACAGTGTGGTGCGTGCGATGTTCTTTGGTCTCGGTGCAGACGGCACCGTCGGTGCTAACAAAAACAGTATTAAAATCATCGGTGATGATCCCGAATTTTTCGCTCAAGGCTATTTCGTCTACGATTCCAAGAAATCCGGTTCACAAACCGTGTCACATTTACGGTTTGGTCCCGATCCCATTGAATCGCCTTACTTATTGCAATCGGCCAATTTTATTGGTTGTCACCAATTTAATTTCCTCGAAAAAACCAACGTGTTGGAGCAAGCGGCGCCGGGTGCGACCTTACTCCTCAACAGTCCTTATGGTCCAGACGACGTTTGGAATAAATTACCACGCATGTTCCAACAACAAATCATTGACAAGAAAATTAAACTCTATGTCATTGATGCGTCACAAGTAGCCCGCGATACCGGGATGGGATCGCGTACTAACACCATCATGCAAACTTGCTTTTTTGCCCTGTCCGGTGTGATGTCGAAAGAACGGGCGATTGAAAAGATCAAGTATTCGATTAAGAAGACGTATGGCAAAAAGGGTGACGATGTCGTTCGCCAAAACTTTGAAGCGGTTGATCACACACTTGCTCACCTTTACCCGGTCAAGATTCCGGACAAAGTCACTAGCACGATTGAAATGCCGCCGGTCGTCCCCGCAAAAGCCCCTGAATTTGTGCAGAAAGTCACTGCAATGATGATGGCAGGTCACGGCGATGCGTTACCGGTCAGCGCGTTACCGATTGATGGGACGTATCCGACCGGAACGACCAAGTGGGAAAAACGCAATATTTCCCAATTCGTTCCTGTGTGGGAACCAGAAATTTGTATCCAGTGCGGTAACTGTAGCTTTGTCTGTCCGCATAGCGTCATTCGTGCGAAGTTTTATAACGAAGGTTCACTCAAGGATGCACCAAAATCGTTTAAATCTGCACCGATCAGTGCGAGAGGTTTCCCAGAAACTCGTTATACGCTACAAGTTTATTTAGAAGATTGTACCGGCTGTTCCTTATGTGTTGAAGTCTGTCCGGCCAAGAGTTTGCAACAAAGTGGTGTTAAAGCCATCAATATGAGATCCAAGGACTCCATTTTAGAGGACGAACGGCGTAATATTGATTTCTTTGAAGCGATTGCAGTCAATGATCGCTCCAGAGTGGATTTCTCCTCGATTCGTGGCGTGCAATTCTTAGAACCGACCTTTGAATTTCCGGGGTCTTGCGGCGGCTGTGGTGAAACCGCGTATATCAAATTGATGTCACAGTTGTTTGGTGATCGTTTGATTGTTGCCAATGCGACGGGTTGCTCGTCCATTTATGGCGGTAATTTGCCGACGACTCCTTGGTCGAAAAATAGCGAAGGACGCGGGCCCGCGTGGTCAAACTCGCTGTTTGAAGACAATGCGGAATTCGGTTTTGGCTTCCGTTTAACCGCTGATAAACACTTGTCCGTAGCTCATCAAATGGCTTTGGAAATGCAAGCGGAACTCGGTGAACAGTTAGTCCATGATTTAATTCATGCTTCGCAAAGAACCGAATCAGAAATTCGTATTCAACGGAATCGAGTCACTGAATTAAAAGCGAAATTATCCAAGATCAATTCTGAGAAAGCTAAGAGTTTACTTTCGATTATCGATCATTTTGTTAGACGCAGTGTTTGGGTTTTGGGCGGTGACGGTTGGGCGTATGACATTGGTTCTGCCGGCGTTGATCACGTCCTTGCCAGCGGCCGCAATGTCAATATCATGGTCATGGACACTGAAGTGTATTCTAACACCGGTGGGCAAATGTCTAAATCAACCCCATTAGCCGCCGTCGCTAAATTTGCGGCCGCCGGTAAAATGGTTGGTAAGAAAGACATTGCGTTACAAGCGATTTCTTACGGTAACGTCTATGTTGCCCGCATTGCGATGGGTTCTAATCCGCAACAAGCGTTGTTAGCGATGCGCGAAGCGGAAGCCTATCCCGGGCCATCGTTGATTTTAGCGTACTGTCACTGTATCGCTCACGGCATTAACATGCAACATGGTTTGTTACAACAAGGGTTAGCCGTTGATAGTGGTCACTGGCCGCTCATTCGTTATAATCCGTCATTACGCCAAACCGATAAAAATCCGTTTGTGTTGGATTCGCCAAGACCGACGATTAAATTGAAAGACTACGCTTACAATGAGTTACGGTATCGGATGCTGTCACGTTCTAATCCGCAAGAAGCGGAACGTTTGCTGAAATTAGCGCAACAAGCGGTTGATTTGAAATGGCAAACTTATGAAGAAATGGCAATGCGAGATGGCAGTCGTTTCCAACCGGATACGAGTAGCGTTTAAATGATCGCATCTCGATATGCTTGCTACGCAAGCGACTCGATGCTCTGTGGTCTGACTCAGTGATCTGTAGTTTCGCTAGGTTCTGTAGTCTCGCTCAATGATCTGTAGTTTCGCTCGGCTCTGTGGTCTCGCTTAATGACCTGTAGTTTCGTTCGATGACCTTTGTTAAGACGAATTTTTTAATCAGTGTCTAGGGTCGTTGAGTAGATTACGGAGCCTGTGGAGTCATCGTATCGAGACGATTCAACTCACATTGTAAAACCGAATTTCAACAAAATTTTTAGGAGGAATCATGGATTTAAGTACCACTTACATGGGGTTAAAACTGAAAAATCCCATCGTAGCATCGGCTTCGCCGCTTTCTGGAACGTTAGACAGTATTAAACAGATGGAAGATGCGGGCGTTTCGGCTATGGTAATGTTTTCTTTGTTTGAAGAACAAATCCGGCAAGAAAACGCCGCATTCGACTATTTGATCGAATCTGGTACGGAAAGTTTTGCAGAATCACTAAGTTATTTTCCATCGGTGGATGATTATCATGTTGGTCCGGAAAATTATTTGAATTTAATCCGCCGCGCTTCTGAATCCGTCAATATTCCGATTATTGGGAGTTTAAATGGCGTGACCAATGAAGGTTGGATTGATTATGCTAAACAAATTCAACAAGCCGGCGCAAAAGGGCTTGAACTGAATATTTACTACATTCCCGCTGATTTGGAGATGTCTGGACGCGATGTGGAACAACGTTATTTAGACATTCTGCGGGCGGTCAAAAGTGCAGTCACGATTCCAGTCGCGTTGAAATTAAGTCCGTTTTTCAGTTCGATGGGCAATATGGCGCGGCAGTTTGATCAAGCAGGGGCTGATGCGTTAGTGTTGTTTAATCGCTTCTATCAACCCGATTTTGACATCGAACAATTGGAAGTGGCTTCAACGCTGGAATATAGCACGCCAAACGAAATTCGCTTGCCGTTACTGTGGATTGCGGTGTTGTACGGGCGAGTGAAAGCCTCGCTTGCCGCAACTCGTGGCGTGCATAGCCCGGATGAAGTGGTTAAATACTTGTTAGCCGGTGCGGATGTGGTGATGGTGGCTTCGGCTTTATTGGAACATGGTCCCAACTTTACCAAGACGTTGCTCAATGGTCTGCAAGAATGGATGGAGCCGCGGAATTATAGCTCCTTGCAAAAAATGAAAGGGGCCATGAGTCGGCAACATGTTATTAATCCGAGTGCGTTTGAACGTGCGAATTATATTAAAATTTTGGAAAGTTATAAAAGTCCCTACATGATGTAATATTAAACCTGTCAGGTCTTAAAGACCTGACAGGTTTCGTTCATTAACTCGCCCGTGGCGAATCCCAACTTAAATTCACATAATCCCGCAGATATTTCGCTTCTGAAGTCGTTTCGCGCAATTTCGCGTCCACTAAATCGCCCATAGACAACATGCCAATGATTTTCGCGCCTTCTTCTCGTCCATCTACAATCAATAAGTGACGGATTTTCTTAGAAGTCATAATGGTTTCCGCTTCATCGAGTGTGGTATCCAAAGGGGCGACGATCAAATTTTTAGTCATCACTTCGCTCACCGGCGTTTTATCCAACTCGCAAGCGCGGACTGCACAAAAACGCAAAATATCGCGTTCCGTCATGATGCCTTCTGCTTCACCCGTACTCGAACGCACTAATAATGCACCGACTTTTCGATCACACATTCTCTGTGCGGCCGCTAATACGGTGGTAGACGATTCGACTGAGATAACATGCTTTTGTTGCAATACGGCATCTA
>JFJP01005970.1_pt1 | contig 11040 bp, 5 predicted proteins | sample 431651 | NCBI WGS metagenome assembly JFJP01 (sample SAMN02602958, study PRJNA72255) | Microbial mat metagenome, whole genome shotgun sequencing project. | biome: fresh water; feature: sink hole; material: water; isolation source: purple microbial (photo- and chemosynthetic) mats found in...
CGGCTACCAGGTCTGGTTCGACGAACTCATGCGCCAGGCCGACCTGCCCCGCCTGCTCGCCGCGGCCCGCGCGCCGTAGGGCTGCCTCGGCGTGCCGCTGTCCTGGCGGCAGAGTCAGCGCCAGTGAGTATGTGGGCTGGAATGAAACGGGTTTTGCAGCGCTGCGACACCAAAAAGTCAGCGGAGAGATCAGGCCGTTTGCTTGTGAACAATGGGCGACGCTGCGCAAGGCGCTTGCAGGTCGGTTTGTGACCAGCCGGGCTTGTCCGGCAGGGCAAAATCGGTCGAAGAGGAACCACAACAGGAAAACGCTGCCCATGTCCCGCATCTTCGACAACATCCAGCAAGAACTGCTGCAGGCATTGCGATCCACCCTCGAAGTTTCCAGGCGGGCAGATTTTTGTATCGGCTATCTCAACCTCCGAGGTTGGCAAGCGATTGACGACCTGATCAGCCGCTGGAATCCGGCGGATGGGCAGGTGTGTCGCGTGCTGGTGGGCATGCAGCGTCCGCCACACGAGGAAATTCGTGAGCTGTATCGCCAGATCAGCGAAGAAGGTCTGCTCGACAACGCCACCGCCAGCCGTCTCAAGACCCAGTTTGCAGCCCATTTGCGTGAGCAAATCACGCTGGGGATTCCGACCGGACAAGACGAAGCAGGTTTGCGACGCCTCGCGCGCCAGTTGCGAGCGGGCCAAGTGGTGGTCAAGTTGTTCTTGCCGTATCCGTTACACGCCAAGCTCTACCTGCTGTTTCGCGACGACGTGAACAACCCCATCACCGGGTTTGTGGGCAGCAGCAACCTCACGCTGGCGGGTTTGTCCAAGCATGGTGAGCTGAACGTCGATGTGCTTGACCACCTGGGTACACAAAAACTCTCTGCGTGGTTCGACGACCGCTGGCGCGACCGCTGGGCGCTTGACGTGTCGGCCGATCTGGCCAACATCATCGAAACCAGCTGGGCGCGGGAAGACGCCATTCCGCCGCATCACATCTACTTGAACATCGCGTACCACCTCAGCACCGAGGCGCGTGCCGGTCTGAGCCAGTTTCGTCTGCCCGCTCGTTTCGAGAAGGAGCTGTTCGAGTTTCAGAAGAGCGCCGTCAAGATCGCTGCGCGCCACTTGCACCGCCGTGGTGGCGTGATGATTGGCGACGTGGTGGGTCTGGGCAAGACCATGATGGCCACCGCCCTTGCGCGAATGTTTGAAGACGATCTGGGCTACGAGACGCTCATCATCTGCCCCAAAAACCTGGAGCCCATGTGGGAGCGCTACCGAACCGAATACGGCTTGCGCGGCATGGTGTTGCCGGTGTCCCAAGTCACCAAGAAGTTGCCGGATCTCAAGCGCTACCGTCTGGTGCTGATCGACGAAAGCCACAACCTGCGCAACCGCGAAGGCCGCCGCTACAAAGCCATTGCGGACTACATCAAGAGCTGCGATGCCAAGGTGATCTTGCTCACCGCCACGCCCTATAACAAGACCAAGCACGACCTCTCTGCCCAGCTGCGCTTGTTCATCGACGAGAAGGCCAACATAGGCATCCGTCCTGAACGGCACATGCGCAAGTACGGCATCAGCGAAGCCGAGTTCGAGCGCAAAAACCAGTGCCGGGTGAACTCCATCTTGGCCATTGAAAAGAGCGACGAATTCGACGACTGGCGCGAACTCATCCGCCTCTACATGGTGCGCCGCACCCGCAGCTTCATCATTCAGCACTACACCGCGGCCGACAAACACGGCCGCCGCTACATCGCCGGCCAAGATGGCGAGAAGCGCTACTTCCCCCTGCGAAAGCCCCTGTCGGTCACCTTCCCGGTGGACGAGGCCGATCAGGCAGACCGTTATGCGCGCCTCTACTCCAGCGACGTGGTGGACCAGATCAACGCGTTACACGTGCCGCGCTACGGCCTGGGTTTGTATGTGGACCCTGTCGCTGAGAAGCAGGCCACGCCAGCCGAACGCAAGCTGATCGACAACCTGGGCCGCGCTGGCAAGCGCCTCATGGGTTTTTGTCGCACCAACCTGTTCAAGCGGCTGGAGTCCAGCGGTTTTTCGTTCTTGCAGTCGATTGACCGGCACGTGCTGCGCAACCAGATTTACCAGTACGCCATTGAAAATGGGCTGGACCTCCCAGTGGGTGTGCTGGACGCTGGCCTACTTGACCTGGAACGTGTGGACGAGGACGCTGAAGGTCTGGAGGGTGACCCGGAGGACTTGCTGGACGGCTTGGTGGAAGCCGTGGCCGAGGCAGATAACGTACCCGACAGCATGGCCCGTGCCAGAGCCGTGTATGTCCAATATGCCCAGGAATACAAAAAGCGCTTCAAGTGGATTCGCTCCAGCCTCTTCAAAACCAAGCTGGCCGAAGACCTGGCCGAAGACACACAAACCCTGACCGAACTGTTGAACAGCCAAGGCGCCTGGGCTGCTGAAAACGACCACAAATGGCAAGCCCTGCGTCGCATGCTCATCCAGACGCACGGCAAAGACAAAGTGCTCGTCTTCACCCAGTTTGCCGACACAGCTCGCTACCTGGCGCGCGAGGCCCGCAAGGCTGGCGTCACCCACGTGGAGGTGGCCACCGGCGCCAGCGCAGACCCGTACGCGCTCGCCTGCCGCTTCAGCCCCAAGTCCAACAACAAGGCCGTGGCCAAAGCCGACGAAGTGCGTGTGCTCATCTGTACCGACGTGCTCTCTGAAGGCCAGAACCTGCAAGACAGCAACGTTGTCGTCAACTTTGACTTGCCCTGGGCCATCATCCGCCTCATCCAGCGCGCCGGCCGGGTGGATCGCATTGGCCAGCGCGCTGAAGAAATCCATTGCTATTCGTTCTTGCCCGCCGACGGCGTGGAACAGCTCATCCAGCTGCGCTCGCGCATCCGCCAGCGCCTGCAGGAAAACGCCGAAGTCGTGGGCACCGACGAAGCCTTTTTTGAAGACGACGACGCCTCCACCATCCGCGACCTGTACACCGAAAAGCAAGGCGTGCTCGACGACAACGACGACGAGGTGGACCTCGCCTCCTATGCCTGGCAAATCTGGAAACAAGCCACGCAAGACAACCCAGACCTCGCTCGCGCCGTGGAATCGCTCCCGCCCGTGGTGTATTCGGCCAAAGCCTTTGCACTGGACGAAAGCCGCTTCCCGCTCCTGGGGGCTGAGGCGGCCAAGGGCGGCGCACTGGTTTACGTGAAGTCGCCCGAGGGCAACGACCACTTGGCCTGGGTGGGCGCCAACGGCAAGACCGTGACCGAATCGCAGTTCACTGTGTTACGTGCCGCCGAGTGCGAGCCCGACACGCCCGCCGTGCAGCGCCTGACCCAGCACCACGACCTGGTGGCCACCGGCCTGCAACTCGCCGTGAGCCAGGACAAAGCCGTGGGCGGCGGCCTGGGCCGCCCCAGCAGCCCGCGCCGCCGAGCCTACGAGCGCCTCAAGCCCTACGCCACCGAACAGATGCAAACCCTGTTTCGCGACGACGAGCTGGAGCGCGCCCTGGACGACATGTACCAGCGCCCGCTGCTGGAAGCGGCGGGCGACCTGCTCAACCGCCTGATGCGCAGCGGCGTGAACGACACCGAGCTGGCTGATGCCGTGAAGTCGCTGCGCGAAGAAGGGCGGCTCACCTACGCTGAAGATGACGCCACATTGAGGGAGCCGCGCGTGGTGTGCTCCCTGGGGTTGGTCGGTGGAGCGGACGCATGAATCAGCGCGTGATCCCTTGCAAGGAGACGCTGGAGGTCGAGTTCAAAAGCGACCGCGATCCACTGAACGACGACGAACTGGTCGAGGCGCTGATTTGCCTCGCCAACGCGCAAGGCGGCACGTTGTACCTCGGTGTGGAAAACGACGGCGGCGTCACCGGTTTGCACACCAACCGCCCACAGCAGGTGATCGGCCTTTCGGCCATGGTGGCTAACCGCACTGCGCCCAGCTTGAGCGTTCAAGTCGAACTTCAGTTTCACCAAGATCAGCGCATAGCCGCCATTTCCGTTCCACGCAGCCCCGAAGTCATCGCCCGCACCGACGGCCTGGTCAAGCGCCGCCGCATCGGCGGCAACGGCCAGCCAGAGTGCGTGCCCTTTCTGCCGCACGAGTACCCCAGCCGCCGCGCCGACTTTCGGCTGATCGATATGTCGGCCGAGCCCATGGCCGACGCCACCCTGGCCGACTTCGATCCGCTGCAACGCGCCCGCCTGCGTTCCGTCATCGCCAACAACCCGCGCAGCGACAAGTCGCTCGTGGGCCTGAACGACGAACAACTCGACGGCGCGCTCTCGCTCACCGTCTCACGCAACGGAGAGCGAAAACCCACCCTGCTCGGGCTGCTGCTGATCGGCCGCACCGACAGCCTGCGCCGGCTGGTGCCCACGCACGAGGTGCTCTTTCAGGTGCTCGACGGCACCCAGGTCAAGGTCAACGAAGGTTCCCGCGCTGCGCTGATCGAAATCGTCGAATGGCTCGACCTGCTCTCGCGCGGCGTCAACACCGAGCAGGAATTCAACGAAGGCCTGTTCCGCATCGGCATTGCCCGGGTCGAAGTGGACGCCCTGCGCGAAGCCATCAACAACGCGCTGGTCCACCGCGACTACGCGCGCCGGGGCCCAGTGCGGGTGTGCTGGCAACAGCACGATCTGATCATCAGCAACCCCGGCGGTTTCGTAGAAGGTGTGGGTCTGGACAACCTGCTCACCACCGAGCCCCGTCCTCGTAACCCGGCGTTGGCCGATGCCTTCAAGCGCCTCGGGCTGGTGGACCGCACCGGACGGGGTGTTGACCTGATCTACACCGGTATGTTGCGTTTCGGGCGGCCAGCGCCTGACTACTCGCAGTCCATGCTCGATCTGGTCAAGCTCAGCATCAGCACCGAGCCTGCCGATCTGGCGTTTGTGCGCATGGTGTTGCAAGAAGAGGCTCGCCAAAGCAGCGCCTTGCCGGTTGAAACACTTCTGATCTTGACCGCACTGCGCGAAGGCCGCCGGCTCAGCGCTGCCGATCTGGCTGCCCATTTGCAATGCGCGGCGGCGTTGGCCACCAAGCTGCTGGAGCCGTTGGTCGAAAGCGGCTTGGTGCAACCCCACGGCACGGGCCGGGGGCGTCAATACACCCTGAGCCCCCAGGTCTACAAGCAACTCGGCCAAGGCGCTGAGTACGCCCGTCAGGCTGCCTTTGACGAGCTTCAGCAAGTGGAGCTGATCCGCAACCTCGTTCGCCAACAACTGCGCATCAAACGCGAAGACGTCGTGGCCCTCTGCCGCCTGAGCCCTCGACAAGCCAAACACCGCCTCGATCACATGGTCGAAGCAGGCATTTTGCAGCGCCATGGCCTCAAGCGAGGCAGCTACTACACACTGGCCGACAAGGCGCCACCGCCAACACCGCACACTTAACGACACTTAATGACACTGCCGACGTGCCTAAGCCGTTGATTTAAATGCAGTTATTGGCTTTAAGAACAAAAGTCCTCTCCGGATATCGACATTAAACCCATGCCCCAACTCGACTTCCCCGCCTTTGAAACGCACCTCAGAGCCTTCGACTTTCCGCGCCTGTTTGTGGACGTGCTGGGCTGGAACGTGGCCAGTATCGAGCGCAACTGGCAGGTCACACAGGCGGGCGACACCGCCTACAGCCACCGCACCGTGGCCGAGCTGGGCGGCGTGGTGGCTGTTCAGGTGGTGGTGGACGGTGGCTGGCCCGACGAAGCCCAGCGCCTGAGAGTGTGGAAACACGTCGCCCACAGCCACGCTGAAAACCTGCTCATCTTCACCAACCAGCAGACCAACGCCAGCCAGAGCCAGTGGTACTGGGTCAAGCGCGACAAACACCCTGAAACCGGCAAACCCCGCCTCACTTCCCGCCGGCACGACTACTTCAAAGGCCAGCCGGTCGATCTGTTCGCTTCCAAGCTGCAGGCCATGGTGGTTGAACTGTCTGAACTGGACACCGCAGGCCGCCTGCCCGTGCTGGAGGCCGCGCGCCGCATCCAGGCCGCGCTGGACGTGGACAAAACCACCAAGAAGTTTTTCACCGCCTACCAGCAGCAGCACCTGGAACTGCTCAGCCACATCCAGGGCATTGACAACGAACGCGACAAACGCTGGTACGCCAGCGTGCTGCTCAACCGGCTCATGTTCGTCTGGTTCATGCAGAAGAAATTCTTCCTGGACGGCGGCAACGCCGACTACCTGCGCACCAAGCTGGCCGAGAGCCAATTACGCGGCAAAGACCGTTTTTTTGGTGAGTTCTGTAACGCCCTGTTTTTCGAAGCCTTCGCCAAACCCGAGGCCGACCGCAGCCCCGCAGCCAAAGCCCTCACCGGCCTGGTGCCCTACCTGAACGGCGGCCTGTTCCTGCACCACAAGCTGGAGCTGGACGCCAACCACACCCCGCGCGTGGGCACCACCCTGCGCGTGGCCGACGCCGCTTTTGAAGGCGTCTTCAGCCTGTTCGCCAGCTTCTCCTGGCACCTGGACGACACGCCCGGCGGCAATGCCGACGAGATCAACCCCGACGTGCTGGGCTACATCTTCGAAAAATACATCAACCAGAAAGCCTTTGGCGCCTACTACACCCGGCCTGAAATCACCGGCTACCTGGCCGAACGCAGCATCCACAAGCTGATTCTGGAGCGCATCTTTGAACCCGCCATGCCCGAGCTGGGTTTGAAAGAGGTGAAGTTCGAGAGCGTGCCCGACCTGCTGGCCAAGATGGACGCGCGCACCGCCTTGAAGCTGGTGGGCGAGGTGCTGCCCAGCATCACCATCCTCGACCCGGCGGTGGGCTCGGGCGCCTTTCTGGTGGCCGCGCTCAAGTGCCTCATCAACGTGTATTACGCCGTGGTGGGCCGCGCCGAAATGGGTGCCAGCACCGAGCTGAAAAACTGGCTGGCTGGCATCCAGAAAGACCACCCCAGCGTGGGCTACTACATCAAGCGCCGCATCGTCACCGACAACCTGCACGGCGTGGACATCATGGAAGAGGCGTGTGAAATTGCCAAGCTGCGCCTGTTCCTGTCCATGGTGTCCAGCGTGCGCAAGGTGCAAGACTTGGAGCCATTGCCCAACATCGACTTCAACATCCTGCCCGGCAACTCCTTGGTGGGCTTCATGCGGGTGGACGAACACGAGTTCGACGCCAAGTACCGCCACGGCGACATGTTCCGCAAGAGCTTCCGTGAACTGGTGGAGGAAAAGAACCGCAAGCTCGACACCTACCGCCACGCTGCCGATGCGGTGGGGCGCGACACCGACCTGCGCGTTCTGAGGGACGACATTGATGCCGCCATGCGCGAGGCCAACAGCGTTTTGAACGAGCTGGTGCATGACCAGTTCGCTGGCTTGAACATCAAGTACGAAGAAGCCACCTGGGACGCTGCCGCCCACGACCTTGGAAAGCCCAAGAAGCGTGCCATAAAGCGCGAAGACATTGACGCCCAAACCCCATTCCATTGGGGCTATGTGTTTGACGACATCCTCCAGCGGCGCGGGGGCTTTGACGTGATCCTGGCCAACCCGCCCTGGGAAGGCTTCAAGCCGCAAGCCAAAGAGTACTTCGCGCCGTTCTCGGAGAAGATCAGCAAGAAGAACATGTCCATCAAGGACTTTGAAGCCGAGCAGGCGCGCTTGTTGAAAGACAAAGAGATTCGCAAAGGCTGGCTCGACTACCAGAGCCGTTTCCCGCACATGAGCGCGTACTTCCGCAGTGCTGCGGACTATCGGTACCAGTCGGCCGTGGTGGCGGGCAAAAAGACCGGCTCCGACATCAACCTCTACAAGTTGTTCACGGAGCGCTGCTTTGCGCTGCTGCGCGACGGCGGCCATTGCGGCATCGTCATCCCCAACGGCATCTACAAGGACTTGGGAGCGACCGGTCTTCGCAACATGCTGTTTGACCACACTCAGGTGGATTCGCTGGTTTCCTTATCCAACGAGAAGTTCATCTTTGAAGAAGTCCACCACTCGTTTGGCTTGCTGTTTTTGAACTTCACCAAAGGCGGCACCACCGAGAGGCTACGGGCCACTTTCCGCATCAATCCTCGCGAAGCCATCAAGGCAGAAGACTTTGCTGCGTTCGTGGAAAACGAAGACAACTTCATCGAGTTGTCTGCGCAGTTGATCGGTTCGATGAACGCGGAAACGCGGTCGGTGTTGGAATTCCGCAGCGTCACAGACGTTTCCATCGTGAACAAGATGTTGGCGTTTCCGGCTTTGGGAGAAAAGCGGGAAGGGGTTTGGAATCTGAAACTCACTAACGAGTTTCATATGTCCAATGACGGCAAGAAGGAGGGGCTCTTCAACACGGAACCAGGGGTGGACAGACTCCCGCTGTTCACGGGTCGAATGTTCAACCAGTTTGAGAACACCACTGAGCATTCGGGTTTCTGGATTGACGCGGTCGAAGGGCGCAAGGAGTTGCTCGGTAAGACGCCTGACACTGGTCAGGCGATGGACTACCAAAGCTACCGCTGGTTGCACCGACGCATCGCGCGTTCCACCGATACACGAACGCTAATTTCAACCATCGCACCGCCGATGGTGTTCACCGAAGTCAACAGCACGACCCTGAAGGTCATCGACAGCGGCATCAATGCCGTGGAGCAATGCTACTGGTGCGCCGTGGCCAACAGCTTTGTGTTGGACTGGTTGCTGCGACAAAGCATCACCACCACACTGAACATGTTCTATCTGTATCAGCTTCCAGTCCCGCGTTTGCCTTCAATCGACGCACGCTGCCTCAGCATCGCAAGGCGCGCGGCCAAGCTGATTTGTACCGAAGTGGCCTACGACGGTTTGGCACTTGATGTGGGCCTGAAAGGGCACGAGGACGGCGCCACCGATCCTGCCGAACGCGCCAGGCTTCGCGCCGAACTCGACGGCTTGGTCGCCCACTTGTACGGATTGGACGAAGACGAATTCGCCCACATCCTCAAGACCTTCCCGCTGGTGGCTGAGCCCGTGAAAGTGGCGGCGCTCAACGCCTGGCGCGATGTGAAGAAAGGATTGATTTCATGAGCCTACAAAGCCTGCGCGTACGCAATTTCAAGGCGGTGGTGGACAGCAAGACCGTGAAGCTGGGGCCGCTCACCGCCTTCATCGGTAACAACGGTACCGGTAAGTCCAGCTTGATTGAGGCGCTGGAAACCTACCAGGCCATCGTGCGCGACGGGCTGGACCTGGCCATGCAGCGCTGGCTGGGCATTGAGCATGTGCGGCACAAGGGGCAAGAGGCCAAACAGCGCATGGGCGAGATGGTTAACCCCATTTCGTGGGAGCTGGCGCTGGGGACCAGCCCGCGCAAGGTGCAGCGCCTGGCCATGACGGTGAACAACGATCCGGCGGCCAACCGCATGTTTATTGCGTCGGAGCGCATCACTGACCTGGCCGGGGACTTCACGGAGCGCGACGAGGGCGGTGCATTGATGTCCTATGGCGCGGGGCGCTCGATTTTGGGCACATCTGCGACCATGGTCCACACCGTGCTGGCCATGGAGGTGTTGGACTGGCAGTTTTTGACCCTGAGCCCTGAGCGCATGGGCTTGCCGGTTGCGCAGCAACGCACCAAGGGCTCGGTCCGTTTGGCCAGCGATGGGTCGAACGTGGCGGACTTTCTGCTGGACCTGCGGCGCCAGAGCCCGACTGCGTTCGACGGCATCGTCGAAACCATGGCCTATGTGCTGCCCTATGCCAAGGACATTCAGCCCACGTTGTCGTCGTCCGAAATCGAGCGCAAGGCTTGGCTGCAGTTGAGCGAAGACACCTACAAGGTGCCTGGCTGGCTGTTGTCCACCGGCACGCTGCGCATGCTGGCTTTGTTGGCGCTGCTGCGGCACCCGACCCCGCCGCCCTTGATCGTTGTCGAAGAGATCGAGAACGGGCTCGATCCGCGCAGCATCCACCTGATCGTGGAAGAGATTCGCAGTGCGGTCTTGGCCGGCACCACGCAGGTCATCATCACCACCCATTCGCCGTACCTGCTCGATCTGTTGACGCTGGAGCACCTGGTGGTGGTGGAGCGCGATGCGAAGGGCCACCCGCGCTTCAACCGGCCAGCAGACCACGACAACCTGCAACGGTGGGCGCAGGAGTTTGCACCGGGCAAGCTTTACACCATGGGCAGCCTGACGGGGCTGTCCGCATGACCATCGGTTTTGTTTTTGAGTGCGGGCCGCAGGGCGCGGACAAGCTGGTGTGTGAATACCTGGCGGGTCAGTTGAAGCCAGGCGAAGAGGTGGTTTCGCGCACGCTGGACAACAAGCTGAGGTTGCTGGAGGAGGCGCCCAGCGTGGTGAAGAAGCTGCTGACAGAGGGCTGTGATCGGGTTTTGATCGTGTGGGATTTGCGGCCTGCCTGGCCCGACAAAAAAGACAAGCCTTGCCGCGCAAAAGAACGTCAGTCCTTGCTCGATGGGTTGGCCAAAGAGGGTTTGCAGGGTGCCCCTGTGTTTTTGGTTTGTGTGGAGCAAGAGCTGGAAAGTTGGCTGCTGGCCAGCGACCACGCCATCAGCGCGTTCCTTTCCACTCCAGCACGCCCTTACAAGGCGAACCCGGTCAAAAAGCCCGATCGGGTGCCCAACCCCAAGGCCGTAATGAACAACCACTTCAAAGCCGCCAGAGGTACACGGTATGAAGACTATGTTCACGCCGTCAAGGTGCTGAAGGCCGCTGCCGTGGATTGGCGGCGCTTGCGGCGCTCTGAAAGCTTCGCTCGGTTTGAAGCCAAGCTGTGACCGCGTTTCATTATCTTTGGCCCAAGATAATGAATCTAAAAAATCAAAAAAACCGTTTAAAAACAATCACTTGTGAGGTTATTCATTATCTAAATGCTTAATTTTTAAGCATTTTGGGCGATGCTGTGAGGCGGTGCTGCCCTGCCGTTTCAGCCAGCCGAAAACCGCTCCACCAACGCCTCACCCCAGGCCCAGGGCCCGGTGATCGTCAGCGTGACCGTGGTCCATTCGCCGTCCGTCTGCACCTGCTCGTCGGCGTCCCAGGCGCCGCCTTCGTCCAGCGGGCCGCGTGGGCCGGGGGCCCCGG
>JFJP01030269.1_pt1 | contig 11040 bp, 12 predicted proteins | sample 431651 | NCBI WGS metagenome assembly JFJP01 (sample SAMN02602958, study PRJNA72255) | Microbial mat metagenome, whole genome shotgun sequencing project. | biome: fresh water; feature: sink hole; material: water; isolation source: purple microbial (photo- and chemosynthetic) mats found in...
ATTAGCCACGGAAAAACACGGAAAAACACGGAAAATTTTTTCTTTTTCTGTGTCATTCCGTGTTTTTCCGTGGCTAGAATTCTCACGTTTGATTCGAGTGGGAAGCCAGGTTGGTATCCTCTTTTCGGGGAATCACCTTAACCTTTAGCCTTTAGCCTTTAGCCTTTACCCTCCAGCCTTCAACCTTGAATTTTAATCATGGCCGAACGAACGTCCGAACATCCCATTCAGCACCGATTGAAACTGCGTAATCTACGCCTCGCCGACTATGGCGACATTCAGGAGATCATGGAAAAGGTCTACCACAACATGGACGGTGCCTGGAGCCGCGACCAGTTCGCTTCGCAAATCGCCCGCTTCCCGGAAGGGCAGATTTGCATTGAGGACAATGACAAGGTCGTAGCGGCGGTGTTGAGCCTGATTGTCGATTACGGCCGTTACGGCGACCGGCATACCTACTGGCAAATTATCGGCGACGGCTATCTGACCACGCACGATCCCAACGGCGACACCCTCTATGGCGTGGACATCTTTGTCCATCCGGACTATCGGGACATGCGTCTGGGTCGGCGGCTGTATGACGCCCGCAAGGAGTTGTGTGAGAAGCTGAATTTGCGGGCGATCATTGTCGGCGGGCGCATTCCCGGTTACGGCAAACACGCCCATAACATCACGCCCCAGCAGTATGTGGAGCAGGTGCGCGCCAAGGAATTGGTGGATCCCATTCTGACCTTTCAGTTGGCAAATGATTTTCACGTCCGCCGCATCGTCACCGGCTATCTGCCCGATGATACGGAATCGAAAGCGTTCGCGGTTTTGCTGGAATGGCTGAACATCTATTACGAAGACAAGGAAGTGCTGATTGGCGGGCGCAAATCCGTGGTGCGCGTCGGTGCGGTACAGTGGCAGATGCGCCAAACGTCATCGATAGAAGATATGCTGCAACAAGTCGAATATTTCGTGGATGCCGTGGCTGGTTATCAAACCGACATTGTGCTGTTCCCGGAATTTTTCAATGGGCCGCTGATGGCCGGTTTCAATCAGCGTAATACCGCCGAGGCCGTCCGGCAATTGGCGGAATTTACTGACCCGTTGCGTGAAGCGATTGTGCAGATGGCGGTGGCTTATAATGTCAACATTATCGCGGGCAGTATGCCGCAGTATCACGATGGGGTGCTGTATAACGCCGCGTATCTGTGCCGCCGCGATGGCACTTGGGATACCCAATCCAAGCTGCATATCACCCCGGATGAGCGTTCTTATTGGGGCTTGCAGGGTGGCGATTCGCTACAGGTCTTTGAACTGGATGTCGGCAAAATCGGCATTCTGATTTGCTACGATGTCGAATTCCCGGAATTGCCCCGGTTGTTGGCGGATCAGGGGATGCAGATTCTGTTCGTACCTTTCTGGACGGACACCAAGAACGCCTATTTGCGGGTGCGGCGCTGCGCTCAGGCGCGCGCGATTGAAAATGAATGTTATGTGGTGATTTCCGGCAGCGTGGGTAATTTGCCGAAAGTGGAAAATATGGATATGCAATACGCTCAGGCGGCAGTATTTACGCCCTCCGACTTTGCCTTTCCCCACGATGCCATTGCTGCTGAAGCGACGCCAAATACCGAGATGACCCTGATCGTCGATCTGGATCTGGACAATATCAAGGAACTGCGCATGCACGGCAGTGTGCGCAATTTCCGCGACCGACGGTTGGATTTATATAAAATCGCCTGGACTGGACGGGGGTAACCGGACGCATGAACATTCAATTCACTAAAATGCATGGACTCGGTAACGATTTCGTGGTCATTAACGGCATCAGCCAACCGGTCACGCTCGATCCGGCGCAGATTCGGCAGTTGGCAGACCGCCGTCTGGGCATTGGTTGTGACCAGGTGTTAGTGGTCGAAGCCGCGAAACAAACGGACGTCGATTTTCGTTACCGCATTTTCAACGCCGATGGCGGCGAGGTCGAACAGTGCGGCAATGGCGCCCGCTGCTTCGCCCGCTTCGTCCGCGACCAGGGTTTAACCGACAAGGATGATTTGTGTGTGGAAACTCTGGCCGGTCGGCTGCGCTTGCAAATCAGGCCGGATGGGCAGGTCGCGGTGGATATGGGTCAGCCGCGCCTGGAACCGAAGGACATTCCCTTCTTTGCCGATGAACGCGCCTCACGCTATTTGATCGCCGCCGATGGCACGGACATGGAAATCGGCGTGGTGTCCATGGGCAATCCGCACGCGGTGCTCAAGGTAGACGATGTTGACCGGGCACCGGTGGCTCATCTGGGGCCGTTGCTGGAACGGCATGGCCGCTTTCCCAAACGCACCAATGTCGGTTTCATGCAGATCGTTGCCCCGGATCACATTCGGTTACGGGTCTTTGAACGCGGCACCGGCGAAACTATGGCCTGTGGAACTGGCGCTTGTGCGGCAGTCGTGGTCGGCCGATTGTGGGGAAAATTATGGCCGACGGTTCGGGTGGAACTGCCCGGCGGCGAATTGAGCGTTTATTGGGCCGGTGAAGGGGAGTCTGTCGTCATGACCGGGCCGGCCGTGAAGGTCTTTGAAGGATGGATTGCGCCGTGAATGAGGTATGGGAAGCGCCGGAAATTCCAGACGACCCGGAGATTGAGGCGGAAGTCGTGGCCTTTCTGCGCGAACATCCCGAATTTTTCACGGTTCATCCGGAACTGGCGGAAAGCCTGCGCATTCCCCATCCCTGCCGCCCGGCCGTGTCGCTGCTGGAATATCAGAACCGGTTACTGCGGGAGCGGAGTCAGCGCTTGCATGACAAGCTCATGGAACTGGTCGATATCGCCCGCGACAATGACCGCTTGGCCGAACGGGTGCAGCGGCTGGCGCTGGGTCTGCTGAATGCCCGGGGTGGGCTGGATGAATTGTTGCACGGCGTCAAGGCGATTTTACGCGACGAGTTCAACGCCGATTGCGTCGCGCTGTGTCTGGCGGTTCCGCCCAGCGTGGGGTTGAGCGCCGTTGAAGAATTTCTGCGCCCGGACGTGGTGGTGCTGTTTGAAGCGGTCTTTCGCGCCGGCCGTCCCCAGTGTGGCCGATTGAGTCTGGAGCAGGCTAACGCCCTGTTCAGCGATAGCGCCTGTGATGCTGCCTCAGCCGCGTTAATCCCGCTCGATGGCGAAATCTGGCGCGGTTTGCTCGCAGTAGGCAGCAGTGACCCTGACCGCTTTCATGCTGGCGTCGGCACCCTGTTTCTGGAACGGGTCGGCGAACTGGTCAGACAGGCGTTGCAGACGCGGTTGCTGGCTGAGGGATGGCGGGCAAGGTCTGATCCACCTTCGGCCAGAGGTGGATGATGGCCAAAATTCTCAACCTGCCCAACTGGGTGCGGGAGATGCTGAGTCATCAGGTTGCCCGGCGCGGATCAAGCGGCCGCCTTAAATGTGAAATCCACATGCACCGCGTCATACGGGAATAACAGCTTACCGTCAGGCGTCTTGTCAATAACTCCGCAAAGCAGCAGGACTTGCAGGTCAGTATGGACAGCCTTTACATCGCGTCTGACTCTCCGCGCCAGTTCACGCACCCCGACAGGTTCCGCCCCGGTCATTGATTTAAGGATGGCCCAGCGATTAGGGGTCAATGTTGCCCATAAATCCTCATGACTGGGAAAGCTGATAAAGCAACCCTGTGGCTCCCCGCAAAACGCTGCCTTCATTCGCTGTTTTGTTGCCTCTATTCCGGCAACTTCAATCGTGACCGTTTTCATGAATTCCTCACCATTGGGCAACGTCGGCCCAAAAATCATCAACCAATTGATCAAGCGTCGTGAAGCAGTAGGGAACCTGTTGCTCGCCAAGATGTTTGTGATCACCCTTGCCGGATTCGTTGTCATAGCGCATCACACAGACCCCATCTACCGCCAAAGCCAAGCGATATTTGAAGGAATGTATGCTGCTCGGCACAGGCGCGCGAACCTGCCAAATCACGATGTCAGCAAAGGAATGTCTGCTCAGTTTGACACGGGATTTCTGGAGGAGATCGGCTTTCATGTTGTTACGATAACAACACTTGGTATGTTGTCAATATACTGCCCACCGTCATAACTTGACCTTATTAAACCGCCAAGGTCGCCAAGCATCTTCGCTGGTTTTGATCTGCGTTCATCTGCGGATCACCATGTTCAGTTTATGGCAGTGCCAAGTATAGAAAAAGCACTTAGGCAACTCGCAAAAAATAGTCCCATACCTTTCCAAACCTAGCCACGGAAAAACACGGAAAAACACGGAAGATTCTTTTTTCCGTGCCTTCCGTGTCTTTCCGTGGCGCGATCCTCATCCGCGGTCAAAGCGATGATCCCAGCAGATCACTGGAGGATTTTTATTGCGAGTTGCCTTAACCTGGTGGATACCGCTGCGCTCGATCAGCATACTGGCACAGCATATCCGAATTAATTCAGTAAGTTAAGGTGGGTAATGATTCCTCTATCACCCAGCCTCAAACCCCAGCCATGCATCCAGCCGTTGATGGGCTTCCGCGACGCCTTGGCCGGTTGGCGCGGAAAAGAGCTGAGCGCTCGCTTGCGGGTAGTCGCTGCGCAACGCTTTTTGCAACTGCTGCAATGCCGTACTGGCCGCGCCCCGACTGAGCTTGTCGGCCTTGGTCAACAGGATATGCGCCGTGAGTTGCCGGGCGGTGCAGCAGTCGAGCATCCGCCGATCCAGATCAGTCAACGGGTGGCGAATATCCATCATCATCATCAGGCCACACAGCGCCTGTCGCTCACGCAAGTAGCGCTCCAGCAATGCCCCCCAGTGGCGGCGAATGGCCTCGGGCACCTTGGCGTAACCGTAACCGGGCAAATCCACCAGATAACGCGCTGCGTCCACCTGGAAAAAGTTGATCATCTGGGTGCGGCCTGGCGTCTTGCTAACCCGGGCTAACTGGCGCTGGCTGGTCAGCAGGTTCAGGGCGCTGGATTTGCCGGCATTGGAGCGCCCGGCAAAGGCAATTTCCTGACCCGTATCCGGCGGCAACTGCTCGAACGCATTGACGCTGTTGAAGAAATGAACCGCTTGATAGCGGCTGGCGGCTTGGGTCATGGTGGTAAAGGGAGTAGATTTATCAGGGTTTTTCATTGAACTTGAAAGCCGAAACTGGTATATAAAAGCGTCGTTTGCGCCGGGCGGATCGAACTCATATCTCTAGGATTCCGCCTCGACCCAGCGAGGCTCATCCGCCGACTTGCGCTACTCTTTAATCTGCGTCGGCGGCAGGTCGCCTGAGCCGAATATCGTCATCGTACAGGAGCCTTTCCAAAATGAAAAAACTCGTTGTGATCGCCGCAACATGCGCGCTACTCGGTTCTGCGACCACCGCATGGGCCGCTGGCGACCCCGCCGCCGGTAAAGCCAAGTCTGCAACCTGCACGGCCTGCCACAATCCGGACGGCAATAGCACCAATCCTCAATATCCCAAACTGGCCGGGCAGAGCGCTGATTATCTGACCAAGCAATTGATGGAATTCAAGAGTGGCGCTCGCGTCAACGCCATCATGGTCGGTATGGTCGCACCGCTCAGCCCACAGGACATGGAAGATTTGTCCGCATTCTACGCTTCTCAACAGATTGCGCGCAGCGCTGCTGATCCCGCACTGGCACCAGCGGGCGAAGCGGTCTTCCGGGGCGGTAATCTGAACAGTGGCGTGTCGGCCTGTATGGCCTGTCACGGGGCAACGGGTGCGGGCAATCCTGCCGCCAAGTTCCCGGCACTGGCCGGCCAACACGCGGATTACATTGAACTCCAGCTCAAGGCTTTCCGCGCCATGGAACGCGCTAATGATGCCGGTCAGATGATGCGGCAGGTCGCGGCCAAGATCACCGATCAGGAAATCAAGGCCGTCGCGTCCTATGTCCAGGGTCTGCAATAGTTATCGTCTTTTAACCTGAGGTGCCGACCTCCCGAACCACCCCGTCGCTTCGCGCCACCCCTCCTTAGCCAAGGAGGGGAATCCGGGAGTCCAACGATCATCGGAAAAAGCTATAACAGCAAGAAGACCCGGTCAACCGGGCGGATACGGGCTTGAATCTGAGGGCGGCTTTCGAGTCGCCCTTTTTCGTTGCACCTTCCAACCCGAGCGCGGGAACGATGATCCGCTGGTCGGGTCACAGTCAGGCATTCGCCCCTACCTTGAAAACCCCTTCGTGAACGATACCGCCGCCGCGCCGCCTTCCCGCCGGCATACCCTGAGCTGGGTATTGCTGGAATTTCTCGGTTCCATGAACCTCGCCATTACCCTGCTGGTGGTGGTCGCCATCGCGTCGGTGATCGGCACGGTCTTGCAGCAGAATCAGCCTTATCCCGATTACATCCTCAAGTTCGGCCCGTTCTGGTTTGACACCTTTCTGCAACTGGGGCTGTACGATGTTTACGGCACGGGCTGGTTTATCAGCATCCTCGCCTTCCTGATTTTGTCCACCAGCGTCTGTATTTACCGGCAAGCGCCGATGTTATGGCGGGAGATGACCCGCTTCCGTACCCAGGTGCGGCTGGATTCATTGCGCGGTTTTCACCAGCGCGCCGAGTGGCGATGGCCGAATCAGCGTCCCGACGGGGCGCTACAGGCGGTCAGCGACCTGCTCCAGAAACGCGGCTACCGCTGGAAGGTTGCCGATCATGGCGATCATCACATCGTGGCGGCGGTGAAGGGTCGCGTTAATCGCCTGGGCTATCTGTTGACTCATACCGCTATTGTGGTCATCGGGATCGGTGGTTTGCTGGACGGCAACCTGTGGCTGAAAATACGGGAATGGCGCGGTGAATTGCGTATTGAAACCCGCGATCTGGCCGCCCGTGACCTGCCCCCGGAAAGTCGGCTGGCACCGGGCGTCATCCCGGCCTTTCGCGGCAATGTGATGCTACCCGAAGGTTCCAGCGCCAATTTCATTTTCCTGCGGGTGCGCGATGGTTTCGTCTTGCAGGAACTGCCCTTCGCTATTGAACTGAAGGATTTTCAGGTTGCTTATTACGACACCGGTCAGCCCAAGTCCTTTGTCAGCGAGGTGCTGATTCACGATCAGGAACACTTGGGCGACCAGCCGCTGGCCGCGACCATTCGCGTCAACCATCCGCTGGTGTATCGCGGTTATGCGATCTATCAGTCCGACTTCGGCGATGGCGGCTCCAAACTGGATCTGCAAGCCTGGCCGCTGGCTGCGCCCCGCCCAGAACCGGTGGCTGCACAGGGTGAAGTGGGCGAAGCGCTCAAGGTTGGGGGTTCTTCCGGCGCACTGACCCTGGAACTGGACAGCTTCCGATTGTTCAATCTGTTGCCGGAACCGGACGCCCAACCCGGCGACCGGCGCTTTCGCAACTTTGGGCCGAGCTTTGGTTTCAAGCTGCGCGATGCGACCGGGGAAGCGCGGGAATATTTCAACTACATGGCTCCGGTGCAGATGGAAGGGCGCTGGTTCCATATCAGCGGGATGCGCGCCCAACCCGGCGACCCGTTCATCTACCTGCACATCCCGGCGGACGCCAAAAGCAGTCCCGAGCGGTTTCTGCGTTTCAACGCCCGGTTACGGGATGCCGACTGGCTGCGTCAGCGCTTTGAACACGCTGCAGTGCCGGGTGAAAATGCCGACTTCCAGCGTGACTTCAATCGGGTGCGGCTGAATTTGATTGAACTGGTCACGCAAGGCGGCTTTAATGCCGTGGCCGAACGCGCCAAAGCCGTGGTGCCGGCTGACCGGTTGCAGGAAGCAACGACGCTATACCTCAATATCGTGCGCGACACCTTGGCCGAGGTGTTTGTGGAAATCCTGCGCGAGGAAGGTATGGCGGTTGAACAGGGCATCGGCGAGCGGGAAGAAGCCTTTTTCAACGATGCGGTATCCGCGCTGGCGGTGCTGCCGACTTACGGATCGCCGTTCTACCTGCAACTGGCCGGCTTTCAGCAGGTGGAAGCCTCCGGTTTGCAAATCACCCGCAGTAGCGGTGCGGTCGTGGTCTATATCGGCTTTGCGCTGCTGACCCTCGGCGTCTTCATCCTGTTTTATACTTCCTACCGTCGGTTATGGGTTTGGCTGGCGAATGAAGACGGCGCAACCCGTCTGGCGCTGGCCGGAGTCGCCAATCGCCGCCAGATCGAGTTTGCCGATGAATTTGCCGGACTGGCGGCGACGCTGGATCGGCGGATAGTGAATAGCGAGTAGCGAGTAGCGAGTAGCGAGTAGCGAGTAGCGAGTAGCGAGTAGTCAGTGACTATCAATCAGGAGGTCTGTCAATCATGTCGGTAACGCGCGAAGCCATGCTGGAATCGTGGGAGCAACCCTCGTTCATTCAGCGATTGAACGCCGGGGATGGCGTGTGGGCGCTGCTGGTCGTTATAGGTTCGGTTTACGCTTGGTGGCTGTACCGGTCCTACATGGACAGCTATGAGGTCGCCATTCAAATCGGCAGCACCCTGGCGCTGATCGCCTGGGGACAGTACTGGAAACCGGCACGGCTGTTGACGCTGGCCGTGACCACGCTGGCCGTACTGGCGCTGTGGCGCTACGGTGCAGATTATGAATTGCGCAAGAGCAGTTTCTGGCTCAAGTATTTTCTGGAAAGCCAGGCGGCATTCATGTGGATGAGCGCATTGTATGTGCTGGCCACGCCCACCTATTTCGCGGCAATGTTCACCCGTTCCGAATTTGTCGGTAAAACGGCGACCGCGTTGACCTGGTGCGCCACGGTGATGGGCTTGACCGGCCTGCTGGTGCGCTGGCGCGAGTCGTATCTGCTGGGCGCAGACATCGGCCATATCCCGGTCAGCAATCTCTATGAAGTGTTCATTCTGTTCGCGCTAATCACCGCGCTGCTTTATCTATTTTACGAAGACCGCCATCGCACCCGTTCCATGGGCGGCTTTGCGCTGCTGGCGATCAGCGGCGCGGTCGGATTCCTGCTGTGGTACACCTTCGACCGTCAAGCGCATCACATTCAGCCGCTGATTCCGGCGCTGCAAAGCTACTGGATGAAGATTCACGTCCCGGCTAATTTCATTGGCTACGGTGCGTTCGCTCTGGCAGCCATGATGGGGACGGCGTACCTGTTGCGGGCTGGCGCTGAAGCGCGGCGTCCCGATGGCCTGCTGGCGCGGGTGTTGCCGCCACTGGATTTGCTGGATGACGTGATGTACAAGGCGATTGCGCTCGGTTTCGCCGCCTTCACGATTGCCACGATTCTCGGTGCACTGTGGGCCGCCGAAGCCTGGGGCGGTTACTGGTCCTGGGATCCCAAGGAAACCTGGGCGCTGATTGTCTGGCTGAACTACGCCGCCTGGTTGCATCTGCGCATGACCCAGGGCTGGCGCGGCGCACCGATGGCCTGGTGGGCGGTGATCGGCCTGTTCGTGACCTTGTTCGCGTTCCTCGGCGTCAACATGTTCCTGTCCGGTTTGCATTCCTACGGCACCTTGTAGACGCGCTGACCGGACGCCCTTTTTCTCCCACCTAATATCCATGGAGTTCATTCGATGCCCAACCCGATTCGTTATTGGTTGCTGCTCCTCATGGTTTGCGCGCTGCCGTTGGCGGGATATGCCGCCGACCCGCCGCCGTTTGAACAAGGCAAGGACTATGTGCGCTTGCCCACACCCGTTCCACCGGCCACGCCGGGCAAGATCGAAGTCGTCGAAATGTTCTGGTATGGCTGCCCGCATTGCTACGATCTGGAACCGGTCACGCAGGAATGGCTGAAACGCAAGCCGGAGAATGTCGTGTTTACGCGTATGCCGGTTGCGTTCGGAGCCAACTGGGAACCGGGTGCCCGCGCCTATTACGCCGCTGAGGCGCTCGGGGTGCTGGATAAACTGCATCCGGTTCTGTTCGAGGCCTTCCATAAAAAGCGCAAGCTCAATACCGAGGATGAATTGGCGGCGTTCTTTGCTGAACACGGTGTCGATCAGGACACATTCCGCAAAGCGTACAAGTCGTTTCAGACCGAGACCCAGTTGCGGCGCAGCAATCAGTTGGCGCAGCGCTACGGGGTGAAAGGGGTGCCCGCCATTATTGTGAATGGCACATACGATGTACGCTCGCCGCGCATGTTTGAGGTCGTGGACTTCCTGATTGCCAAAGAAGCGCAACCACAGGGCTGAATGCAGAGAGCCGGCATGGCCGATGATTACGCCGAGCCGTACCGGTTGCGATTGCTCAGCTACAATATTCAAAGCGGCTTGAGCACCTGCAACTACGCTCAATACCTCACACGCAGTTGGAAGCATCTGGTGCCGGTGCCGTCGCGGATGGTCAATCTCGACGGCATCGCCCGGGTTTTGGCGAACTATGATCTAGTGGGCTTGCAGGAAGTGGACGCGGGCAGTCTGCGGAGCGGTTTCGTTAATCAGGTCAAATACCTGGCCGATTACGCCGGTTTTGCGCACGTCTTTGATCAGTCCAATCGCAAAATCGGCATGATCTCGCAGCACGGCAACGCCCTCCTCAGCCGCATTCGCCCCGACACGATCCATGAACACAAACTGCCGGGGCGCATTCCGGGACGCGGCGTATTGGAGGTTTGTTTCGGCACCGGTGCCGATGCGCTGCACGTCCTGATCCTGCACATGGCGTTAGGCCGGCGCGGGCGCTTGCGGCAGATTGAATTTCTGGCGGAACTAACTCGGGAATGCCGCCATGTGATTGTGATGGGCGATCTCAACTGTCGGTCAGACAGCCGGGAGATGGCGGTACTACTGGAAAGTGTCCGCCTGTGCGAACCCGCGCCGGGATTGCTCACCTTTCCCAGTTGGCGGCCTGATCGCCAACTCGACCATATTCTGGTCTCCCCCTCGATCACCGTTGAACGGGTTGAAGTCCTCGATCCGGTTTATTCAGATCATCTGCCTATCGCCATGGAAGTTCGCTTACCGGAGGCATTAAGGCGTCAGTTCCTGGGTGAAGGCTCCTGATTAGACGCTGTATAATTCCTCTTCTTTGACATCCTCCCCGCCCTAAAGGACGGGGATTCCTGACTCACTTCAGAGCCAGCGATTGATGCCCCAATCGGAGAATGTTCATTGCAG
>JFJP01005971.1_pt1 | contig 11039 bp, 7 predicted proteins | sample 431651 | NCBI WGS metagenome assembly JFJP01 (sample SAMN02602958, study PRJNA72255) | Microbial mat metagenome, whole genome shotgun sequencing project. | biome: fresh water; feature: sink hole; material: water; isolation source: purple microbial (photo- and chemosynthetic) mats found in...
TGACCGCCATTGGCGACCTGGACGGTGGCAGCGAAGCCTTGGCAGATTATTTTGAGGAAAAATGGGCGCGCATCGAGGCGTTTGCGCGCACCGGCACGTTCGACGCGGCGGACGATAACGGCGAGTTGATCGATGAGGACGATTTGCGAGCCAATGCCTGGGCGAGGCCACGCATTGACCAGGACGAGGTGGCCGACCAGGACTGGATGCAACTGGCCTGGCTGCTGCGCTACGAATGCCCGGACCTGTTCATCGAGATGCTGCTGGTGCTGCGGGCCAAGGCACGTGCCTTTGATTTGGGTCTGGACAGCGAAGAAATGCCGGAAGACGATGGCAAGGTCGAAACCCGAGATACCGACCTGGGCAAAGCCACACCGGCGGCCCTGGAATCTGACGAAGAGTCGGCCATTTAGCCAACATGCCAGCGCCTCAATTGCCTGCAGACAGCGCCGTTTCGCTGTTTGACGCCCGGCCGTTTTTCGAGAAAGCGCTGCGTTTTGGTGTGCAGCAAGGCATCATTGGCCCTGCCAAGCTAGAGGCCATTGCGCAGGAAGCGCCCAAAGGCATGGTGCAGATTGCACGTTATTTTGGCAGCGAGTTTTTACGCCCTGAACTTGAGGCAGCACGCGAGCGCATGGTCAACCTGGTGAGTTTGCACCTTGAGGCTGCCAGCGCCGGCGACTTGCGGGTCGCGGCCGGCTTGCTGCGCGACCATTCGTTGATGTCGCGCTCCAAAGCCGGTGCTGACATGCTCAAGGCGCTGATTGTCATGCCACAAAACACCCACTTTGGAATGAACGAGCGCGGTGGGTTTACCGACCGCCATCTGCCGCAGCTGGCTCGCTGGTCACTCGCCAGTTTTGCCCAATACCAGGCCGAGTGGATGGCGCGCCAGCGGGTGGCGCAAGCTGTCGACGCCGCGCTTTGGCTGGCTGACCATTTGAATCTGGGTGCCGACGACCTGCAAGACGCCGAACCCGACGCCGAGGCGGTGATTCGAACCGCCCTGCTGGTCCTGGCTGCGCGGCGCAAAGAAATGCCAGACTGGGTGGCGTTTGAAAAGCTGGTGCTGATTTTGCGCAAAAAAGAACTTGCCACGGTGGCAACGGCCATCACGCTACCGACATATTTGCCTGGCGAATTCAAGGATTTGGTTGAAACGGTACGACTGTCAGTGCTGGGCGACTTGCCCAAGCTGCTCGACACCCGTTTGCCCGTCAGAAAGCTGTTTGACCAAACACCCGCGTTCATGGGGCGCTATTTCTGGATTGAAGATGCGTTGAGCGAGGTTGTTGAACACGACCGGGCGCACTCTGCAGCGTGGGACAAAGTAACCCAGGGGCACAGCGACGACGCCACCTTACTCACGCTTTTCATGTGTGTGGCTGCTGGCGCAGCGCCCAAGGGCCTGTTGACCGACAAATCGGCGGCCAGCCTGGTCCGAAAAATACGCAAGCATGGGTTGCGGGCTGATCTGGTCAAAGCCTATATTGAGGCGCATGCGCCCGAGCAGAACCGAGAGGACTACACCAGACTGTGGTCTGATTTTGTTGCAGAGGCGCACGGTACCCTGCTCAGTGAGCGCGACGGCAAACTCAGCGATGCGCTGGCGCTGTTGCGGCGCGAATGCAACGTGGCTTAGGACCTATTGGGTAGTTGGGGCCGGGTCAGGCCTTGCGGATTGCAAACAGCTTGGAGAGCTCGCGGTCCATTAACTCTGCGTCGCCGGTATTGAGCTCAAGCAGGCGGCGCAGTTGCGTCAGGCTGTTCAGGTCAATGTGCTCACACTTCATGCCAATGTGAAGCCCCTCAAGGTGAACCACCTTGCCAGACATTTCTATCACCTCTTCACCCTTGGCCAACGGCAATGTCAGTCGGCAGGGTGTTTGTAGTGGCAAGTGTTGCTGCGTGGCCGTTTGGAACAGCGCGCCCTTCAGGGCAATATCAAGCAGTTCGACTTGCAGCGATTGATTTTCCAGATGCAGGCTTACTGCGGCGCTGAAGGGCACCCGAGAAAAAAGGCGTTGGCCATCTGTCGTCATTTTGTTCATGGTGATTTCTTTCAAAAATTGGCTGTCGACAATGAAGCCTTGTAACGGTTCGATGATACGGCCACGCCATGCGAAAAGCCACGTTGGCAGGTTAGAATCTGCCGTTCGGAAGCGTGGCAGAGTGGTCGATTGCACCGGTCTTGAAAACCGGCAACGTTTTACGACGTTCAAGAGTTCGAATCTCTTCGCTTCCGCCAATAGCCTGCTTTGTGCGGGTTTTTTTGCGCCTGAATCTTTCACCTGACCCATGCCTACGCTGCCCATTTGTCTCCAATGCCAACCTCTTCACATCACTGGGCTGACCTGAGTACTCTCGACTTTGCCGCTCGGCAAGCCAGTGGCGAGTTGGCGCGCACCATTGCTGTGTTGCCGGTGGCCGCCACTGAACAGCATGGCCCGCACCTGCCGCTGAGTGTGGACACAGTGCTGGTTAACGGTGTGATTGCTGCAGCCTTGCCGCATCTGGCCCCCGACACGCCGGTGCTGTTTTTGCCGACCCAGGCGGTTGGTCTGAGCCCTGAGCACGCACGTTTTCCTGGCACCCTGACCCTCAAAAACGAGACCATCCTGCGCCTATGGACTGACATTGGCGAGTCGGTGGCCGCCGCCGGGGTTAAAAAACTGCTGCTGTTCAACGCCCATGGCGGCAACGTCAGCGTGATGGACCTGGTGGCGCGCGACCTGCGTGCGCGCCTCGACCTGCTGGTATACAGCGCGAGCTGGTTCAATTTGCCGCTGCTAGATTTGCAAGGCCGCGATGTGAATGCGATGTTTAGCCACGCTGAGCACCGCTTTGGTATCCACGGCGGTGACATCGAGACCTCGATCATGCTGGCGCTGGACCCGACCCATGTGAACATGGGCTGCGCCCAGGACTTTGCCTCGGCATCCCAGGCGCGCGCCGGCCAGTTCGAGATATTGGGCAACGGAACAAGCGCCAGGCTGGGGTGGCAGATGCAGGACTACAACCCGGCCGGTGCGGTGGGCAATGCCGCCGCCGCCACAGCCGACAAAGGCCGCGCCCTGGTGGAGGCTGCTGGCCGGGCGCTGGCGCGACTGTTGGGGGAACTGGACCGCTTGCCCGCTGACACCTTGGTGGCCCAGCCGCAACGGCCTTGATGGCACCCTACGACCTGTTTGCACTGGGTGCGGCGGCTTGCTGGGCGCTGGGCAGTGTCACGTCGGTGATGCCGTCGCGTCATCTGGGGGCCTTTGCTTTTACCCGCTGGCGCATGCTGATGGTGGCCGTCATGCTGTGGTCGGTGGTGGCGGTAACCGGGCATTGGCGCGGCTTTGAGCCCAGCTACTGGGGTGTGATGGCGGTCAGTGGCCTGATTGGCATTTTTGTCGGTGACACCGCCCTGTTTGCGGCCATGAACCGCTTGGGGCCGCGCCGCGCCGGGGTGTTGTTTGCCACCCACGCGGCTTTCAGCGCGGCGCTGGGCTTTGCCTTGCTCGATGAACGCATGGGTCTGCAGGCCTTTGCTGGCGCGGTGTTAACCCTGGCCGGGGTGATGACGGCGATTGTGCTGGGTCGCCACAAGGACGAAACCCACGCCTGGGAAGCCGACCTGGGCCATGTGGGCACCGGCGTGCTGCTGGCGCTGCTGGCGGCGCTGTGCCAGGCGGTGGGGTCCTTGATCGCCAAACCGGTGATGGCGCTGCAAGTTGATCCGGTCATGGCCTCTGCGGTGCGGGTCACGGTGGCCACGTCTGCCCATTTTGTGTTGCTGGGTTCGGGGTTTCAGGCGGCGCGTGCCCAGCAGGCAGCCACATGGCGCGTGCTGGCACAAACCGCGCTCAACGGCTTTATCGCCATGGGTGTGGGCATGACGCTGGTGCTGCTGGCGCTGGAAAAAGGTGATGTGGGCATGGTGGCCATTTTGTCGTCGGTGTCACCGATTTTGGTACTGCCGCTATTGTGGTTTCAGCTCAAGCGGGCCCCGGCACCGGGTGCCTGGGTCGGGTCCATCCTGACCGTGGTGGGCACGGCGTTGATTCTGTGGCGTTAAAACCACCCTTTTGATCTCTGCCCATGCATGGCGCTGTCGCCTGATTTCACTTATGATCGCGATCCAAGAAATCAGGCTGATGCAAGCCTGGGCATGTTTCGTCAGTCGTTTGGATAGTTGTTGAAATTGCCATCTATCACGTTTTTTCTTTCATTTCACCAAAATGCATAGCACGCCCAGCCCGTGTGACTTGCGCCAGCGCGCAGAGGCTGAGTTGCGTCTGAAGGGTCCGCGCCTGCCCGATGTGTCGCAGCATTTGTCGCAATACCAGATGCGTCAGTTGCTGTACGAACTCAACATTTACCAGGTAGAACTGGAGCTGCAAAACCAGGAGCTGCTGCAAACCACGACCGAACTTGAGGCCGCTCGCGCCAGTTATGCCGATCTATACCACCGCGCACCTGTGGGTTATTGCACACTGGATGAGTGGGGGCATATCGTGCAGGTCAATCAGTCCTGTGTTGCACTGCTGGGGCGCCCGGCGGCTGATTTGACCGGCCAGCCCTTGCGTCGTTTTATTGAGCCCGACGACGGTGTGCGTCTTGCCAGTTTTTGTGCTGACTTGTTACACGGCAAAGACAAGCAGTCTATCGAGGTCAGGATGATCGGGCCTGATCGTCGGCCAATTTGGGTACTGCTCGAAGGCTCGGCACTGCGTCAGGAAAACGCCGCACCGCTGTTGCGGCTGATTCTGGCGGATATCACCGCCCGCCGCCAGGCCCAGGAGGCGCTTGGGGCCAGCCACAGCACCCTGACCAGCGTTCTCGATACTGCGCTGGATGGTTTTATGCGCATTGACCTGCAGGCGCAAATTCTGGATGTGAACAGCTCCTATTGCCGCCAGTCGGGCTATAGCCGCAGCGAGCTGCTCGGTCGCGCGGTGTCCGATCTGGATGCCCAGCCCGATCCTGTGAACGCCGAACAACGCATCCGCCAACTGCTTGAGGTCGGTCACCAGGTGTTTGAAACCCGACATTTTCGCAAGGATGGCTCGGTCTGGGATGTCGAGATCAGCGCCAAGTTTCACGACCAGGACGGCGGGCAAATTTACGCCTTTCACCGCGACATTTCGGCACGCAAGAGCCACATCGCGCAGCTTGCCATCAGTGAAGAACGCTGGAAATTTGCCCTGGAAGGCTCTGGCGATGGCGTGTGGGACTGGAACATCCAAACCGGCTACGCGGTGTTTTCAAAACGCTACAAGGAAATGCTGGGTTTTGCCGAGGACGAAATCGGCAACCAGGCCTCTGAGTGGTCCAGCCGCGTGCACCCGGACGACATGGCGCAGACCATGCAAATCCTGCAAGCCCACATTGACGGCAAAACTCAGTCGGCCAAGGTCGAGTTTCGGGCCCGCTGCAAGGATGGCCGTTGGCGCTGGATGCTGGGTCGGGGCATGGTGGTGGAACGCGATGCACAGGGTCAGGCATTGCGGCTGGTCGGGACCAACAGCGACATCCATGAGAAAAAACAGGCGCAACTGCTGGAGCAATTGCGCAGCCAGGTCCTGGAGTTGTTGTCGGCGGGTGCCCCCTGGGGTCAGGTGCTACAGGCGTTGGTGCAGGGGCTCGAAGGCATGATGCCCGGACTGCTGGGCAGCATTTTGCTGGTCGATCCGCCACGGCGCTACTTTGCCCACAGCGTGGCACCCGGCCTGCCAGATTCGTCCATTGCCTTGCAGGCCGGCATGGTGGCCTGCTGGTCGCAGCCGATTCGCTCGGTCTCTGGCCAGGTTCTGGGCAGCGTTGCGATTCACGCACGCCAAGTGCGTCAACCCGATGCGGCCGAGATCGCGCTGGTGGACAGTTGTGCCTATCTGGCCAGCATTGCCCTTGAAAAACACCAGGCCGCAGAAAAGTTGCGCCAGGCTGCTGCCGTGTTCAGCCATGCCCGCGAAGGCATCATGATTCTGTCGCTTGAAGGCCTCATCATTGATGCCAATGAGGCCGCCACCCAGATCACTGGCTACAGCCGCGACGCCTTGTTGGGCCAGAACCCGCGCGAGGTGTTGTGTGCCCGTTTGCAAGGCCTGGAGTTGTACGACACCATGGAGAGCGAATTAAGCGAGCATGGCTTCTGGTCTGGTGAACTCTGGAACCGGCGCAAGAGCGGCGAGGTATTTGCCACCTTGCAGGCCATCAGCGTGGTGCGCGACGAGTCGGGCTTGGCGCAAAACATGGTGGTGCTGTTCTCTGACATCTCGGCGATGAAAAATCACGAAAAAGAGCTTGAGAAACTGGCTCACTTTGATGTACTGACGGCCTTGCCCAACCGCATCTTGCTGTCTGATCGCATGCGCCAGGCCATGGCACAGTCCCAGCGCCGCCAGCAGTCCATTGCCCTGGTGTATCTTGATCTTGACGGTTTCAAGGAAGTTAACGACAGCATGGGGCATGGCGTGGGCGACCGTTTGCTGAGCGTACTGGCCAACCGCATGAAACAGGCGCTGCGCGAAGGCGACACGCTGGCGCGCATGGGCGGCGATGAGTTTGTGGCGGTGCTGCTGGACCTGAACCGGGCCAGTTGCGACGCCATGATGGTGCGTTTGCTGCAGGCAGCGGCACAGCCGGTCTGGATTGATGAGGTCTGCCTGCAGAGTTCGGCCAGTATGGGTATCACGTTTTACCCGCAAGCCAGCGAGATCGACGCTGACACGCTGCTGAGCCAGGCCGATGCGGCCATGTACCAGGCCAAACTGGCTGGCAAAAATTGCTACCGTTTTTTTGAATCGACCCACCCGATCTGACGGGCTAGAGTTGCACCCCTAATAATTTGTTGCGCTGCAACAAAAAAACCCTTGCGAAGCAGTGGGTTTTCCCTATAATTTGGCACATGCTGCACTGCAACATAAATTTTGTGAAGCATGAGCCCACCTGTTACCCCACCTTTTGAAAGACCCCATCATGTTTATAACTGCCGAACAAATCACTGCCTCTAACCAAGCCAATCTGGAAACCGTCAAGGGGCTATCGACCAAGACTTTTGCCGGCTTCGAGAAGCTTGCTGAACTGAACCTTGCCGCTGCCAAGGCCATGTTGTCTGAGTCTTTTGACTACAGCTATAGCCTGATGGCTGCCAAAGATGCCCAGAAATTTATCGCTTTGCAAACCGGCCTGGTTGCGCCCATGGCTGAAAAAGCCGCAGCCTATGGCCGTCATGTGTATGGCATTGCTGTCGAAGCCAGTGCCGAGTACACCAAGGTGTTTGAAGGCAAGGCTACTGAAGGCCAAAAGGCTTTGGGTCAAGTGATGGACAAAGTGGCCAAAAGCGGACCGGCTGGCACCGAGTCTGCAGTGGCGGTGCTCAAGAGCGCCCTGGCTTCGAGCCAAAACGCCATCGAAGCGGCACAAAGCGCTGCCAAGCAGGCACTGGCCTTGGCGGAGAGTAATGTCTCTGCCGTGACTGAAAAAGCCCTGATCGCTGTGGCCGTCAAGCCCTAAGCCACTTCAGGTTTGTGCAAACAAAAAAACTCCTTCGGGAGTTTTTTTACGTGTCGGGCAGACATTTTGGGCAGTTCGCCAGCCAAATTTGACCGGTGTGTGGTTCAAACGGCGGTGCGGCGATGGGTTTGGAGGGTTGAGTTGTCTGCAGGCTACAACAAAGGGATTGACCGGGTTGTCTAAATAGTTCGAATCGATTATCTTCGCCGTTTATTTTTTAAGGGGGATGCGTGAAAAATTCAATTCATAAAGCGCTCGTTTTGGCGCTTTGGGCCAGCGTCGGCGTTGCCAGTGCGGCCACTTTTACAGTGACCAATACCAATGACAGTGGGGCAGGTAGCTTGCGCGATGCGGTTAACCAAGCCAATGCCAATTCGGGGTCCGACACTGTCAACTTTGCGCCAGGGGTTTCCGGGACGATTATCTTGACGGACCAAATCTGGATCGCGGGACCTATGTCGATCCAGGGTCCAGGCGCTTCGACGTTGACCATAGATGCCAATGCTGTGAGCCGGGCTTTTACTATAGGTACCAACTCTCTAGCCTGCCCTGCACTGGACAATGGTGGTGTTGATTATTTGGTAAGTATTTCCGGATTACGTCTTATCAATGGCAGGCGGTCAACCAGCAACGTGGGCGGCGCAATTTATACCGAGCATAGTTTGGCTCTGGATTCGGTGAGTATTGAAAATAGCTTTGCCGCGTTGGGTGGTGGCTTGGGGTTTATGGTGCAATATCCCAATCAAGCGCTCACAATCAATAATACTTTATTTTTAAATAACATTGCCAAACCGTTACAGTCACTCCCTGCTAGCACTCACCATGGTGGCGCTGTATATGTGAGTGAGAAATGCGCATCCATGCCCACCACGGCTCCGGTCACTGTCAATATCAATGCAAGCAATTTCACCAACAATCGAATTCAACCCCTTGGCTTGAGTGCCCGTGGTGGCGCGATCAGTGTGATCAGTAGAGCCGATGTCACTATCAGTAATTCCAGGATCGTCGGAAATGGCGTTGATGCACCTAACCCACTACCCACCCCATTACCAGGCCAAGCACCCCCAACATATCGCGCTGGAGCGTTGTATGGTTATGGCAATAAATCAGTAACTATTAACAGTTCGGAAATATCAGATAACACGGCGACTTCTGCTGTGATCAATAATCAGACCCGTGCTGGTGCAATTGGCCTTGCGCATGATGATGTGGCATTACAAACACCAGAAAATGCAACGGTATTCAAGGTGATTGATTCGACCATATCCAGTAATGCAACAACAGACATGGCTGGGGCGATGTGGCTCTATGGCAATATTGTTTTTGAATTATATAATTCAACAATTAGTAATAATATTGCTGCCAGTGGTTCGATTGGTGCCATTGCTTTTCAAACCGGGACCACGACACCATTATCGAGTAATAATGCATTAGCGCCGAGGTTTAATGCCTATTCTTCGATTGTTGCAAATAGTTCAGCTGGCACGGTCGATGTTGGCATCAACGATACCCCGAACATGTCAGCACTGTCAATCAACGCGACCAATTCGTTGATCAATAGCGTGTGCAGCTCTTGTGGTGTATCAATTGTCGGCAGCGGTAATTTGACCGGTGTGGATCCAGTTCTAGGTGCCCTTGCCTTCAACGGGGCATCAACACGAACCCATGCATTGCTGTCGGGCAGCCCTGCCATCAATGCGGGCAGCAATCCACTCAGTTTGCCGTCCGATCAGCGGTATCGGCCCCGGGTCACCAACGGACAGGCCGACATGGGTGCCTACGAAAAGGAAACGATCTTTACGGTCGCCAATACCACTGACAATGCTGTCGGCAGCCTGCGTGAGGCAGTTTACTGGGCCAGCAACAGCCCTGCACCCAATACCGTCAATCTGCAAGGGCTGTCCGGAACGATTGCCCTGACGAGCGGACCCATCTACATCAAGGGTCCCATGTCGATCATGGGGCCTGGCGCTGGAAGTTTGACCATCGACGCCAACGCCATCGTTAATCCTTACGACAATACTGAGAAGCGGATTTTTGCGATTTCCACAAACTTTACGGCATGTCCTGAACAGGATAATGGTGGAAACGATTATTTGGTGAGTATTTCGGGACTGCGACTTATCAATGGTTCAACCAAATACAGTGGTGGCGCCATTTATACCGAGCATAGTTTGACGCTGGATTCAGTCAATATTGAAAACAGCTTTGCATCCTGGGGGGGAGGACTGGCATTTATGGTGCAATACCCCAATCAAGCCCTTACGATCAATAGATCAATATTCACAAATAATGTCGCCAAACCAAATGGCTTTGTTGCGGATGATGGTATGCACGACGGTGGCGCTATTCGGATTCTGCAAAAGTGTGCACCGTCTATCACCGAACCAGTAACTGTCAATATCAACGAAAGCGGGTTCACCAATAATCGCGTTCAACCTGTTGGGTGGAGTGGTCGTGGCGGTGCGATCAGTGTACGCAGCAGGGCAGATGTCACCATCAGCAATTCCCGAATTAATGGCAACGGCGTAGATGCCCCGAATCCCCTTGTCGCAGACAAAACATACCGTGCCGGTGCGTTACATGGTTATGGCAGTAAATCAATCACCATTCGAAATTCTGAAATATCAAACAACACGGCCACTTCTGCCGTTGTGAATGGGCAGACCCGATCTGGTGCCATTGATCTCGTGCAGGATCATCCAGCTGCGCAAACACCAGAATTGGCAATGAAATTCAAGGTGATTAACTCAACCATCTCCGGAAACACCGCAACTGATTCGGTCGGTGCAATGCGGCTTTATGGCAATGTTGCTTTTGAGCTGTTTAACTCCACCATCAGCAACAATGCTTCTGCCAGCAATTCGAATGGAAGTGTTGTTTTTCAAACCGATGTAACGTCCCCCGCGTCGGCCAGCAATGCGTTAGCACCAACGTTTAGCGCAGTGTCATCAATTATTGCCAATAGTTTGGGAGGAGGTGTTGATGTCGGCATTCGGGATACCTCGAAGATGCCAATATTAACCATCAATGCGACCAAGTCGTTGATCGAAAGCAAATGCAACACTTGTTCCATCGTCGGCAGTGGCAATCTGACTGGTGTGGACCCTGTCTTGGGTGCCCTTGCCTTCAACGGCGGTTCAACGCGAACCCATGCGGTACTGGCTGGCAGCCCGGCAGTCAACGCCGGTAGCAATCCGCTCAGTTTGATTTACGACCAGCGGGGCAGTGCCCGAGTTCAGCGCGGGAAAGCGGATATGGGTTCATATGAATCTTCTATCAAGACAAAGACCGACATAACCCCGATTTTGATGCTGCTGCTCGATTGAGTTCACCCGCGCTTGAAGGCCATCCGCCTTAGGCGTGGGTGATCCAGTCGTCAAACGCGGGTGCGTCCAGGTGCGGCAAGGTGTTGTAGGTTTGCAGCATGTGGCGCTTGGCATTGAAGGTGAACTCGGTCACCGAGCTGTTGCGCAGGCGCATGTTGAGCTCGACCGTGGCCTCAGGGGGCGTGGCCAGCACGTGGCCAATGGCAC
>JFJP01033532.1_pt1 | contig 11039 bp, 5 predicted proteins | sample 431651 | NCBI WGS metagenome assembly JFJP01 (sample SAMN02602958, study PRJNA72255) | Microbial mat metagenome, whole genome shotgun sequencing project. | biome: fresh water; feature: sink hole; material: water; isolation source: purple microbial (photo- and chemosynthetic) mats found in...
AACTGCGGAGCCTGCGAGCCGGTTTGTCCGGTGAGCTGTATTTCAGAAAAAGACGGCAAACGCTTCATCAAGGAGGCTGACTGCATCGACTGCGGTGCGTGCGAATCCGTCTGCCCCGTCAGTTGCATTTCGGAAGCGTAATCCGGTTTTCAGGCCAGCCGATTAGCGGAAGTAAACGGAACGTCGTAGCGGCGCGAGATCAGATTGGCCGCGATGCGGCCGGATTCGTAGATGGTCGGCAAGCCGCTTCCGGGGTGTGTGCCGCCGCCGGTGAGATAACAGTTGTCCACTTCTTCAAATTTGTTGCGCGGGCGCAGGTGAATCATCTGATCCCAGCTGTGCGCCAGATTAAAGGTGGCTCCCTCAAAGACGTTGAGATCGTCGCGCCAGTCGGCGGGTGTCATCACTTTTTCCGCCACGATATGGTCGCGCAGATGACTCATGCCTCCGCGCGTTTCCATGATATCGAGGATGATGTTACGGAAAGCGGTTTTCTTTTCTTCCCAGTCGGTTCCGCTGCGCAGATTGGGCATGGGGACGAGGACGTAAATGGCGGAGTGCCCTTCGGGAGCCAGGGTCGGGTCGGTGAGGCTCGCGTTGCGGACATAGACCGACAGGTCGCCGTTCGGTTCGCGCAGGTGGAAGATGTCATCAACGTTTTTGCGATAATCCTCCGCAAAGAAAATGGTGTGGTGAGGCAGGTCGTATTGTGTGTCGAGGCCAAGGTAGAGCATGAAGGTGGAGCAGGAGAACTTTTTCTTCTGCAACTTTTGCGGCGAATATTTTTTGAGCACTCCGGGCGCAAAGAGGGTGGAGGCCGCGTAGGCGAAGTCGGCGTTGAGGATCACCTCGTCGGCTTCGACCCTCTCTCCGGTTTCCAGCGTGATGCCGCAGGCCGCGCCGTCGCGCACGATGATTTCTTGGACGGGCGAACGGAGATGAATCGTTGCACCGTTTTTACGCGCGGTGTCGGCCATCGTGTCCGAGATGCGGCTCAGCCCGCCGATCGGGTGGTAGATGCCGAAGGCGTGTTCGATATAGGGGATAATCGCAAACATGCCGGGGCATTCCCACGGGGACATGCCGAGATATTTAGCCTGAAAGGTGAACGAGAGGGCCAGCGCCTCCTCGCGGAAATTTTTGATCATGATATCGTACAGGCTTTTGCCGAGCGCCAGATGTGGAACTGCTTTGATCAGATGCGGCGAGAGAAAGGAGCGCCAGGTGTGGTATGACTTTTGCAGGCAGGGGTAGAGTGCGTCGAAACGCGCTTTTTCGCGCGAGAAAAAGCCGGCATACTCATTTTCCTGACCCGGAAAGACTCGGGCGATTTCTGCCGTCATTTTTTCTTCACCGCTGGTCGGCTCAATATACTTATCCTTAAACTGCAGGCGGTACATCGGCTCCAGTTTGCGCATCTCCATCAGCTCATCGCAGCAGGCCCCCGCCTCTTCAAAAACCTCGTCGAGAATCGTCTTCAGCATCAGGAAGGTCGGGCCGATGTCAAACGTGTAGGGGCCGAGTTTGAAGGCACCGTTCCGTCCGCCGACCTGATCTCTCGCTTCAAATACCGATACGCGGAATCCCCGTTTTGCCAGGATCATCGCGGCGGTCAGTCCGCCGGGCCCTGCGCCGACAATCACGATATGTTTTTGTTCCATGAAATATTCCTCGCTTAGTGGGGCGAGACTACGGCTTATTTAGACGAAAAAAAAGTCTCTTTTGACACCTGCTGAATGTAACCTCAGGGCATGTTCAGTCGTTTGTTTGTCAAATTTAACAACAGGTTGACCCGCTTGCGGCGGGCGAAGGTCTTGCCGGAGCAGTTGCTTCTGCTTGTTCCGCGCTGTCTGCAGAAAAACGGCTGTCCGCAAACGCTGGGCGAAACCCTTGACGACTGCAAAGCCTGCGGGCAGTGCAACATCGCCGAGCTGCTGGCGATTCGCGAAGAGTTCGGGATTCGCTGCAGTCTGGCGGCGGGCGGGCGCGAAGCGCTGGCTTTTGTGCGCGATCGGCGCATCAAAGCCGTGGTGGCGGTGGCCTGCGAAAAAGAACTGATGCAAGGGATTCTGGCTGCGATGCCCGTTCCGGTTCTCGGCGTAATAAATATCCAGACCAACGGCCCCTGCCGGAACACCCAGCTCGACCCCGACCTCGTTCGCGCCGCTGTCCGCTCCATGCTCAAATAGGGTAACATCACTGCTCCATTACCTCCTTTCGCCGAGCCGTTACCCCCTTTTCCAAACCTTGGAAGCGGCGAAAACTTCCGAGTCTTTTTAAAAGCAATAACTGGCAGGGGCGGCAACAATTCGGTAGAAACGTTTCCGTCTTTGGAAACATCCGGGAGCAACTGAATGTCGACACGGTTTTTTACGAACGAGCAGCAAAACACGCTTCTGAAAAAATTTGAGGGAGTTTTCACCCACAACCGGGACATTGCGTTTTTCGATGCACTGGTCGGCTACTTTCGCGCTTCAGGATATTTTGCTCTGCGTCCGCATCTGGAACACGTTCCCCATATACGCATTCTGGTCGGGATCAATGTGGATGACTTGCTGGCCCGCTATCATACCAAAGGCCTTTTATTTAAAGGCAATCCACAGCAGACAATCGAAGTTTTCTTGAAGGAAGCAAAGCAGGACGTGCAACAGGCCAGCTATTCGCGAGAAACCGAAGAGGGCGTTTTACAGTTCATTGAAGATGTCGCGTCCAAAAAGATTGAGATACGGGCTCATCCTGAAAAGAAACTGCACGCCAAAATCTACATTTTCCGCCCCGACCCGTTTAATGAGCATAAATCCGGCAATGTTATAACCGGCTCATCGAATCTGACCCACGCCGGTTTGGGCGGGGATGGATCCAACTACGAGTTTAATGTACTTCTCAACGACTATGACGATGTGAAGTTTGCCACGGATGAGTTTGAGAAACTCTGGAAAGAGTCCGTCCCGGTTTTACCGGCTGAGGTGGAAAAGCTCAAAAAGGAAACCTACCTTAACGACGAATTCACGCCGTATGAGCTCTACATCAAGTTCCTGACCGAATATTTCGGCAAAAGCGTGGAGTTTGATCCCAGCTCAGTTGCCGATCTGCCGAAAGGCTTCAAGCGCCTCTCTTATCAGGTGGATGCGGTCAATCAGGGTTTTGATCTTCTCCGGCGACATAACGGGTTTTTTCTGGCCGATGTTGTCGGTCTCGGCAAAACCGTCGTAGCCACACTGATTGCCAAGAAGTTTTTCTATACCAACGGATACCCGGCACATAACAGTCGGACGTTAATTGTTGTCCCGCCTGCACTCAAAGACGGCTGGCAGGAAACACTGGATAAGTTCGGGTTGCCGAATTACCGCATTGTGACCAACGGCAGCCTGCATAAAATCACCGATCCGGCCATCTACGACCTGATCATCGTGGATGAGGCCCACAAGTTTAGAAACGACACAGCCGATGCGTACGACGCTCTGCAACGGCTTTGTAAAACCCCGACAAGACGACAACTTACGGACGGGTCGTTTGCCCGCAAGAAAGTAATGCTGGTTTCAGCAACGCCCCTGAACAACCGCCCAGACGATATTCGCAATCAGGTTTTCCTGTTTCAGGACGGCAAGGATTCGACGCTGGAAGTTTCCAATCTGCAACGCTTTTTCAATCAGTGCTCAGACCAGTACGAGAAAGCAAAGAAACTGCCAGCCATGCCGCAGGTACAGGCGGAAGTCCGGGCCGTTTATGACCGCATTCGCGAAAAGGTGGTCAAGCCGCTAACCGTTCGCCGCACCCGCACCGACCTGAAAGAAAACGACGAGTACCGGAAAGATTTGGAGGAACAGGGGATTGTTTTCCCGAAGATCAATCCGCCCGAAAAAATCCTCTACAAGCTCGATCCGGGTCTCGAATCGCTGTACGACCGCACCATGGCCGCAATCAGCGGCGGCAGAGACGGCCTGACCTATGCCCGTTATCGCGCCATTGAGTTTTTGAATCCGGCGCTGAAAATGAAATATGCCAACGCCGACCTGCTTTCGACCCAGCTTTCCCGGATTATGAAAACCCTGCTGGCCAAGCGGATCGACAGCAGCTTCCATGCGTTCAAACAATCCCTGCGCCGTTTCCGGCAGGCGACGGATGCCATGGTAACCATGTTTGAAAACAACCGGGTTTACATCGCCCCCAACCTCAATGTCACCGAACACATTGTCGATGAGAAGGAGGATGAACTGGTCGAACTGATTGCACAGGCGCAGGAAACCGACCCGACCATCACCACCTGCACAGCAAAAGATTTCGAGCCGGGATTTGTTGACCTGCTCCGGCAGGATGCCGTCATTCTGGCCGGGCTGGTCGAAGAATGGGGTGCCGTTGAACAGGACCCCAAGCTGGATGAATTTATCCGGCGGTTAGAGGATGGTCTTTTTGATCCCGGGCGCAATCCCCAGCACAAGCTGGTCGTCTTTTCTGAATCCAGCGAAACCACGGACTGGCTTAAAGAAAAGCTGTCTGCGCACGGATTCAAAAAAGTGCTGAGCGTCAACTCCGACAACCGGCACACCCTGCGAAATACCGTCAGGGAGAATTTTGATGCCAACCTGCCGCACAATGAGCAGCGCAACGACTACGACATCATTATCTCCACCGAAGTGCTGGCGGAGGGGGTCAACCTGCACCGGGCCAACGTCATTGTAAACTATGACACGCCATGGAACGCCACCCGCCTCATGCAGCGTATCGGGCGCGTCAACCGGATCGGCTCGGTTGCCCCAGTCATTTACAATTGTCTCTTCTATCCGACCGCTCAGGTGGACAACGATATTGAGCTCCAGAAAAAAGCGCTCATGAAACTTCAGGCGTTCCACTCCGCGCTGGGCGAAGACAGCCAGATTTACTCACAGGATGAAGAGGTTCAGAACTTCGGGTTGTTTGATGCAGAAATTCAGGAGGACCGGGATGAACATCTCATTTTCCTCATGGAACTGCGCAAATTCAAAGAAGATCACCCGGAACAGTTCCGCATCATCCGCAACATGCCGTTGCGGGCCCGCACCGGGCGGAAAGATAAAACCAAGACCGGCAGCACCGCCTGCTTCATTCGCAACCCGAAACGCGACGCCTTTTATTTTGTTGCCGAAGATGGCCGGATTGATGAACTCACCTTTGTGGAATGCGCCCGCATTTTCAAAGCCGACCATCCGGAAAAAGCGGTGCCGCTGCATGAAAAGCATCATGAACAGGTATCGCTTGCCCGGGATGACTTTGCCGCCAAACTGCACGAAGAAATCACCCAGACACAGGGGGTGGATGTTCATCAGGGGCCGAACGAAAAGAAGGCGCTGGCCTTTCTGGATGCGTTTTTAAAACTGCCGATCACCGGCGAGCAGGAACGCTATAAAATCAAAGCGGCCAAGCTGGCGATCCGGCTGGCGCGGTTCCAGGAACTTCAGCGCGGTATCAACCGGCTCCAGACGGCCATCAAAAAGAAAAAAATGACCAACGTGGAGCTGCTCGACGCCGTGATGAAAATTTTGAATAAATACCCGCTGGATACGGTTGAGGACTCCGCCCCGAACGTGGAGCTGCTCGACGCCGTGATGAAAATTTTGAATAAATACCCGCTGGATACGGTTGAGGACTCCGCCCCGAAGCCGGTCACGCTCGGACAGCAGGAAAATCTGCAGCCCGAGATCATTTTGTCTGAATCGTTTTGCCGGAAGAGCTGAACATGCCATTAAGAAACCTGATAGATACGTTGCGATCCGAGCCGCACGAAACCGAGTGGCTGGAGTTCAAGGTAAACAATGACCATCCGCAGCTGATCGGGGAATACCTTTCTGCTCTGAGCAACGCCGCCTGTTTATGCGACAAATCCCACGGCTATCTGGTATACGGAATAGACAATGCGACGCACGAGGTGGTCGGCACAGAGTTCAAGCCGCACGCAGCAAAAGCTAAAGGGAACGAAGGGTTGGAACCTTGGCTGGCCCGTCAACTCTCCCCCCGCATCGATTTTAAAATTTTTGAATATGACTATGACGGCCATCCGGTCGTTTTGTTCCGTGTTGATGCCGTCTACAACACCCCGATCGAATTCTCGGGGCAGGCATACATCCGGGTTGGGGAGCAGAAGCGAAACCTGAAAGATTATCCGGAAAAAGAGCGTAAGATCTGGCAGAAAGCACCGCTGACCCCGTTTGAAAGTGGTATTGCCGCCGCAAATCAGAGCGCCGACGATGTGTTCGACAAAATAGACTACCCCGCCTTTTTTGATCTGCTCAAGATGCCCTTGCCGGATAACCGCTCCGGAATTCTCAACAAACTGGAAGAAGAAAAGGTGATCTCACACGGGGACTCCGGATTAAACATCAGCAATCAGGGCGCCATTCTATTTGCAAAAAATCTGAATGCGTTTCCTTCTCTGGTGCGCAAGGCGGTTCGGGTCATCGTTTACAAGGACGACTCCCGTTTAAATGCTGAGCGGGAGCAACCCGGCACCAAAGGGTATGCCGTCGGATTTGCCGGATTGATCGACTGGATACACGACAAAACACCCGCCAACGAATTGATTCAGGAGGCCTTGCGGGTTGATCAAAAAATGTACCCCAAGGTAGCCATTCGGGAATTTGTCGCCAACGCGTTGATTCATCAGGACTTTTCCATCTCAGGAACCAGCCCGACCGTTGAGATATTCCCGTCCCGCATCGAAATTACCAACCCCGGTGCACCGCTGGTGAACACTGACCGGTTTATTGACCATTCCCCCCGATCCCGTAATGAGTCTATAGCCGCATTGATGCGCCGGATGAACATTTGCGAAGAACGCGGTAGCGGCGTTGACCGCGCATTATCTGCCGTTGAGATCGCGCAGCTTCCCGCCCCGGAGTTTCAGGGCGAGGCCGAATACACCCGTGTCACCCTGTTTGCACACCGTGAATTTAAGGAAATGTCCCGTATAGAACGTGTCCGGGCCTGTTATCAGCACTGTTGTCTGCGGTGGGTCAGCAAGGACTACATGACAAACATGACATTGAGGGCGCGTCTCGGTGTAAAGGAAAGTAATTATCCGATGGTTTCAAAGGTGATCAAGGAGGCCCTGGCTTCTAAAGTGATCAAACCAGCCGATCCGGAAAACAAATCGACCAAGAAGAAGTATATCCCTTGGTGGGGATAATCTGTGTAACTGGTGTGTAACTGGTATGTAACTGGCAGGCAAGATGAGTCAATATAAAGTGGTTCTAAAATCAGTAGACACAACATATTGTGGTTTTTAACTGGTATGTAACTGGCAGGCAAGATGAGTCAATATAAAGTGGTTCTAAAATCAGTAGACACAACATATTGTGGTTTTATGCACGGGGGCTGTGTAACTGGTGTGTGACTGGGGGGATTCGAACCCCCGGGGGCTGACGGGACTCGAACCCCCCGATTTTTGAGAAAAAGGCAAATTTATGGATGTAAAGGAACTCAAAGACAAACTCAGCCAGCCGTTTGACTCCGGACGCTGGAAAGAAGTCGTCGAATGCGTCTTCCCCGGCTCGCAATACTGGGCGCATGAACGGGTTATCCCCTCCGACGCGGAGATCGTCGAACACTTTACCGACAAAGGCACCATCCGGCTGGCGGACGGCAAAAATCTGGCGCTGGTCGAACTTCACCTCAAAAAAGGAGCGGTCAACCTCCCCAAAAACCGCGTCAAACTGCGCAGTCTGGTTGCCGGACTGATCGATCAGGAGCGCGCCCACGGCGTCATTGCCGTTTTTGAGCAGGGCGGCAAAGATTACCGCCTCAGCTTTGTGGCCAAAGAAGCCGTCATTGAAGACGGCGAATTCAAAACCCGCGAAACGCCGGCCAAGCGCTACACCTATTTGCTCGGTCCCGGCGAAACCTGCCGCACCGCCGCCGAACGGCTCCACGCCCTGAGTCAAAAGCAGGAACTCAAACTCGACGACATCACCGACGCCTTCAACGTTGAAAAACTGAACAAACAGTTCTTCAAAGATTATCAGGCGCAATACGAAAAATTCTGCTCGTTTCTGGCCGCACCCGAAAACGGTTTCAGGAAAACCGTATTCGGCATTTCCGCCAAGGCGGACGAAAAAGAAGCCAAACCGATCCGCGACTTCGTCAAACGGCTGCTGGGCCGGCTGGTCTTCTTGCAGTTTCTCCAGAAAAAAGGCTGGATGGGTTGCCCAGCGGATTCCAGACATTGGAAAAATGGCGATAAGCACTTCCTGCAAAGCTTCTTTGCCGGTTGCGCCGACCCGGAACACTTCCACAGCGCCTTTTTAACCCCGCTCTTTTACGACGCCCTCAATCGAGAAAATCGCGAGCACGACCTGTTCGACCTCACCGGCACCCGCATTCCGTATTTGAACGGCGGACTCTTCGAGGACGATCTGCCCGCCACCAAAGCCATCGACTTCCCGCCGGACTATTTCCGAGGACTGCTCGACTGTTTCGGAGCCTACAACTTCACCATCGATGAAAACGATCCGATGGATGCCGAGGTCGGCATTGACCCCGAAATGCTCGGCCATATTTTCGAAAACCTGCTCGAAGACAACAAAGACAAAGGAGCCTACTACACCCCGAAAGCCATCGTTCACTACATGTGTCAGGAATCGCTCCTGCAATATCTGAAGACCGGTCTCAACGTGGACGAATCATCTTCTGTGGCTGCGACCGGTGGTCGCGGTTCGCGGTCAACGCCCGCGACTACAGAACTCGAAGAATGGCTCCGCTCGCCAGATAAAACCGTTTCCGATGATCGGAACAACTTTGTCCGCAAAAACGCCCGCCGGATCGAAGAACTGCTCGACGCCGTCAAAATCTGCGACCCGGCCATCGGCTCCGGCGCGTTCCCGATGGGGCTCTTGCAGGAAATCTACCGCTGCAAACTCAACCTCGACTTCACCCTCGACCCGGCGGAAGTCAAACGCGGTATCATCCAGAATTCTATCTATGGCGTGGACATTGAAAAAGGGGCGGTGGACATTGCCCGCCTGCGCTTCTGGCTCTCGCTGGTCGTGGACGAAGAAACGCCGTCGCCGCTGCCCAACCTCGACTACAAAATCATGCAGGGCAATTCGCTGCTCGAAAGCTTCGAGGGCGTTGAACTCAAATTCGAGTGGAAACGCTTTCAGATGCGCGTTGTCGGCGGCGACAAGACGGTGGAAAAAAATCTGTTCGGCGAGATCGTTGACCCGCAGATGAAGATGTTGGATGTCATGTTCACCAACACCGGCGGAAATCTGGATATTGAAAAAATCGAGCGCGACTACTTCGACGAACACGACGCGCAGAAAAAAGAAGCCATCCGCAAAGAAGTGGACGATTTCGAGAAAAACTTTATCCGGAGCGAACTCGACAAGCAGGAACAGGAAGTCCGCCAGCAGGCAAAACGGCTCAAGGCCCGGGCCGTCGGTAACAAACTCTCCGCCCGCGACGAAAAACAATTCCAAACCTTAGAAACCGAACTGGCCCGGCTGAAAGCCGCCAAGGAAAAGCTGGCCGCCATCCAGCCCGGAGAAAAACCCTATTTCCTCTGGCAGCTCTACTTCATGGACGTCTTCAAAAATGGAGGCTTCGATATAGTCATCGGCAACCCGCCGTACGTGTCCATTGAAAGATTTGCCGGAAATCCAATAGTATTGCAATGGGAAGCTGGATTTAAAACATTCGCTCGCCGGGGGGATGTGTACTGCTTGTTTTACGAGAGAGGTATAAACCTAACGAAAAAAGCCGGAATACTCACATACATAACATCCAATAAATTCCTTAAAGCTGGCTACGGAGAAAATCTCCGGAAATTTTTAGGATCATTATCATTACACAAGCTCATTAATTTTGGAGAGCTGCCAGTTTTCGAAGCCTCTGCAGATCCTTTAATTCTTAGTGTTACCAATCTTCCGAAATCGGGGCACAGGACTATGCGGGCATTGTTTGTTGATAATGAAGCAAAAATTTCATATCTGACTGCTGTTATGGCAAGCGAAGCGTTTGCCTATGATTTGGATGCCTTAGATGAGAAGTCCTGGAACATCTCCAGTGGTGGTTCAGACTTGCTCGAAAAAATTAAAAAAGCAGGTATTCCTCTTTCGCAATATTTTTCAAAGAGGATTTATTCGGGCATAAAAACAGGACTAAACTCGGCCTTTTGGCTGACGGCAAAGCAAAGAGCTGACATCATCAAGGCAGACCCTAAGAGTTCCGAAATCATTAAACCTCTCATTCGTGGCAAAGATATTCGCAGGTGGCAGTGTGAAAAATCTGATCTCTACCTGATATATACACATGCTGCCACAAAGATAGCGGAATACCCCGGCGTGCTTGGCCATTTACAAAAATATAGGGCCGATTTGGAGGGCCGGGCTTCAACTCAGCAGTGGTGGGAGTTGCAACAGGCGCAGTACAATGATGGGGTTTGGGGGAAACCCAAAATCTTATATCCTGATATTTGCAAATCCGCACGCTTCGCCTTTTCAGAGGGCGATGCCTATGCCGACATGAAGGGATTTGTTTTAGAATGTAAAGATTTCTACCTTTTGGGTGTTTTGAACTCATCTGTTGTATGGTGGGTTTTAATGCAGACATGCTCACCGTTAGGAGATCCTCGAAATGGAGGACGGTTACAGTTAAAAACCCAATACACATCCCGGATACCCATTCCTGCCGCGCCGCCCGCGCAGCAAACAGAAATCGAAAAACTGGTGGAAAAGATACTGGCGCTGAAAAAGAAAAACCCGGACGCCGACGTCTCCGCCCTCGAAGCCGAAATCGACCAGCTCGTTTACAAACTCTATGACCTCACCGAATCAGAAATCGCTATTGTGGGAAAAGTCGCTTAACTTGGATTAAGCACGGCCTTTAATCCAGGAAAGGCCATTATCCTGGATTTTCGCGGCCAACAACTCAATCCCCGGCGAAGAAGCGGTAGGCGCGTTTCATGGCGGCGAGCGAAATTTTCAGCGGCGGGTAGGCGGCGCGCGAATCAAATTTCGTTGAGCGCGTCAAAACGCTCCGGAAATGGCTGAAGGCGTCGAATCCCGTTT
>JFJP01040557.1_pt1 | contig 11039 bp, 8 predicted proteins | sample 431651 | NCBI WGS metagenome assembly JFJP01 (sample SAMN02602958, study PRJNA72255) | Microbial mat metagenome, whole genome shotgun sequencing project. | biome: fresh water; feature: sink hole; material: water; isolation source: purple microbial (photo- and chemosynthetic) mats found in...
AATTTTTTCATAGGGTTTATTGTTTAAATGGTTAATAATTGATCGTATTTATTAAAATAATACTTTTTAAAGGTAATAATTAATAAAAATATTAAAAATTATTTTTTTTATTTTTTAGTAACCTTAATTTTTCTAGGATGAATAGTACAATTTAATATGATTAAGATCAATTTATATGGGATTAACTCTGGTTAGCTTTTCCTTTTTCGACCTTCTTGAATACTCGCAAAAAATTCTCACCCCATATTTTTTGAATTTCCTTTTTTGTGTAACCTCTTTTTAGTAATTCAATAGTTATGTTTTTCATTTCGCTAGCATCTTTACATCCATTAACTCCGCCTCCGCCATCAAAATCGGTTCCAATACCAACATAATCAATTCCTATAGTTTTTACAACATGATCAATATGATCGACAACATCAGATACAGTGGCCAGTTCCTTTGGATATTTCTGATCTGTATCCTCCCATTCTTTATGCAACTGTTGGCGCTGTTCATCCGAAAGGTGATCATAGTTATCATATTTTGCGCGAAGTATAGCAAATGCAGTATCTCTCTCGGGATACGGTAATGGAGTTTTAACGTAATCGCTTAGAATGCATATCTGGATAACTCCTCCATTCTCCTTTAATGCGATAAGCATCTCATCAGACAAATTACGGGGATTATCACAGATTGTTCTTGCACTTGAGTGTGAAGCAATTACAGGTACTGTTGTTAATTTTAATACATCAAAGAATGCTGAGTCAGAAATATGCGAAACATCAATCATCATTCCCAGGTGGTTCATTTCCTTTACCACTTCTTCGCCAAAACTACTTAATCCATTATGTTCTGGTCCTTTCTTATCGGTAGATGAATCACAGATATCATTATTTTTTGTATGACATAAAGTAATATACCTTGCTCCCAGGTTATAAAATTCTTTTACATTATTAAGATCATTACCAATAGGATAACCATTCTCCACTCCTATATATACAGCACTTTTTCCAGACTTTTTAATTCGATAAATATCATTAGCTGCAAAAGAAATTTCAGCCTGATCAGGATACAAACTAATTTTTTCATTTAGCGCTTTAAACAATTGTAATGCTTTGTTTTTAGCAGCAATGTTACCTGAATCACTCCGTACATTCTGACTTACAAATACTGCCATAAAAACACCATCTAATCGGCCCGCTTTCATTCTTGGAAAATCAACTCTTGAACGTGTTTTTTCAAAGTCATTCCATTTTCCAACATCGTAATTTTCATCAAGAAAACTAAATGGCGTATCAGTATGCGTATCTATTGACACAATCTCGTCATGAATCTTTTCGGCTTTTTTATTCAGATCAATAGAACAAGCCGTTGTAAATAACAATCCTAATGATAGGATGAACAAGAGTTTTATAATTTTCATATTTTAGATTTTGAGTATAACAAATCTATAGACCAATTAAACCAGAAAATGTTTAATTAGAAATTAATTTACTATGAATAAAAAAAAGAGTCGCATTTGCGACTCTAAAGGATTTATTCAATTATTTCCCTGTTTTTTACATATTTTTCGAGCCATTGATCTTGTTCCCACAAAACATGAAGTACAGATTCGCGAGCACTATAACCATGACTTTCTTTTGGCAACAAAACCAAACGAACCGTAGCACCCAATCCTTTTAATGCATTAAAATAGCGTTCACTTTGCATGGTATGGGTTCCATCGTTATTATCAGCAGCGCCATGTATCATTAGCATTGGTGTTTTCATTTTTTCGGCATGCATAAACGGAGACATTTCATAATAAATCGTTGGTGCCTCCCAGTAGTTACGTTCTTCACTTTGAAATCCAAATGGAGTTAACGTTCTGTTATAGGCTCCACTACGAGCAATACCTGCTGCAAATAAGTTAGAATGAGTTAGGAGATTTGCTGTCATAAAAGCTCCATAGGAATGTCCTCCTACAGCAACTTTATTTCTGTCAATATATCCCATCTTATCAACAGCATCGATTGCTGCTTTTGCATTTTCAACTAGTTGTTTAATAAATGAATCGTTAGGTTCTTCTTTACCTTCACCAACAATTGGGAATGCAGCATCGTCGAGAACGACATAACCACGGGTAACCCAAAAAATTGGTGAGCCATAGTAAGGATAAGTAAACTCATGAGGTGATGTTGTAACCTGTCCCGCAGTATTTTTATCTTTAAACTCCTGAGGATAAGCCCACATTACCATTGGATATTTTTTACCCTGCTCGTAATTTAATGGTAAATAAAGTGTTGCAGAAAGCTCCAATCCGTCTTCCCTATTGTATTTAATCAATTCCTTTTTAACGTTTTGAATACTTAAAAAAGGATTTTCAAATTGAGTAACAGGTTTTAGATCACCACTTAAAATATTTCTGAAATAATAATTTGGGTATTTATTTTTTGATTCAATACGTGTTAATAGGATTCCTTTTTTAACATCTTTAAAATCGAAAATTTGTTCGTAGGTTTCTTTACCATCAGCTTGCCATAGCCGTTCAGTAAGTTTTGTCTTACTATTGTATTTGTCTGCAAAGGGTTTAACTCCTTCGTCTGAGATACCATCTCCTAACAGAAACAAATTATCATTATCAATTTCTAATATATTCCTTCCATATTGATTTCTTTTAGTTACAAATTGTCCAGGATCTGTATATCTGTCTTGTTCATTACGATCGAAAATAATTTCCGGTTTACTTTCAGGTTTAGAAGGATTAAAAAGATATGTTTTTGTATTTCGTGTATTCCACCAGTAATCATATGCTAACGCAATATTGTCTGTTCCCCAATCAATACCAGAGAATCGATTAATTGTCTTAAGAATGCTTCTTTTTTCACCCGTGAATGGTGCGTCTAATATGAATACTTCATCACGAAATTCAACAGAAACTTCGGGATCACCTCCATCAAGTACCTCTGCCCAATAGAGTGTTGAAGGTTTATCAGACCTCCATCCCAGGTCACGCATACCTTTTCTTTCGGCCATAAAACCTTTAGGTAATTCTTCAATTAATGGTACTTCGAGAATTTTCTTAATAAGTTTCCCTTCTTTATCATAAATAACTGTTGTCGAAGGAAAACGATAATAAGGAACTAGGTATGAGTAAGGTCGTTCTATTGTAGTTATTAAGATATAGTTTCCATCAGGTGAGAAATTTATTCTTTGGTACATTGCGGTATTCTTCCAACGCTTCGATTGCCCATTTAATTCGAACCTATATAACTCCGACAACACTAATTGTTCAAAATTATGTTCATCGTTTTTATTTTTTAATAAGTCCTGATGAGTTCTGTTTTGAGCTTTCTGTCCTTCGTTAATCGAGATTGTAGGTCCAGTTGGAATAGCATCTTGTTCATTTATTAATGATTTTTTTGTTAAAGGAAGTATTTTTACCAGCAGTCCTTTATTATCCTGAAACCATTCGAATGGTTTTCCCAGGTTTGCATTCAGATTATCATTTGAAATTTTTCTTGCTGTTCCTTTGTTAATCTCTAATATCCATAATTCAACTCCTTTAAGGGTAGTAATTGTAAAAGCCATCATACTTTGATCAGGAGACCATGATAAATTTGAGATTCGAGCATTTGCTGGCAAATCTTTAATATTAATTTCTTTATTGCTGTTAATATCAAGTATTGCTAATTTAGTATAATATCTCTCTCTGCTTGAAATATTTGTAACAGGATTAATGCGCAATCCACCGAGACGAAGCTCTGTTTCAGATAACTCTTCAATGCTCTTATATTGATTACGATAAGCCAATACAGCAAAATCTCCTTTATTGTTTAATATTACAACCGGGGGAAGATCAACATCTGCCAATTCAAGAATTTCTTGTGGAGGTTTCTGGTAGCTTAGATCAATTTGAGCTTGGGTATTAAGTACAATGAGTATACCCAATAGAATAGTAATAAGGTTGGATTTTTTCATATTTTTTTATTTGATTGGACACAAAATTTCGTTTATTGTTTAATCTAAATACTTAATATCTTTTTCCGTCTTGTCTAACCATTGGAACAAACCTAACCGGAGCAACTGATTTCTTAATTAATTGACCATCTTTTTTTTCAAATAGAATCAGTTCTTGAACAATACTGCCACCCAAAGGAATAATCATTTTACCACCTTCTTTAAGCTGTTTTTCAAGAGGTTTGGGTATATCTGTAGGTGCACAGGTAACAATTATAGCATCAAAAGGTGATTTTTCCGGCCATCCTTTGTATCCATCGCCAATTTTTGTGTAAATATTTTTATAACCCAGATCAAAAAGCAAATCTGTAGCAATCTGTCCAAGTACACCAACAATTTCAATTGTATAAACCTCTTTAACTATTTCAGCCAAAACTGCAGCTTGATAACCTGACCCCGTTCCAATTTCAAGTACCTTCATATTGGATTCCAATTCAAGTAAATCGGTCATTAACGCAACTATATAGGGCTGTGAAATAGTTTGACCCTCGCCAATTGGCAGAGGTCTGTCCTCATATGCCATTCTTTCGTATGCTTCGGGTACAAAAAGATGTCTCGGAACATTAATCATGGCCTGGATAACTTTTTGATTGGTAATACCTCTGGCAACAATTTGCTCGCGTACCATTCTCTGACGTACTTTTTGATACTTATCATTTTGTTTTGAGTATTCACCTTTTGATGAAATGTTAATGATAAGTACAAGTATAAGAAAAGTAGTTTTTAATATTTTATGAATCATGGAATCACTAATTATGGATTAAATTTATAAAAATATTAAACGACCTACAAAAGGAATACCATAGAATGATTTTTATTTTTGCAATATTTGAGTGAGATGGATTATGAAACTATTTTATAATGGTGTTTGATTTCATTACCATAATTTTACAGGATATTTTCCTGTTAATGTAAGCTCATTAATTTTTTCCACAACTATAGGTTTATCTTCCTGGTAGGTAACCCCAAACCATTGATCTTTTGCTTCCAGGACCTTTACTGTTGCATTTCCTTCATTAACTTGGTAACTAACAATGCTTGGTATATAGTATTCTGATTTTAAATTATCAAAATTAGTAATGATAAACTTTGAGAATTCAGATTCAAGCGCACTAAAAACGTCTGGAGTAAAACCCCAGAAATTCATCGAAACATATTCATTGCCAGACAGAACAAGTTCCTTTCCATTATCATCTGCAACAATAATATCATATTTCCATCCTATTTTGGTTCTTTCAATAATATCAGTCATTTCCATATTATTATTCACAGTACAAACCCCACGTGAAACATGTCCATGCTCAGATAATGTATTTTTGAGCAAATAGCCGGCCATGCAGTATTTCCCTTTTAAATTATTTTGTTGACTTTTCATATAATCAGCTACCACTTTAAAAGCACTTTTTCCATAAAAATCGTCGGCATTAATTACCACAAATGGTTCGTGTATTACGTCTTTAGCCATCAGAACAGCATGACCTGTTCCCCATGGTTTGGTTCTTCCTTCAGGTGGATTTATTCCAATAGGAAGGTTTTCTAATTCCTGAAATACGTATTCAATTTTGATTTTTTTACTGTATTTGTCAAAAAGAAGTTCTTTCATATCTTTTTCAATATCCTTTCGGATTATAAAAACAATCTTATTAAAACCAGCTTCAATGGCATCATAAACTGAATAATCGATAATTGTTTCACCACTTGGTCCAACTTTATCGAGTTGTTTAAGGCCACCATAACGGCTACCCATTCCTGCTGCTAAAACTAATAATGTTAAATCCATGATTAAGGTAAAAGTTTAAAGTTTAAAGTTTAAAGTTAAAAGATAAAAGTAAAAAAGGTAAAAGTTAAAAGACAGAAACGTTTTAAGTTTAAAGATTCTTACCAGTTATTTTTTTATAGGTTTAAGTTTATATCCCCACATACCAAAGTAAAAAATCATTAGGTAACATGGAATACATATCCAATAAGCATTTTGAGGTGAATTAGCAAAATAGTCAACCAGTGCACCCCAAACTAAAGGTAAAGTTGCTCCACCGGCAATTGCCATAATTAGAAGCGATGATGCTGTTTTAATATGTTTTCCAGTATTGTGAATTGCAAGCGGCCATATTGCCGGCCATACTATCGCATTTGCAAATCCCAACATGACAATAAAAAAAATAGAAGTTGTTCCTGATGTAAAAATTGCTGCAAGTGTAAAAATGATACCGAGTAATGCACTTATTATTAGTGCTGTTCTTTGCGAAATCACTTTTGGAATTAGTATTAATCCAATAAGAATATAACCCACAACCATTGCCACCAATGTATAACTTGTAAATGCTTTGGCTACAGCTATATCGATACCTAATAGCATTCCATAACGAATAATTGTATCTCCGGCAATAACTTCGGCACCAACATAAAAGAACAGAGCAATAACACCCATCCAAAGATGTGGAAGCTGGAAAATACTTTTAACTCCATTATTATTAGATGAGTTCTCGGTTTCATTATTTTCTTCGCGCTCAATTTCAGGTAAGGGGGAAAAACGCATCATTATACCAAGCAGAAATAAACTAATTGCAATAACTGAATATGGTGCTATTGCTCGATAAGCAAGAGCATCGAGTGCTGTATTCTTTTCTGCAAGGCTCATGTTTGCCAAACTGTTTACAAAACTATCACCATCGCTCAAAATAAAATAAGCAAGAATTAATGGAGCAAGAGCTCCGGCAATTTTATTACAAACACCCATTATACTTATTCTGCTCGCGGCAGTTTCAACAGGACCAATAATCGTGATATAAGGATTGGATGAAGTTTGTAAAACTGTTAAACCTGTACCCAAAATAAATAAACCGATTAAAAATATTGGATATGAACGAGTTAAAGCAGCTGGAACAAAGATTAATGCACCAATAGCCATAATCCATAATCCAACCATCATTCCATTTTTAAATCCGGTTTTATTTAATACCCAACCCGATGGAATGGCCATTACAAAATAAGCTATATAAAAGGATGATGCAACCATCAGAGATTGAAGATTATTAAGCTCACAAGCAATTTTCAGATAGGGAATTAAAATACCATTCAACCAGGTAATAAAACCAAAGAGGAAAAATAAAACTCCAATAATAATCATTGAAGTTATAAATTGTTTGTTTTTAGAATTCATTAAAAAGAGTATTCGTTTCAATAGAACAAAAATATTAATTATTTGGGATTTTTTATCTTTAAATAGATTTAACAATTACTTTTTATCATGTTTCTTAATTCAATTCTTTAATTGAATTTTCTAAAAATAACATATGATTTTTTCTCTTTTTTCAATAATGCATAAAAAAATAAGTTTATTTTTAGGAATAAATTTAAAAATCACACCATGAGCAAAGAAACTATTGAAAGTCTGGTTTTTCAAAATAAAACAAAAGATCAGCTTATTGAAGATACTCTTACAAGTCTTTCAGCATTATTAGCAGATATTTTTACTGGAAATGATGTAAATGAGTTAAAATCTGAATTCCCTGAAAAGATTCAGATTGAGGATATTGGTGTTGAATTGCATCATGTGGCTATTTATATGGAAAATAAGGAATTTGAAACTCCTTGTATTGAGGTTGCTATTAATATGGTTTTCGAGAAACAGGAATATGAGTTGGGAACTTATGCTTTAATTTTTGACGAAAAAGGTGAACAGGTTGATGAAATTTTAAATCTTGAATAACAGGTGATTTATATTCACAATAAAGCATTTCAGTTATTTTTTATACTAGGCCTGATTCCTCAATTGGTATTTTCTCAGTATTATAGAATTGATACTACCCAAGCAGCAGATTGGTTAATTAGTCAGTTTTTTTTAAAGGATAATCAGAGTGGGATTCAAATTAAAAATATCAAATACTCAGGAGAAAAAATAAGTTTGGGTTATTTTATTTATAAAGGAGAATTCAATGTGCTTCCATCAGATGGCATAATCTTAAGTACTGGAAATGTTCTTGATTCTGAAGGATCACATGGTAACATTGCATCAACGGAAAACCATTCTGATGGTGATTCGGATATTGAAATGATTGTTAATAATAAATCATTTGATGCAGCAAAAATTGAGTTCGATTTTATGTCTTTTTCTGATAGTGTTTCTTTCTCATATGTTTTTGCATCCGAAGAATATCCGGAGTATGTAAATTATGGAGTTAGTGATGCATTTGCCTTTTTGATATGCGAAAAAGATGCAAAAGAAAAAATAAACATTGGCACATTACCCAACTCAACAATTCCTATTACAATTGATTTAATAAATAATAAGGTTAATAATCGTTTTTTTATTAATAATTCACATATTGATTTTGCCGAACAAAACTATTCTAAAGCAGAAGCCAGGTTTTATTACGAAAATAATCGTTTGTTTGAGTTTGATGGGTTCACTGTTGTTTTAGAAACAGGGATTAAATTAAACCCATATTCTTTGTATCATTTTAAAATTGTAATTGCAGATGTGGGTGATCAAAAATTTGATTCCTGGGTACTTCTAAAAGCTAATTCATTTTCGAGTTGTGGAGAAGTTATTAATCCGAGTGATAGCGAGCTAAAAGAATACTTTAAGCATTTTACTAATGATTCAATAAATATTGCCAAAAATGATAATAGCATAAGTATAACTGCTCCTATTTATTTCGATTTTAACAGATCTGGTGTTAGGAAAGATTCATATTTACTATTAGATCAACTCATTTCGATTCTAAAATATTCAAATTACGCAATCGAAGTGAATGGTTATGCAGATAAAATTGGTGAAATAAAGTACAATCAAAAATTATCTCAACAGCGTGCAGATAATGTAAAAGCCTATTTGGTTTTAAATGGTATCTCCGAATCAAGGATTCTATCTTTCGGAAAAGGAATTTTTAATCTTGAAAATAATAATTTGTCGAGAAAAGTTGAGTTTATTTTGAAATAATTTAAGTTACAATTTTATAAAAAAGGCTCCTTTGGAGCCTTTTTATTATCTTACCAATTTAAAGGCTAGTTCGAGTTTTTCTGTCAATCGTTTGAAAACTTCTTCTTGTGTTCCTAATCCATCAATATGATAGATGTTTTTTTGTATTTCGTAGTACTCTAAAACTGGAAGTGTTCTATATTGATAAGTTTCTAATCTTCTTACAATTACATCAGCATCAATATCATAGTTTCGTTTATCTGGAGTTTTACTTCGAGCATTTAATCGTTTCATCGATTCAAGTAATGAAACATCCAAATGGAAAACACAAGAGACAGATGAGTTAAGTTTTCGTAATAATCCATCTAAAATATAAGCTTGGACAATAGTTCTTGGATATCCCTTAAAGAAAAATCCTTTTGCATTTGGGTGCAATTGAATTTGTTTTTCAATAAGCTTTATGGCAAATTCATCGGGAACAATATCACCTTTTTCCATATATTCTTTAGCGCTTAAACCCATTTCAGATCCTTTTTCAATTTCTCGTCGGAGTAATGATCCTGTCGAAATATAAACAAGGTCATATTTATCAGCAAGTAATTTTCCCTGAGTTCCTTTACCAGATCCTGGAGGGCCAAATAAAACAACATTTAACCAAGTTTTAGTTAATGTGTTCTCAACCACATTAGTAATTCGATTATAAATCTCATCAACAGTTCCAACCCCATCAACAGCATAGCAAATCCCTTTATCTTTGTAAAATTGTGCTACCGGAACAGTTTTATTATGATATTCTTTTAATCTATTTTGAATTACCTCTAAAGTATCATCTACTCTGTTTTCCTTTTTTGATCGTTCAAGCATTCTATTCATTAATATATCATGTGGAACTTCGAGACTTATCATGCAGTTTAATGAAGTATTTAATTTCAATAATAATCCCTCAAGTATATATGCCTGTACAACTGTTCTTGGAAATCCATCAAACAGAAACCCATTTACTTCTTTATTGGTTTTAATCTTTTTTTCAATAATTTGAACGATTATTTCGTCTGATACCAATCCACCCTCCTCTATTACACTTTTTGCCTGTTTACCAAGCTCAGATCCTTCGGTTATTTCTTCTCGTAAAATATCTCCAGTTGATATATAGGCAAGATTATACTTTTCGATCAGAAGTTTCGACTGAGTACCTTTTCCTGCGCCTGGAGGACCAAATAGTGCGATATTGAACATGATTAATTTTTTAAGGGTTATTTATCAAAAATAAAAAAAAGCATCCAATTGCCAATTTTTTATGCAAAAGAATATTTGGTAAAATAAAAAAGCTCAACAGAAATACTGCTGAGCTTCATTTATAAAAAGATATTTTTAAACTACAGTTAAATATGCATAAGCATATGAAAATCGACCACTTTCAGGAACCATAACCAAAATTTTTTCGCCTTTTTTTAGATTGCCTGAATGGAATAATTCATCTAATATTACATAAATAGAAGCAGATCCTATATTTCCTACACTAGTTAAATTAGTAAACCATTTCTCATCATTAATTTCAATATCCTGCTTTTTTAATTCATCGTACAATTTTTGCTTAAAATACATGGATGATAAGTGGGGCAAGAAATAATTTACATCTTTATGTGAATCAATATTTCTCTTTTTAAGAATATTTGCAAGCGGAGTAATACACCTGTTTACAACATATTTATCGAGCAATTTAACATCTTGTTTTACTGAAAATATTGATTTTTCTAACCATAATTCTGGATCAAATTCACGCCAACCAATTAAATTTCCGTTTGCATCTTTATCTGAACCAGCATACATACATGCTTCAAGTTCATTTGCATAAGAAATTGTTTCAATCCATTCTATTTTTAAAGAAATGTTGTTTTCATTTGGCTTATTTTCTAGTAACATTGCTCCTGCTCCATCTGATAACATCCATCTTAGAAAGTCCTTTTCAAAAGCTAAAATTGGGTTTTGTTCGAGCTGGTTGGTACAGTTCATTTCTTTATTAAACTTATCTGCTCTTAATAATGTTGAAATAACTTCCGAACCGGTAGCGACTGCATTTCTTGACGACCCTGATAAAACAGATAAATAAGCATATTTAATAGCATGCATTCCTGCG
>JFJP01040558.1_pt1 | contig 11039 bp, 6 predicted proteins | sample 431651 | NCBI WGS metagenome assembly JFJP01 (sample SAMN02602958, study PRJNA72255) | Microbial mat metagenome, whole genome shotgun sequencing project. | biome: fresh water; feature: sink hole; material: water; isolation source: purple microbial (photo- and chemosynthetic) mats found in...
TTTATGCAGTTGCATCCCCTGCGGCAAGGGTTGTCGATGCTGCTCTTCGGCCTGGGTTTCACCGGGCTGGCAACCTTCGTCGCCGCTGTTATCGTCGGCCGGCGTAATTATCTGGAAGCACTGGTGCGTGAGCGCACCAATGAACTGAAGGAAAGCGAGCAATCCTATTATAATCAATTTGCCTCCAGTTCCTCCATCATGCTGCTCATCGACACCCAGACCGGAATGATCCTCGATGCCAACCATGCGGCTGTCGCCTTTTACGGTTATTCGCATGAGCAGCTGCTGTCCCTGCGCATGGCGGAGCTCAATATTCTCCCGGAAGAAGAGATACAAAAGGCCATGGCGACAATTCCCGAGGGATCGGGCAAGCGCTTTCAGTTCAGGCATCGGTTGGCCGATGGTTCCCTGCGCGACGTCGAGGTGTCTGTCAGCAGTATCCACTTCCATGGCCGCATGGTGCATCATGCCATAATTCACGATATAACCGAGCGTATAAAGATCGAACAGTCGCTGCGGGATAATGAGGCGCTGCAACGACTTCTCCTGGCGCATCTGCCGGTCGGGATACTGATAATCGACCCGGTGACGCGGATTATCGAGCAGGCAAACGATCATGCGGCACACCTCTTCGGCGCGCCGGCAGCAGAGCTCGTCGGCCGCCGCTGTCACGCCTTTCTTTGCCCGACCGAGGAGGCGGCCTGCCCGGTATGCGATCTGGGGCAGGCAATGGATAATTCGGTGCGGCAGATGCTCTGCGCCGACGGCAGTTACCTGACTCTTTTGAAAACCGTTAAAGGCATTGAGCTGCACGGCCGCAACATGCTTTTTGAATGTTTTATTGATATTACCGATCAAAAGCGGATGGAGGACGAACTGCGCCAGGTCTCCGATCGGCTGACGGTCGCCACCCGGGCCGGAGGTGTCGGTATCTGGGCCTATGACATTGCTGCAAACCGCTTGGAGTGGGATGAGCAGATGTCGCGTCTTTACGGCATTACCCGGGCCGAATTCATCGGCAACTATGCGGCCTGGCAGGGTTTGATCTACCCCGAAGATCGCAGAAGCGTCGCCCGGGGGATCGAACAGGCCCTGCAAGGCGAGAAGGATTTCGACACCGAGTTCCGTGTTGTCTGGCCGGACGGCAGCATTCACACCATTCGGGCCCTGGCCCTGGTGCAGCGTGATGCCTCCGGTGTTCCCCGGCAGATGATCGGGACAAACTGGGATATTACCGAACAGAAAAAGGCCGAGGAGGAGCTTCGGACAACCAATGCTTATCTGGAAAAAGCAACGGCTCTGGCCAACGATATGCGGCGCGAGGCCGATCTGGCCAATGCCGCCAAGAGTGAGTTTCTCGCCAATATGAGCCATGAGATCAGAACGCCGATGAATGGTGTTATCGGCATGATCGGCCTGCTGCTGGATACGCGGTTGGACGAGCGGCAACGTCATTACGCCGAGCTGGTTCTTTCAAGCGGTGAATCGCTGCTCGGCCTGCTCAACGATATCCTCGATTTTTCCAAGATCGAGGCGAAAAAACTCGATCTTGAGGTGCTTGATTTTCATCTGCCCAGTCTCTTCGATGATTTTTCTGCAACCCTTGCGGTAAAGGCCGAGGAAAAGGGTTTGGAACTGATCGCCTCCATCGATCCCGAGGTGCCGGAGAAACTTTCCGGTGATCCCGGCCGGCTTCGCCAGGTCCTTACCAATCTGGTGGCCAATGCCATTAAGTTCACCCCGACCGGCGAGATCGTTCTCTCTGTTTCCTGCCTGGAAGAATCGGATACCGATGTGCTGTTGCGGTTTTCCGTGCGCGATACCGGTATCGGCATTCCGGCGGAAAAAGCCGGAATCCTTTTCCATAAGTTTACCCAGGTTGACGCCTCGACGACGCGGAAATACGGCGGCACCGGTTTGGGGCTGGCCATTTCCAAGCAGCTGGCCGAGCTCATGGGTGGTACCATCGGCATGGAAAGCAGGGAAAACGAAGGTTCCGAATTCTGGTTTACCGGCCGTTTCGGCAAACGGCCGGGCGGCCACTCCGGGGAGACGGTTTCGATCGCCGATCTGAGCGGTGTGCGTGTGCTGATTGTCGATGACAACACCACCAACCGGGAGATTCTCGGCAAACGGCTGGCCTTCTGGGGTATGCGGCCGGCGGAAGCGGCGGAGGGTGAGGCCGCTCTGCAGCTTCTTCGCCAGGGACTTGCGGCTGACGATCCTTTTCGCATCGCCGTCATCGATATGCAGATGCCGGGAATGAACGGCGAAGATCTCGGTCGCATCATAGCGGCGGACCATCAACTGGCCGACACCCGGATGGTCATGCTGACCTCCCTCGGTGGTCGAGGAGATGCCAAGCGATTTGAACAATTGGGCTTCACCGGCTATGCCACCAAGCCGGTACGGCATAGCGATTTGCAGGCTATCCTCGTGCTGTCGCTTCGGAAAAATGGCGACAGGCAAGCGATTGTAACCCGTCATACCGTTCGAGAGATAAACGGCCCGACGGTTTCCGGCAGGGGACGTATCCTCCTGGTGGAAGATAATATCACCAACCAGCAGGTGGCCTTGGGGATTCTCAAGAAATTCGGCCTCAGTGCCGATGCCGTTGCCAATGGGCAGGAGGCCTTGAATTCTCTTGCCGCCATCCCCTACGATCTTGTTTTTATGGATGTACAGATGCCGGTTATGGGCGGCCTGGAGGCGGCGCGGGAGATTCGTAATCCGCAGTCTGCTGTCCTCAATCACCGGATTCCGATCATTGCCATGACCGCCAATGCCATGCAGGGGGACAAAGAAGAATGTCTGCAGGCCGGCATGGATTTCTACCTGTCAAAACCGGTCACTCCGACCTCTCTGGCAAAAGCCCTGGATATGTGGCTGCCGGCAGTTGAGGTGGCGGCAAGGGAACAGCATCCTGCCGAAAGTGAAAAAGTCCCGAATTCCCTCGTCGATACCGATATGGTGGTATTCGACAGACAAGGGATGATGACCCGTCTTATGGATGATGGCGAATTGGTGCAAATCGTCTGCGATGGATTCATCGGCGATATTCCCTTGCAGATGACGGCGCTCCGCGGTTATCTGGAAAAGGGCGATGGCGCAGCTGTTGAACGGCAGGCGCATACCATCAAGGGTGCCGCGGCCAATGTCGGCGGTAATGCGCTGCGAGCGGTTGCTTTACAAATGGAGGCTGCGGCAAAAACCGGTGATCTGGACATTGCTCGGGCTCTCCTGTATGATCTGGAAAGGCAGTTTGCGAGCCTGAAAAAGGCAATGATGGAGCAGGTGTAACTCCGCCTCAAAGGAAATTTTTATGAAAACGCTCATTGTTGAGGACGATTTGACCAGCCGTCTTCTGTTGCAGGAATTTCTCAAGGAATACGGTCCGATCCAAATAGCCGTCGACGGGGAAGGGGCCATTGGTGCCGTACGGGCGGCATCGGAGGCGGGGGAATTTTTTGATCTCATCTGCCTCGATATCATGCTGCCGGAAATGAATGGCATTGAGGTGCTTCGCCAGCTGCGTGAACGGGAGGAAGCGAGAGGGATAATGCATAGTCAAGGCTCGAAGATCCTTATGATCACCGCCCTCGGCGATATAAAAAACGTCATGGCCGCCTACAGCAATCTTTGTGACGGCTATCTCACCAAACCGCTTGCCAAAGCCCAGTTCCAGGAGGAACTGCGGAGACTCAAACTTATCGAATAGCTATGCGGATACTCATTGCCGATGATGATTTTACCTCCCGAACGGTACTGGCCGGCGTCTTGCGAAAAAGTGGCTATGAGGTCGTGGTGACGGTCAACGGTGCCGAGGCCTGGCAGGTTTTGCAGCAGGCCGATGCACCCCGGCTGGTGATTCTCGACTGGATAATGCCGGAGATGGACGGCCTGGAAGTTATCCGTCTGGCCCGCGGCGAACAAACCGAGCGGCCACCGTATATCATCCTTTTGACAACGAGGGGTGAAAAATCCGATATCATTATGGGCCTCGATGCCGGGGCCAATGATTATCTGGCAAAGCCCTTCGATTCCGGGGAGCTTCGTGCCCGTATCGAGGTCGGGCGGCGGATGGTCGAACTGCAGAATGCCCTGGTGGAAAGCAAGGAGATTCTGGCGCATCAGGCCAGCCATGATCTGTTGACCGGACTGCTGAATCGTCGGGCGATTTTCGAACGTCTCGGTCAGGAACTGGTCCGTTCCGGACGTTCCGGCGACACCCTGGCCGTCGGCATGATCGATATCGATCATTTCAAGCAGGTCAACGACAGGTACGGCCACCAGACGGGCGACGATGTCCTCTGCGGCTTTGTCCAGCTGTTAAAGGAAAGCTTTCGCAGTTGCGATGCCCTGGGGCGTATCGGCGGGGAAGAATTCCTCGTTATCGCCCCGATGAGTCAGGAAAATGACGGCCTTGCCGTTTTCACCCGAGCACTCGGCAACGTTGCCGGAAACGAAATTACAACGCGGACGGTGCCGCTGGCAATAACCATGAGTATCGGCCTGACCATCGCTACCTGGCAGGACTCGGTGGATAAGATACTGGAAACGGTTGACGACGCCCTGTATCAGGCAAAGAAAGAAGGACGTAACCGAATAGTGCAAAGGAGCGGTACCGTCTGAGCAAACGGCTGTCGGTAAAATTAACCGGCCAAAGCCTCCCTGACCTTGCTTGCCAGATCCTGTAAACTGAAGGGTTTTTGCAGAAAGTGCACACCTTCATCCAATACCCCGTGGTGGGCGATGCTTGCATCGGTGTATCCCGACATAAAAAGGCTTTTTACTCCGGGTTTTAAGGTGTTGATGGCCCTTTCCAGTTCAACACCGTTCATTTCCGGCATGACGACGTCGGTGATCAGCAATTGCAAGTGTTCAAGGTTCTCTCTGGCCTTTTGCAGGGCGATACTTGGTTTCTCGGCAGGAATAACCGTATAGCCGAGTTTTTCCAGCATGGTCTTTGCCACGGAGAGGATAGTCTTGTCGTCTTCAACCACCAGCAAGGTTTCGCCATTGCCCGTGGGCGTCTCGGTAATGGCGAGAGGAGTGGTATCCACAGCTTCGCCGACAAAGCGGGGCAGATAGACTTTGAAGGTGGTACCTTTGCCCGGTTCGCTGTAAACATTGATAAATCCGCCGATTTGCCGGGTGATGCCGTATACGGTAGCAAGCCCCATGCCTGTGCCCTGACCCATTTCCTTGGTGGTGAAAAACGGCTCGAAGATTCGGTCGATAACGCTTTTCTCCATGCCGCAGCCGTCGTCGCTTACGGCCAGCAGCACATATTCTCCCGGCAAACTCTCCGCATTGATCTTGCAATAATTTTCGTCAAGAAGGATGTTTCCCGTTTCGATTCCGACCTTGCCGACACCGATGATGGCATCCCGGGCATTGACTGAGAGATTGACGACGATCTGGTCGAGTTGCGAGGTGTCGATTCTCACCGGCCAGAGCTTTTCTCCCGGTTTCCAGACAAGATCAAGGTTTTCGCCGAGAAGCCGATGCAACATCTTGAACATATTCGGGATACTGCTGTTGAGGTCTATCACCTGGGGCTTTATCGCCTGTTTGCGGGCAAAGGCCAGCAGCTGTCGTACCAGGTCGGCGGAACGAAGGGCGGTTTCTTCAATGACCTTGAAGTCGGAATACATTCTGTCCGTCTGGCCGCATTTCAGCATGGCCAGTTGCGAATGACCGAGAATGACCGTCAACATATTATTAAAGTCATGGGCGACACCGCCGGCCAAGCGGCCGACCGATTCCATCTTTTGCGCCTGCAGCAGTTGCGCCTGCAGTTTTTCTTTTTCCTCCTGCGCCCGTTTTCGTTCGGTGATATCGACCGTGGCGGAAAGGATGAACTGTTCACCGGCGAACTGTATCAGTTTGCTTGAATAAAGAACAAATCGGTTTCCCTGGGGCAAGGTGACAACGGTTTCCCTGTTGAAGATTTCTCCCTGGCTGAGGAGCTCGCGGTGAATATCTTCGGCGTTACTCTCTGCTGTCGTCATACCGAATTCTTCCGCCGTATGGTCGATAATTTCTTCTTCCCGAAGCTGTAAATTCTTGCAAAAGGCCAGGTTCGCCATCCGATAACGGTTTTGCAGGTCGGTTACCACACAACTGAAGGGCGCCAGATCAAAAAAGGCCTTGAAGCGGAACTCGCTTTCCTGCAGATCGCGGTTCTTTCGGTCGATTTTTTGCGCCATATCATTAAAAAGGGTGATGAGGACATTGAGATCCCGGTAAGGAGTCAGGGCAATGTGTGTTTGGTAATTGCCCTCGGCCATTTCCTGCAGGGCTGAAAAGATGGCAGTAAAGGGTTTTTTAACCTTGGGGGCGATAAAAAGACGATTGGCGGCGATATTGGCCAAAAGAACGGCAAGAAGGATGAAAAGGGTAATGATCGTAAAACTTGACTGGGTACGGAGGATCGCCGCATCGCTAAAGGTGATGGTAAATCTGCCGAGTTGCAGTCCGTCTTTTGATATATTCCTTGATATTTCGGGTATTTTTTTGGAATTCTGCTCGGAGGTGTTGAGCATCAAAATCCCATTGGCGGCTGATTCGAGAAAAATGCCCGAGATTTTTCCCGAGGAGAGAAAAGTCTTGCCTATACGCTTTGCCTGCTCATCATCGACTGAATACAGAGGATATTCAAGGAGGGCTTGAATCTCGTCGGCGGCAGCTATGGAACGAGCCCGCAGGTCGTTTTCCATGATGAAAGAGACAATAAAAATGGATACCGCCGCCAGGGCAATAATGATCGTCATGGAAATGACGACGATGAGAAATTGAATCTTCCCCAATAAGGTGGTGAAGTGCGTTCTCATGCTCTACCTGTACTTTTTCAGTATTGCATCGATTGTTCCCTCGTCAAGCAGGCTCAGGAGTGCCTGTTCTATTTCCTTTGCTCGGGCAAGGGCCGGTGATTTGCGGGAAAGAGCGATAAAGAGCTCGGTTTTGTCAGGAGGTTGGTATGCCGTCGGCTCAAGTGTATTTCGGTATCCGAGTTGGGCGATATCGTAGGAAACATTGGGGTCGGTGCCGATAATGACATCCAGTCGCTCCAGGGCGAGCATCTTTAAGAGCTGGAGTTCCGAGGAAAGACCCATTTTTTTTATCTTGGTATCACCATCAAAGGGCTGAAAATAGGCGGAATGCAGCGAGTAGCCCACGGTTGGCCCATAAAGATCCTGATACGACCGGAGAGTGGAGCCTTTGCCCTTTTGCGTATAAAAAGCCGGTTGCACCGCCGCGTAGCTTTTCGGGATATAATGTATAAAACCCTCTCGTTCCGGAGTGTAGGCGATGCCGGTTATCATGTCCGCCTGGCCGCTGCGCATAAGTTCCAGCGCCCTGGCCCAGGGGTGTCGCTGGATTTCGATGGTTATTCCGAGTTTTGCCGAGAGGGAATCCATTATTTCGATATCGATGCCTCTAAATCCCGAGGGACTGCTGTCGTCATTTATGCGAAAGGGCGGCCAATGTTCGGTGACCATGACGATTCGGGCATCTTGTCCGAAGCTGGAAAAAGGGAAAGCAAGACAGAGAACCAGGGTCAGGCAATAAATCGATATCAAGAATAATTTCAGATGGTTTTTGTTCATTTGCAGCCTCCAGGTACTTCATCTTTGGTGCTGATCAAAGCAGTATGAAGGGATAAACCCAATCTTGTATTACTGGTAATCGGGATACAAGAGCTTGACGCAATCCGGGCAAACGCCGTGGCTGAATTCCGCTTCGGTATGCTTTCGTACATAGACCTCTACCTGATTCCAAAAACCTTTGTCGTCTCTGATTTTTTTGCAATGCATGCAAATGGGCACAATACCCCGCAATGTTTTGATTTGATCGGCTGCTTGACGCAACTCGTCGACCTTCTCCCGCAGAGCCTTTTCCGCCTGTTTACGTTCGGTAATATCTGTTATCGTGCCAAAAGAACCGGCAAAAGACCCTTGGCTATCTTTCAAGGCAGTGGCGGAGACAATAGTCCATATTTCACGACCTTCCTTGGTCTTGAAACGGCGTTCAAACTGACTATACATGCCTTGTTGCCGTTCATTTTTGCGTTGTTCAAAATCTTGCAGATCCTCTTCATGGAGAAAAAGCTCAAATGGTTTGCCAAGCAATCCTTCAAGGTCATAGCCAAACATTTCCGCCAGATGAGCATTGGCAAAGGTGATACGCCAATCAGCATCCAAACTGAGAATTCCCTCACGTACCGTAGTGATAATGTGCCGAAATTTCTCTTCGCTTTGCCGCAGCGCCTTCTCTGCCTGTTTTCTTTGCAGAACGATGGCAACCTGGTCGGCAACGGCAACAAGTATATTAATATCGGTATCATCATAGCAATGGGGGTCCTGATAGTTTTGCACCGCCATGACACCGATAATTTCCTCCTGGTTTTTCAACGGTACCCCCAGCCAGATCTCCGCCGGGGTGCATGCAGGTATACTGAGATTGCTTTTCTCTCGTCGGGCGAGTATCTCTGCTTTGGTGGTCAGGAGTGGTCGTTTGCTGCGAATAACCTCGGCTGTTAATGATGCGGTCTTACTGACTTCAATAACCGGCGGATAACACAGATCCACCGTATCAACGATATAGGGAAAGCTTAAGCTGTCACTTACCCTGTCGTATAAGGAAATATAAAAATTTGTTGTGTCGATGATCGGGCTCAAGGCTGCATGGATGATTTTGAAGAGTTCATCAAGTTCGGCAGTCATGTTGATGGCATTGGCAATTCTGTAGAGGGCGTTATTTATGCCCTCAAGGTGCGCCAGCCGCTGCAATTCTTTGCCCATGCAAAGTACACGGTGCTCCAACTCTTCGTAGGTCGGTTTTTCAGCCATGGATGTGCGCCTCGGAAAAATTTACACCCTGAACATTCCCACCAGCTTCGCCAGTTCCCCGGCCAGCTGTGCCAATTCCGTCGCCGCCGTCAGTACCCTTTGCCCTCCCTGGCGAATATCGACGATGGCGGTGCTGACGCCGGCGATTTCTCCGGCCATATTTGCCGAGACCATCGCCGTCTGGGCGACCTGCTGATTTGAGTCGTGCACGCCGGAAGAGGCCTGGGCGATGTTGCCGGCAACATCCTTGGTGATCGAGGCCTGCTCTTCAATGGCGGCGGCGATGGTGGCGACGATGGAACCCATTTCGACGATAACGGCGCCGATTTGCTCAATGTCCTTCATGGCCATACCGGCGGTGTCCTGTACTCCGGTGATCTTGCCTTTGATATCTTCCGTCGCCTTGGCGGTTTGTCGCGCAAGCTCTTTGATTTCATTGGCTACCACGGCAAAACCCTTGCCTGCCTCACCGGCCCTTGCCGCTTCAATGGTCGCATTGAGCGCCAGCAGATTCGTCTGGGCCGATATTTCGGTAATAGCCTCGGTCACTTTGCCGATTTCATTGGCGGTATTGTTGAACTGCTGCATCAACAAAGACAGCTTCTGTGCTTCATTCCCTGCTTTTTCACTGATGTTGCGGGCCTTCTCGGAATTTGCCGCTATTTCGCCGATGGTGGCGGTCATTTCTTCGGTCGACGAGGAAACCGAGGCCAAGTTTATGGTAGCCTCCTCCATGCTGGCTGCCACCGATTGGGTGTTGGCATTGGCCTCTTCCGCTGCCGCGGCAACCGAGGCGCTCTGGTCGGTGGCCAGCTCACTTCCCTTGGAAATTTGCAGAGAATTCTCCCGTAAAAGATCGGCCGAATCGGATAATCGGCGGCTTTCTCCAGCGACCTTTGCCAGGGTGTGGCGCAGGGTAGAGAGAAAGCTGTTGACGCTTTCGGCGGCCCGGCCGATTTCATCTTTGCTGCGCAACTCAATTTTTTGGGTAAGATCGTTGTTCATGGTCGTGAAAAAGTTACTGAAGATCTGAATCGGTTTAGCTACCATGCGGTTGAGGATGACCATCAACACAATGGCGACAAGGGTGAGCAGACCGGCCATGACAAAAAAGAGGGTGTTGATTGTTGTAAAGAGAACGTGTGTCTGTGAGGAAAATTCCTCTTTACTCATGCCGAAGAGATGAAGGCCGAATTTCTTGCCGCCGTAATCGACGGCATCTCTGGAACTGACGGCATAACCATCGTTGAGCTCATAGCCGTGTTGTGAAAGGGTATCAAAATGGGCGCTGCGGGCAAATGAGAGGGTGGCCTCGTCGAACCATTTTTCATGGGCGGTCAGATAACTGCCCCCGATTTCAATATTGCTGGCCTTTTGCCGGTACACAGCTTCATCGACCTTGGTTTTGTCGACGAGCAGAATATAAAACATCTTGTCCTTTTGCATCTTGCGGCTGATGGAGCCGACGCCCATAAGGGTTTCAACAATGCCGATCAAAGCACCTTTATCATCGAATACCGGTGCCAGTGCCCGCAGGCCGACTCCGGCGATGCCGACCTCGATGCCGGAGGAGTGTTTTTTCTCCGTCGTCACCTGACGAACCATTGCTCGAAAGGAAATATCATCGTTTTTTTTGCTGTCGAAACTGCGATAGAAACTGGTCATATCGGCTCGGATGAGGTGGACTCCCGTTCCTTTGAAATCGGCGCTTTCCAGATCATTGATGTATTTCTTGACCAATGCTTCGCTCAGTTTAAAATCATTTTTCTGCAAGGCGTCGATGATGATCGGGTTGGAGGAGAGAGCAATGGCATTGGTTATAAGAAGGCTGATTTTGCTGCTGATTTCCGCATTAACCTGTTTTTGCAAGGATTCTCCCATAGCTGATAATCGATCCTTTTCCATCTCAGTGCGAAAATAGTGGAGGTATAAAAAACCGCTGACACCGACAAGAAGGAAGATCGCTGTGAGAATACCGACGATTTTACCAGAAATGGATTGCAGGGGTTTGAAGGTTGCCATGAGCTCTCCTGTGGAAAATATTCAGGGTTGAAGATAAAAGTGTCCCTCATCTTTTCGGTCGGAAGATGAGGGATGATACTCAACAAGAACTGTTCTCAGTGTATCAGTACGGCTTTCAATGTCAAGGGCAGCAGAGTGCAAATTTCCATGGAAATAACCGCC
>JFJP01033025.1_pt1 | contig 11038 bp, 8 predicted proteins | sample 431651 | NCBI WGS metagenome assembly JFJP01 (sample SAMN02602958, study PRJNA72255) | Microbial mat metagenome, whole genome shotgun sequencing project. | biome: fresh water; feature: sink hole; material: water; isolation source: purple microbial (photo- and chemosynthetic) mats found in...
TGCTCAACATAATATCGGTTGGTGCGTTATTTGTTCCACTACGGCAAGTTAAAGTATAGTGAGCAGGTAAAATAGTTCTACGCGCTGTTTCAGCATTAGTAGAAATGCTTAAATCTGCTGTGAACAAACCTTCTTGAGTTGGATTACATTCAATGTCAATTTTCTTCATTTCTCCAGCATTAACAGAAATAGGTGCTGTTATTGGTGGAACTTTGAAAACATCCGCAGTAGTACTTGTAATGCTCATATCAGAAATATCAAAAGAAATATCACCTGCATTAAAGATAAATATGCTGCGTATTTCTGGACGACCGATGATTACATCATTGAAATAGATGGTTTCATTAACTCTTGGTAAAGAAACATAAATTGCACCTGTTCCACGTTTCAAACACGCTAATCCGTAGGTAACATTTTGATTAGCTGGATCATTAGTAGTTAAATGTAAGAAACCGCCTTGTAATAATTCAGTTTCTGGCTTACACAACAATGATAAAGAAGAAGAACTTTGTGGAGCAATATTCATCGGGAATACACTAAACTGACTAAAGCTATTTGCGTAAGCACCACCTTGAATTTCAAACGAATTAATACTTAAATTTTGATTACTGCGATTAGTGATTTGAATCCGTTGAGAAACAGGCGTTCCTTGCGCATCGCTATTAAAGAAAATCAAACTATTTGGTAATGGATCAGAATTAAACATCGTGATCGGTGTTCCTTCGCATTCTAACGGATAGGAAACTAGAGTTGGGGCATTAGTTAAAAGGGGAGCAACTACCCCACCAGTTGCTATATTAAAAACTAATTCCAACGTTGCAATGCGAATGCCTTCTGCTTGCGGTTTGCATTCAATATTAAAGATTTGTGGCGGGCTTCCGTCTGGCAAAGTCATTGAATTTGGAGAGATTTTGAAATCGCTCGCATTTGCACCTTTGATAGTTGGCGTAATGTTTAATGTATTAGTTCCCGTTTCAGTGATTTCCAACGTATGGGTAATCACTTGATTTATAGGCGTTTTTCCTAATTGAATCGTTTGATTTGGCGGCGGCACAGAGGAAAAATGTGCAGTATTATCAACACTTTCGCATTCTAAGGGATAAGAAATAGTTGGCATTTCTGGATCATTGGTCAATAGTTCTAATGTTGCTGTGCGAAGACCAAGTTCTGATGGCGTGCATTCAATTATTAATTCTTTTGGTGGTGCACCATCTGGTAAAATTATTGATATTAAAGGAATTCTGAAATCAATTGAATGAAGACCGCCTAAAGTTGGCGTGATTTGTAATTCCATATCACCCGTTTCAATAATTTGTAAAGATTTACTCACCATTTTATTAAGCAATGTTCTTCCAAATTTCATCACTTGATTAGGTGGAGGATTTGAAGAGAAACTTGCTCCCGTTAAACCTTCACATTGCAAAGGATAAGTAAAGGTTGTTGGGCTGCTTGCAGAATTAGTAGAAAGTTGTAATTGTGCAGAACGAATTCCTTTTGCTGATGGTGTGCATTCAATGGTAAAGAATTGAGAGGAACTTCCATCTCCTAAAACCATTGCATTGGGAGAAACTTTGAAATCTGTTGCATTTGTGCCAGTAATATTTGCTGAAACATTTAACTCCATATCACCTGTTTCAATAATTTCTAATTGCCCAGTATTTGTTTGACCTAATGTGGGGGTTAGAACAAGTGTTTTTCCTAAATTAATTAATTGGTTTGGTGGAGGATTAGATTGAAAACGCGCTCCAACTTTCGCTATCACATTGATATTAAATATTTTTCTGGTTATCAATCCACCATTATCCATACTTACAATCGTTACCACATAAGAACCGCCACTTACCATTAACGGCATCGTTTGTGAAGTAAATAACTGATTGTTTTTAATAGTAAATATACTAATACCTGATATGCTGTAAGTATGCGTATCGGCGGCATCGGGATCAATCGTTGAGAGATTACCAATAAAGGTATCGGCGGGTGATCCACCATCAACCGATTGATTATCAAGGATAATATCAGTGGGTGAACTATTTCCAACCCCATTACAAGTTAATCCATAAGTAATCGATGTAACATTTGAAGCATTGGTATTCACAACTAAATTAGCTTCCAAAATCCCCACTTTTGTAGGTGAGCAATTGATTACAAAATAAGTATTTAATCCGCCGCTTAATGGTGAGGTAGGATTTAGAGCAACACTGAAACTTGACGCATCTGTTCCACTAAAAGAAAGTGAGGAAATAGTCATTGCAGTATCACCCGCATTAAATATTACTCCGCTACGAGTTTTACTTGAACCAATATTCACATCACCAAAACTATTAATATCCGTGTTTTTTGGAGGATAGGATTCATATAGAACACCTGTTGAATTTCTAATGCACGCAAGCGTATAAGAAACGCCTAATTTAAGAGGATCGTTAGTGGTTAAACCTAAATTTGCATAGGTAAGATAACTCGTTAAATCGGGTGTGCAAGTTATTACAAAAGATGAAGAACTACCTGCTGGAATGGAGAGAGGAAAAGTTGTTGTTTCAGGAAAAGAAAAATTACTTGGATTAGTTAAACCAAACACTGCTGATGTGATTTCTAAAGGATCAACGCCACTATTGGTAATTCTAATGGTTTGAGAAACCGATTCACCGCTTTCAGTGCTATTAAATTTAATTAAAGAACCCGCCGCAGGTAATGAGCTAAAAGAGGTGGCAGCAATTACATTAGTTGTTATAAGCGATAATGCCCATAAAACTAATAAAATAAAAAAACGTTGCAGAAACATGATTAATCTCCTTCTAGTTTCAAATTACATTTTATATTAAAATACACTCAATTTCTTTTCAAGGGCGGTTTAACAGACAAATGGCACTCAAATTACGACAAATGGCAGGACGTTTTGCTTTCTTAGATGCTGCACGAGGATTTGCCGTGTGGTTAATGATTATTTACCATTTTTGTTATGATTTAGTTTTATTTAAACTTGCATATTTTAATTTAACGCAAGATATATTTTGGTTAAGTTTTCGTGCAATGATCGTAAGTTTGTTTTTAATCATCGTGGGGATTTCTTTATCTTTTGCTTTTCAAATCAAAAAAGATTGGTCAACTTATTATCGACGTTTAATGATTTTAGGATTTGCAGCCGCTTTAGTAAGTATTGGAAGTTATTGGTTATTTGGACAACGTTTTATTTATTTTGGGATTTTGCATTTTATTTTAATTGCAAGCGTTTTAGCATTACCTTTTTTGAAGTTTAATTATTTGAATTTAGGATTAGGTTTGATTTTAATTGCTTTAGGTTTTACTGTCCAGCATTCTTTCTTTAATCAACCTCATTTGCACTGGTTAGGAATGATGACTTTCAAACCGCCGACTGAAGACTTTGTTCCTCTCGTTCCTTGGTTTGGTTTTGTTTTAATTGGGATATTTCTAGCAAAACAATTACCTATTTCAAAATTATCAACATGGAAAAACGATCATTGGTTGAAGAAAATTTTAATTTTTTTAGGACGATATAGTTTAATTATTTACTTAATTCATCAACCGATTTTGATTGGAAGTTTCTATGCTTTTTTATCGTTAAGCCGCTAACAACTGCTCAATCATGCGTTGCGCTTGTCCCAAATAGCCACCACCAAACAAATTCAAATGATTTAAAACATGATAAAGATTATACAATGTTTTGCGCGTATGATAACCCTTTTCTAATGCCCAAGCATTTTGATAACCCGCATAGAAATCCGCAGAGAAACCACCAAACAATTCCGTCATTGCTAAATCGGTTTCTCGATCCCCAAAATAGATTGCTGGATCAAATATAATCGGTTCTCCATTTTGAGTAATCGCATAATTACCACTCCACAAATCCCCATGTACTAACGATGCAATCGGTTTATAATTAGTAAAAAACTTATCTAGTTGAATTAAAAGTAGCTCACCTTGTTGTTGCAATTTTCCTCGATAACCATTTTTAGCCGCGAGTTTTAATTGAAATGCTAACCGATTTTCTCGCCAAAATTCAATCCAATCTTTTTTCCAATCATTTTTTTGAGTTCATTGCTGACTCTATGTAATGCTGCTAATTGCTCACCTAATTGATATTGAGCATTTTTATTTGTTTGACCCATTTCAAAATAACGCATCAATAAAAAGGCTTGATTCTCAATGATTCCACAAATCAATGGTTCGGGGATTTTTATAGTATGCGTTTGTGCAAGTTCTTTTAATCCCGCCATTTCACTGAGAAACATTTCTTGCAAATGGGCGTGATTTAATTTTAAGAAATAGCGTTGATGGCAATTTTCTAAAACAAAAGTTTGATTAATACAACCACCATTTATATTTCTCACCGAGCAATTACTAAAATCTTGTTCTAAAGATATTTCAAATTGTGAGAAAAGTGCTTTCCAATTATTCATTGTTCAACTCGTAAATAAAAAACTATATTCAACTGAAGTGCGCAACGTTTCTCCATCCCATTCAATAATTCGCCAACTAGGGTTTCTATGTAAAATTGTAATCTCTGACGTTTGATTATCAAATTGTGCCATTGTTGAAGGCGTGAGAAATACGTTCTTTCCATCTTTTATAATGGTTCTTTCAGTATGATAATGACCGCAAAAGATATAATTTACGTTCTTTAATTCTTTAATCACCGACCACACATCAGAAATGTTTTTTAAAGGATATTTTTCATCCATAAATGTACACCCACAATACAAAGGCGGATGGTGCATAAATAATAAAATTTCTTCTTTATTTTCAATGCTTTGTTGTTTCAACCATTCTATTTGTTGATTTGATAAGAAATAAGGACTGGTATCTAAAAACAAACACAAATGCTCTTTAATTTTAGTTTTAAAATAATAACCATCTTCATGATAATTTTCAAGATTTAAATTAAAAACTTGCTTTAAATTTTCTAATCGATCATGATTTCCTAAACAAATATAAATCGGACAGGTGAGTTCTTTTAATTGTTCTTTAATCCACACATAAGAATTATATTCGCCTGCATTTGCAGCTAAATCACCTGATAAAATCAGCGCATCTAAGTTTTGTTTTTTTAATTTATTTAACGCCGAAAGAAACTGCATTCTTACTGGCGATCCATATACATCTTCATCGGTTTCACCAATGTGCATATCGGTTAATTGAGCAATTCTAATTAGCTGTTTCATAAATGTGTCGATGCTCTAAAACTGGAAAGGTTTTTCTCAAATTATGTAAATAGTTAAAATCACAGTCTGCAATTGCAATTCCTTGACCTTTTTCTATGCGTGAAAGCATTTTTCCCCAAGGATCAATAATCATACTATTTCCAAAAGTTTCTCTGCCATTTTCATGTTTTCCTCCTTGGTTTGCTGCAATGATATAAGTTTGATTTTCTATCGCTCTTGCTTTCAATAAAATTTCCCAATGTGCTTCGCCAGTTGTTTGAGTAAAAGCCGCTGGAATTGCAATCATTTTTATATCTCTCATTGCTCTAAATAATTCAGGAAATCTCAAATCATAACAAATCCCGATTCCTATTTTTCCAAACGTGGTGTCGCAAACGACAATTTCTTTTCCATATTCATAAGTTGCTGACTCTTTATAGGATTCATTTTGTTCTGGGATTTGAACGTCAAACAAATGAATTTTATTATATCTAGCAATTTGTTTGCCGTTTGGATCAAAAACTAAACAACTTGAATAAACTTTATTTGAATTTTCAGAAAACAACGGAATTGATCCGCCGATCAAATAAATTTTATTTTTAAGCGATTGATTTTTAAGAAATTTTTGTAAATTACCCTTTTCGGATGGTTCAGCGATGCTTAAAATTTCAGTGGTTTCGCCCATTAATGCGAAATTTTCAGGTAAAACACAGAGTTGCGCACCTTGTGTGGCGGCTTGTTCGATAAGTTGTTCTGCTTGCGCGAGGTTTTCCTCAACATTCGCATTTGAAATCATTTGAATGGCAGCAACTTTCATTTTTCTAACCTCATAAAAAGGGGATTTTTGAAATCCCCAAATTAATTAAATTTTAGTTGGTTTCCAAGGCTTAGCTTCTAAGGAAATGTTTTCGTATTTCTTCCAATCATGGCGTTGAAGTTGCTCTGGTTTAATTGGGTTTGGAAAACCCGCTAAACGATTAGAAGTCCACAAACCTTCAGCTTCTAATTCTTTCATGGCTAATTGTAAGATTCTATCATCTGCCCATTCATCGACATATTTCTCGGGGTCTTGGCTGCGAGGATTTTTCAAGAAACCTTCTTCTTTCCACATTTTTGCACAGGCTTTCAAATGTTTTTTCATTTCACCATTAATGCGTCCATCCCAAATGATCATATCCAGAGTTGCTCTAATGACTTCGGGTGGAATTTCAGAAATATCTGTCCAAATGAAATAAGCCGCTAAATCTGGATCATGAATTAACATATCACGACATTCTTCTTCTGCTTTCAAATACGCGCGGATAATATCTGGACGTTCTCTCAACCAATCATGAATTGCTAAAGTTGCTCCCACATCATGAAATCGGTTTGTTTGCAATTCTGGGAAATAAAATTTGCTGGTATTTGGCATATCATTTCCAACAATCCAACGTTGAGCAACGCCTTTCTGTTCTAACCACGAAGGATAAGGCTCCCAAAGCGCTGCGGCGTGAATATTTCCAGCCATTAATCCTGTCATTTGTTGATCAATAGTTTGGTTTTCTAAAAGCGGTTTGATGTTATGTTCTTTTATAAACGTTAAAATCTGACGATGTGCAAAAGAACCAAACACTGTTCCAACCTTTTTACCATCTAAATCTTTTGGTGTTTTGATTTCACCGTTCTCTAAAAATTTGTTTGGAACACAAATGCTGCCAAATTCACCGACATCATAACCACTTGCTGCCACTAAATCACAAGAAACTTTATCACTGACTGTTAATGCGGGGGTTTCTGACATATAACCAAATTGGTTTTTACCCGCATCCATATTTTTGCTAATTGCGGGTCCAGATAAAGCTCTAAACCAAACAACTTTGCTCCCTTTTGGCAAATATTTTTCTAATAATTGGGCTTGTTTATTGACGGTTGCAGTCCAATGAATTGTTCCATAAGGTTGATAGCCAATTGTTAAAGTAACTGGCTCACCAATTTTTCCAAATTTTCCCGTTGGTTCTCCATATTTTCTTACAATAGACAACCAGTTATCAGAAATACTTTTCTCAGATGCAGCATAAGCATTTCCTCTCACTGGATTAGGTAACAAACTTAATACCACGCTTGCGCCCGCATAATTTAAGAAAGTTCGACGTGATTGATCGATGGTATTTTTCATAATGTTTCTCCCATTTCCAAAGATAGTGCACTAATCATAATCTATTTTAAGATGATTTGCCAACATTATGCGGCAAGTGTTTTTACACAATCTTTATTCAAATGAGATTCAACGTCGATAAGAAAAACTAAAATACCTAAAATATTTCCAGCGGCATCGTGATAAGGTATTTTATCAATATGATAGAAATGATCATGATATTTCTCGATTAAACCTAGCATTGGTTCTCCCGTTTTTAAAATCTCCATATCGGCTTGATAATAACTCTCTGAGAAACCCATATTCAACTCTTTTTCTAATAAACCTATTAACTGTTCAGGTCGTTTATTAAGTAATCTTCCTGTGTAACGATTTGCTCGAGTAATTTTACCCTTTCGATCTTTGCACAAAATCATTAAAGGTGCATTATGAAAAGCTGTGCCATATTGCTGGCGTTCCTCACGAATAACTTGTTCAACATTACGGCGGGATGTAATATCTCTGACCACCACTGCAATTAATATTTGTCCTTGCCATTCATAACTGCCACCGCTGATTTCTGCAACAAAAGTTTCTCCGGTTTTTTTCTTTTGAAAACTGGCTGGAATATGATAGATTTTATCTTTAAGCATTAAACGCCATTCTCGATTAAATTGTAATTGATCGGGATATAACTGTTGAAAAGATAATTTGTTCCATTCTTCTGCGTTATATTTATAGATTTGAAAACTCGCAGCATTTGTGTTTATGATTTTATAAGTTTTTGTATTAACACAAAAAACTGCTTCTGGCAACACATTTAAAAGGTCAGCTTTAATTTTCAAATCGCTTTGTGTAGAAATGTTTTCAACAATTGCTCTGCGCTCAGTTATATCAGTAAAAGCACCAATGAAACGATAAGCCCGTCCACTACGATCTCGTAAGGCACGTCCTCTCACTAAAACCCAACAATAAGAACCATCTTTATGTGAGAGTCGATGCTCATTTTCAAACTTAGAACAATGACCATCTAAATAACATTTTAATGATTCAACAATTTGATAATATTCAGTGGGATAAATGCGTGAATACCATGTTTCAATTCGTTTGCCCAATAAGTTATCTTCCTCATGATAACCTAAAAGAACTTTCCAACTTCCAGAATAAGTGACTTCATTGCTTAACAAATCCCAAGTTAAAATACCTTCATTACGGGTTTGGGTAATTAAAGTGGTTTGATCTTGCAATGAATCTACTTTATTTTGTAAAGCATATTGCTCTGTCATATCAGAGAAACTAATTGCTCGTCCAAAGATTTGTTTATTTGCATCAAAAAGCGTTTTTGCGCACAGTTGTAAATGAGCAATTTTTCCACTCTTTTTTAAAACTAAAAACTTAGTCGGAATTTCTGGATGTGGATTATCTTTTGCTGCATCCCATAACAGTGAAAATTGATCTAAATTAGGAAGGTCGCCTAAAATGCGTTTCACTTGCGGTTCATTAATCGCATGAACTTTACCATTACGATGCTGAAAAACAATCCCTTCTTGCATTAATTCAAATAACGGTGTAATAGGAATTGCTTCTTCTGCAATGGTAGGAACTTTTTGTTGTAAATCTTCTAAAAGTAATTGCATATCTGCGTATTTTTCTTGAAAGATCGTGAGTTGTTCTTGGGCTTCTTCATCTGCTTCGTGCAATATGTGATGTTTATACGCACCGATTTCAATTCCAACCAAATAGAAAGCAAATTCCTTTAAAGACGGCGTTGCCTGCCAAACAAAATCTCGATATTTTCCTTTGCCATCTAAAATTTGACAATTAAAGGTTTTTGCTTCAGTTGATTCACTAAGTTCATCTAAATATTTTTCAACATTTTTCTTATCAGAAGAATGAATTAGTTCAAGAAATTCTTTTTTAAGCAAAGTTGATCGATCATAACCAAGCAATTCTTCGGTTGCAGCATTAATTTGACGAAAACTTCCTTCAAATCCCACAATACAAAAAACCGTTTGGGTATTTGAGAAAAAAGAGGCGTGTTGTAATGAATCGGTTGCCACGGCGGTTCTCCTATTTTTTTGGAATAATCAGCATCTCGCATTCTTAATGCCAAAATGCTAAGATTCCTCGTTATAGAAATTAGCGGGCACGGAATTTGCGGGGGGGGGGGGTAACTTATTGATTTAATTAAAGAAATTGTTTGCATGATATTAAAAATCCTGAAAAATCAAGAGATTACATATAATGATTTTGTTTTGGAAATTAAAACGGATAACTCATTGAATTAAAAGAAGTAATTCTTCGAGTTCTAATCGAAGTTGTTTAATGAGGAGGGGATCGACAGCGGAAGAATCATCGGTATCGTTCAGTTGTTGTTTCGCGCCGCCGATGGTGAAACCATGATCATATAACAAACCACGAATTTGACGGACTAATAACACGTCGTGGCGTTGATAATAGCGGCGATTGCCTCGCCGCTTGAGAGGTTTTAATTGGGGAAATTCTTGTTCCCAATAACGCAATACGTGCGGCTTAACCGCACATAAATCGCTCACTTCCCCGATCGTAAAATACCGTTTGGCGGGGATGACGGGCAGTTCGTTATTGTTCGATATGTCCAGCATATGCTTCGACGCGAGCGCGTAGTTTTTGACCGGGGCGGAACGTGACGACACGGCGAGCACTAATGGGGATTTCTTCACCTGTTTTAGGATTACGACCCGGGCGCTGGTTTTTCTTACGCAATCCGAAATTGCCAAATCCAGATAATTTGACTTGTTCACCTTTTTCTAATGCCAAACGAACTTCCTCAAAAAAAGAATCAACAATTTCTTTAGCTTCACGTTTGTTCAAACCCAGCTCTTCAAATAATCTATCTGCCATGACAGCTTTGGTCAGTGCTTGTTCAAGCGCAACCAGCACCTGAGCAAGTGCCGCATCGATATCAGCGTCTGTAAGATTGCGGGAAAATGCTTGAAAAGTCAATCCCATAGCTAAACTTTTTTTACCGTCGGGAATGCCTTTGCCCTGATAAACGTCGAATAAGCCCAAATCAACCAACCATTCCCCCGCATTTTGACGCACAATTGCCAAAATATCAGCCGCAGCAACCGCTTGCGATACCACCACCGCCACATCTCGTCGCAACGAAGGAAATTTTGATAAGGGTGCAAAGATTGGTGTGCTTTTATTTAACAACGTGTTCAAGTTTAATTCAAAAAGATAAATATGTCCAGTTAAATCAAGTGCCTGCGCAACTTTAGGATGTAATGCACCCATTACACCAATCTTTTCTTTTCCTCGCATTAAAATCGCAGTTTGTCCCGAATGCAATGCCGAATGTGTTCCTTTCACAAACGTTACATTTGAAATCAAACTTTCAAGCTCACCTTTCACATCAAAGAAATCAATTGCTCGATTTTTTGTATCTCCCCATTGCTCTGGTAATGCTCGACCGATTGCAATCCCTGCTAAGGTAGGAATTTGTTCTAGTTTCTCACCATTTTCAAATCGCAAACCCGTTTCAAATAATTTAACATCGCTTTGTTGACGATTCACATTATGTTTTAATGCCATCAACAAACCCGCCCACAAACTCGTTCGCATTACTGCTAAATCATTTGAAATTGGATTTGCCAAAGCTAACGGATTGCTTTCTGGATGCAATAATTTTTCTAAACTCGGATCAACAAAACTATAAGTAATCGCTTCTTGATAGCCTTGTTGCACTAATTTCATTTGTAATTGTTGTAAAGAATGATGCTGA
>JFJP01040559.1_pt2 | contig 11038 bp, 8 predicted proteins | sample 431651 | NCBI WGS metagenome assembly JFJP01 (sample SAMN02602958, study PRJNA72255) | Microbial mat metagenome, whole genome shotgun sequencing project. | biome: fresh water; feature: sink hole; material: water; isolation source: purple microbial (photo- and chemosynthetic) mats found in...
ATTATCCATGGCACCATGTATTATTAAGGCTTTACCTTTCAAATTTTTTGTACGTTCTAATAATGATGTGTACATGTATCCTTGTGGGTTTTCTAAAGGTGTATCCATGTATCTTTCACCGTACATCACTTCATAATAACTCCAGTCGGTTACAGGTCCACCAGCAACCCCAACTTTAAAAATTTCAGGATAGTTTAGCATTAACGATAAAGTCATAAACCCACCATAACTCCATCCATGAACTCCAATGCGTCCCATGTCAACAAAGTTCAAGCTCTTTAGATAGTTTATTCCCTCCATTTGATCTTTCATTTCATTTACTCCGCACTGCCGGTGAATCACGTTTTCAAACTCCAATCCCCGATTTGCAGAACCTCTGTTATCAATGGTGAACATTATATACCCTTTTTGAGCCATATAATATTCCCATAATCGGGCACCGCCTAACCATAAGTTTTCAACTAATTGATCATGAGGCCCTCCATAAACATAAACAATGGTCGGATATTTAATGAGAGAATCAAAATTTGCTGGTTTAATTAACCGATAATACAAATCGGTTTTACCGTCTGCAGCTTTGATAGTTCCCATCTGCAATTCAGGCATATTATAATTCTTCAATGGATTTGTTGCTGTTAACATATTGCGTATAATTTTACCAGTTGTAGCAATTAAATCTACGCAATTTGGCAGTTGGATATTTGAATAGGTGTCAATAAAATGTGATTCATTAGAATTGAAGACGATACTATGTGTTCCATCAGCATTAGTAAGTCTGGTTTTTTTTCCTGAACTTATATCAACTTTGTAGAAATGTCGTTCTAACGGATTTGGTTCTGTTGATTCAAAGAAAATATTTCGTTTACCCACGAAAATCAATTTTGTTATTTCAAAATTTCCTTTTGTTAGCTGCTTTATTAAAGTACCTGTGGTGTCATACAAATATGCGTGATTATAGCCATCGCGACGTGATTGATAGATAAATTGGTCCGAGTTAAAAGGCAGGAATGTTATTGGGAATAGTGGTTCAACGTATTTTGGATGTTTTTCTTCAAATAAAGTTTTAGAAAATTCTCCATTGGCCACCTTGTATTTATTGAGTTTCATGTGGTTTTGTTCCCGATTGAGAACTTGAATATAAACATATTCCTCATTTGGATCCCACGAAATATTGGTTAAATATTTCTCCGATAAGGTATCGTTGTTTTCAATAAATAGGGTAGTTTTTTTAGTCAAATCATAAATTCCCAAGCTTATATTTTCACTGGGAGCACCTGCCATTGGATATTTCAATGATTTTAATTTTGCTTCCTTTTGGGTAATATCGACCAAAGGGTATTCCATCACTTTATGCTCATCCTTGCTGTAAAATCCTAATAAATTGCCTTTTGGTGACCAAAAAATACCTTTAGTGATTCCAAATTCGTTGCGACTCACACTTTGTCCATTAACAATATTATTATCCGAATTTTCGGTAACAGGAATTATTTTGCTATCTATTCCAACCAAATAAAGGTTGTTTTCTATGGTAAATGCAATCAGTTTTTTTGAATAATTGATAGTAATATTAGTGGCATCACTAGGTAATTTTATCTGGGCTGTAATTTTTTTCTGTAAAATAGAATAAGCATACCATGAACCAGCTGTACTAAAATGAAATTCAGTTTCCGACTCCCAATTTATAGCCGGTAAATTCTTTAGGGTATCGGAACCTTCAGTTTGCAGTGAATTATTCAAGTCTTTTAAAGTTAACAGAATAATTGAATCAGATTTACTTACCGATTGTTGGTATATGTTACTATAATCCTGAAATGTAAAATATGAACTATTCCCTTGCCACTGCAGGTTTCTATAATTCGAAGGATAGAATTCTCTCCATTGACCCATTACAGCCTCTTCAATAGTGAAGTTTTTATTTTGTGTAAACGAAGTAAGTGATGATAGGGAAATTAAAGCAATAAGAAGTAACTTCTTCATTTTATTGAAATTTAAATAGTAAGTATTTGATTAGTTTTCTCCCACCTTTTATATATTAGAAAAAGGTTTTCAAATATACTATTCGTTAGCAAATAATTAATTTTAATTTTCACTGTTTTTTGTCCAAAATCGGAAACTTAAAATATAGTTAAAATTAAAAAAGAGGGATATTCAAATTGCTTGTGAAATGTCGCTTTGAGAATTCATAAATTTTTCATTACTTGCAATAAAAAGTACAACCAAATAGCCTAAACTATGAATATCAGTAGCCGATATTTTATTTTAATGGTTTTTTTAATTCTTGCAACAGTCTCATGCAAGCAAGATAAGAAGCCTTCGAATAACAAGTTAGACAAAGAATTGGAAGTGGAACTTGACACAACTGACAAAGTTATTAAATTCCAAAATTCTTTATTTAGTCTGCCTTCCCCTTATCAACTATCAATTTTAATTAAAGATATGGGAAGCAATTACAATTCAGAATTATTAAACCCCTCAGAAAATTATAAGCTTTATACCAGTATTTTTAAAAAATCGGTAAATTTAGGAATATACGGAGCTGATTTAGGGTATTTGAATATTTATAAGCAGTCGCCTTCTGCCATAACTTATTTTTCAATCATAAAAATTATGACGCAAGATTTAGGTCTTGCCTCAGCAATAAGTCCAAATATAATGTCCCGCATTGAAAACAATATTGATAATCAGGACAGTCTTCTTTTTATAATGTCAAATGTTTATCGGGATGTTGATTTTTATCTTAAGGAAAGCCAGCGGCAACGTGAAGGCGCTTTAGTTCTGGCTGGAGGATGGATTGAAGCCATGCATTTTCTGACGAAGCTGGCTATAGAATCAAAGAATGAATTGTTAATTCAGCGCGTTGGGGAAAACAAGCAGCCTCTTGAGAACTTAATTAAAATTTTGTCTCCATATTACAATGAATCGGAAGATATAAAAAAATTGGTTGACGACCTAATAGACCTAGCTTATGAATTTGATGGAGTAGAAACCACTTATGAATATAAGGCACCAACAACCATTCCTGAAAACAGGATTACCAAAATCCATTCTATATCAAAAATTGTTGTATCCGAAAACGTATTGAAAACCATTGATATGAAGGTTAGCAATATTAGGAATTTACTAATTAAATAACTGTTTTGTAATGAAAAAGTCAGCTGTAATAGTACTCCTTATTTTAGCAATAAATACGTTAACCAATAAGTCGTATGGGCAAATTGATTCTACTTTGCGTTTATGTCAGAGCCACATGAATTTACCTTTTATATCAGATGGTCAATCATATACAGCCTTATTAAACGGGGATGAAGTAGCCGAATTTTACGCCACCTTTTATGGTGGAAGCTTATACAGGTTGGTGGCATATACCGGAAATTCTGAAGGCAATATTATATTTTCAGTATATGATCAAGAGCGAAATTTGCTTTACACCAATAATGACTACGAAAATACATCCAATTGGGATTTTGAATTTGATTATACCATGGATTGCATTATTGAAGCAAAGTTGGATTCAAAAAATTTAAATTCGGGAATTGCTGTATTATTGATAGGTTTTCAGCAGTAATTACCTAACAGCAATCTAACGATTCATGAGCGAAAGGATTTTAAAAGCATTAATGCATCTGTTTGCAATAATTGCATATCCTAGAACCAATAATCGCAACGGACGAAATATCGTTGAATCCTTTTTAAAACAGCAACTAAACGAAGAAATTGTTGAAGAGTATCTTAAACTCTTCGATGGCTTTTCAGCTCTGTACCAAAAAAAGCAAAGCCAAGAGGGAAAAAAAGAAAAAAATCTTGCTTTAAGCTCCGTAAAAGTTCTGAAAATATGTACTCAAATAAATGAAGAACTTGATTTACGGCAAAAAGTTGTAGTTCTTATCCGCTTAATTGAATTTATCAAAGATGACGTTGAGATTTCGGAACAAGAATTAACCTTTGTTCTTACAGTTTCAGAAATATTTCACCATCCAATAGAAGAGTTTGAATTACTCAAAAACTTTGTCCTTAGCACTTACGAAGAAATGCCTAAATCGACACAAATGCTGTTGATTGATGGCGAAAAAACTACCACAAATCCTGAAGTTAGGCATTTTTATCAGGAATCTCTGGAAGATAAAATTTGGGTTTTACATTTTATTCCTGCCGACATGTATATTGCCCGATGTTTTGGCAAGCATGAAATGTATTTAAATGGGCAACTGGTCATCAATGAACGGGTGTATATTTTAACACAAGGTTCAGCTTTCAGGGATACTAAAATTAAACCAATATACTATTCCGATATAATTAGTGCCTATTATTTAAACGAGCAAGAAGACCGCTTAGAATTTGTTGCTGATGGTGTTGAATATGAATTTAAAGGTGGAATTAAAGGGTTGAATTCAATAAACTTTGTTGAAGAATCAGGCAGTTTGATTGGCATCATGGGGGCAAGTGGTGCAGGAAAATCAACCCTACTTAATGTGCTGAATGGAAGTTACAAGCCTTCAAGCGGAAAAGTGACTATTAATGGAATAGATATTTACGAAGACAAAAAGAAAATAGAAGGTTTGATTGGTTTTGTATCGCAAGATGATCTGCTTATTGAAGAATTAACCGTTTATCAAAACCTCTATTATAACGCCAAGTTATGTTTTGATGAATTATCTCCTTTTCAATTAAATAGAAGAGTGTATCGTATGCTCTTAAGTTTGGGACTTCTGGAGATTAAGGATATGATTGTTGGAAGCCCCCTGAATAAAAAAATAAGCGGTGGCCAACGCAAGCGATTAAATATTTCTTTAGAATTAATCCGTGAACCATCTATTCTTTTTTTAGATGAACCCACTTCGGGATTATCCTCGCGCGATTCAGAGAATATTATGGATTTGCTTAAAGAATTGGCATTAAAAGGCAAACTAATTTTTACGGTGATTCATCAACCTTCGTCCGATATCTTCAAGATGTTTGATAAGCTATTCATTTTAGATAAAGGTGGGTATTTGATTTACAATGGGAATCCAGTAGATTCCATTATATATTTTAAATCAAAAGTGCACCATGCTAATTGGAACGATAGTGAATGCCGTTTATGCGGAAATGTAAATCCAGAACAAGTCTTTAACATTGTTGAATCAAAAATTTTGGATGAATATGGAAGCGTTACCCAAAACCGAAAAAAAACTCCCAATGAATGGTACAAGCATTTTATTGAAAAGCAGCCAAATAAAAAAAACAGTGAATTAATAAGCAATAAACTTCCAAAAATTTCCTTTAAGATTCCGGGATTTTTCAAACAATTTACAGTTTTTGTAACCAGAGATGTGCTTTCAAAAATTGCAAACCGGCAGTATTTAATTATAAACCTGACAGAAGCCCCAATTTTAGCTTTATTGCTTTCATTTATCGTCCGATACTACAGTACCAGTGACGATGGATATAGTTTAAGTGGAAATACCAATTTGCCCGTATATATTTTTATGGCAGTAATTGTGGCTATTTTCATAGGGCTATCAGTCAGTGCTGAAGAAATTATAAAAGACAGGAAAATTCTCAAAAGGGAACGATTTCTTAATCTTAGCCGCACCAGTTACCTGTTTTCAAAACTTTTAATTCTGTTTTTTCTTTCGGCTTTTCAAGCTTTTTTATTTGTGCTTATAGGAAATAGCATTATGGGAATTAGTGGAATGTATTTTCACTTTTGGTTGATGTTATTTAGCGCTTGGTTTTTTGCCTGTTTATTGGGATTAAATATTTCCGATACTTTTGATACCGTAGTCACTATTTATATACTTATTCCGTTTTTGGTTATTCCACAGCTTTTGTTAAGTGGGGTAATCGTTTCTTTCGATAAAATAAATCCAATAATATCATCACCAGCCAGAATTCCCATATATGGTGAAATAATTACAGCCCGATGGGCTTATGAAGGGTTGGCCGTTTATCAGTACATCAATAATTCGTATGAAAAGCAATTTTATGAATACGATAAGGCAATGAGTATTGCCGATTATAAAAAAAACTATTTGATAAAAACTTTGGAAAATAAAGTTTCTTATTGTCAACGGAATTATAAAAATCCGGTCAAGCAATTGAAAGTAAAAGATGAATTGGAATTAATACGCAATGAAATATCCAAAGAACTTATAGTGAACAATTTAGTCTCTTTTAAATGGATTGATTATTTATACTATGACAAATTAGATGAAAATATATTGGATGAAACCAACAACTACCTGAGCAAATTAACAAATTATTACCTGAAACGCTTTAATAAAGCAAATTCATTAAAAGATGAAATAATAAATTCAATACAATCTAGTCCAGAAAACAAACAGAAATTTTTAAACTTAAAACGGAAACATACCAACGAGAATTTAACCTCATTTGTTCGAAATACCAATTCGTTGGAACGAATTGTGGAGTATGATGGACAGTTATACCAGAAAATTGATCCCATTTATTTGGATCCTGACAGCAAATTAGTCAAAGCCCACTTTTATGCACCTCATAAGATGATAATGGGAAGATATGTTGAAACCTTTTGGATGAATATTATTGTGATATGGATTTTTAATCTATTACTGTATTTGACTTTGCATTATCGATTTTTGCGAAGAACCATTGAATACTTTTCATTTCTAAATGCTTCTATCTTCAAAAAAGGTAAAAACAAAAAAGGCTATTAACACTAATAGCCTTTCAAAATTATAATATCAAAGTTTTTTACTCAGTAATTTCAACCATTTTAAATGGAATCTTTATAATTGATTGATAATCTTCGCCGGCTTCTAGCATATCTTCATCGTCTTCTTCATAATGCCAGTTCACAATTACTTCATTACCACTTTTGTAAATAGCTTCCAGCTTTTTAAAAACATCTAAAATACATTTTGAACTGCTGGTGTTAAAATATTCCAATTGAATATTAACTTCAGTCAGTTGAGCTGGATTTGATAAATAAGCTTCAAGCCAATCAACTAAAGGTTTATAGAATTCAATTGAATTTTCAGGTATCGAACGCCCTTTTATTTCAACTTTTCCTTTTTCATTATCGAAATGTACCGTTGGGGTTTTTGGTGTCCCTACAATTGAGATTGGTTCCATATGATTCCGGTATTAATTTATTCTACAATATTAACATTTAAACTGAAAAAATAATAATTATCTGAATAGTTATAAAAATTAAAATCAAGTTTACTTCCCGATTTTCTTGCAATATCTACCATTCCAAGTCCACCACCTCCTTTGTCGGAGAATTCCTGATTATCAAGAATATCTTTATACAATCCTTTCAACTCTTCTTTGTCAAGTTCATTTATGTGACTTAAATGCTTTGTCAGAAAATCTTTTTGTTTGTTAGTTACAAAATTACCAGTTATTACGTGATAACCAATATTATTTTTACTTAAAATGCAAATGGCATATTTTCCTTTCTCATTTATATCTTTAACCTCAGGCAGAACAGAGCTATGATGATAAAGGTTTTGTAATGCCTCTACCAATACATTATAAATCTTCTTTTTTGATTTAGGCGAAGCCTCTTCTAATTTTGCTTCAATAACTTCTAATGAGTCTGCAATTAGAGTACTCGACACTTCACCTTTAAAGAGAAATAAGATATCATCCTTACTATGTTTTGTAAGCCATTCCTGAAGGTTGAAGGTCATACTCTTTTTTTCATGTATAGGTTTATTTCACAAATATAAAAAAAAAAAATAAAAACAGTAATATTTTATAATACATTGCAAAGAGCACGCTATTTTTGTTAATTATCGGAAGAAATACCATACTTTATGACATATACAATTGGTGAAACGGTTTTGGATATAATCATAAACTCAATGGAGGCCGTTCAAATGCGTCCAGGAGGTTCCATGCTAAATACAGCCATATCGTTGGGTAGGTTGAATATTCCTGTTTCTCATATTTCAATAATAGCTAATGATAAAGCGTCAGAAATGCTTCTTTCATTTTTGGAATTGAATGGTGTGGCTACCCGCTTTTTATATCGTGAAATGGGAATGAAAACGAGTTTAGCATTGGCTTTTCTTGATGACAATAGAAATGCCGACTATTCATTTTATAAAGAAGAACTTAAAAAAATGCCAAATTTAATTTTTCCGGAAGTATCGTCATCAGATATTGTCCATTTTGGATCCTTCTTTAGTTTAAACCCAATATTACATAATTCTCTGCACGAATTTTTAATTAAGGCTCGCACGAATGATGCAGTAATAGTTTATGATCCAAATTTCCGGACCCCTCATCTACCACAACTACATAAGCTCTTGCCTATGATTGAGGCTAACTTTGAAGTAGCTCAAATTGTAAAAGCATCAAATGATGATTTAAAAAATATTTTTAATATTAGCACACCAATAGAAGCTTGGGATATTATAAAAAAGTATGATGTTGAAATACTTGTTTATACAATGGGAGCTAAGGGTTCGTGGATATTTACTACTGAAGATAGTTTGTTTGTTCCATCAAATAAAATTGAATTAGTTAGCACTATTGGTGCTGGCGATACTTTTTCGGCGGGTATTATTTTTTATTTGCATCAAATGGTGGAGCAGGGGATAAGGTTTAATCAATTCAATAAAGTTCAATGGAAAAAATGCCTTGAGGTAGCCACCGTATTTGCTGCAGAAACTTGTCAGTCCTATGACAACTATCTTTCTCAAAGTTTTGCAAATAAATACCATTATGTACAGTAAAAATGAACTTCGCCAATTAAAGCAAGAATTCTGGGAAACATTTAATCGCTATACCCAATATTATTCTAGAGAATTGGGTGAACCCATAGAATGGATGATGTACAAAACTAAAATCAAAGGATTGGAACTAAAATTTGAGGTTGAAAATCATTGGGTCAAAGTTATATTGGAAATAAACAGTAAAAATGAAGATCGACGATTACATTATTTTGCTGAGCTTGAAAAATACCGCAGCCTAATTGATGAAGGATTTGAGGAGGGTTTATTATGGGATGATAGCGTAAAGCTAAAAGAAGGAAAAACCGTCTCGCAAATTTATACTATCAATAACTCCTATAATTTTCATAACAAAGACCACTGGAAAGATTTATTTCATTTTATGGCTACTAATATGTACCGTCTTCAGACCAATCTAAAAGAGTTGCTTCCTGTATTGGAAGAGACTCTAAAATAACAAAAGGGCATATGATTTCATGTGCCCTTTTGTTATTCGTACTTTATTTAAAACCGGATTAATGTTTTTGTGCCAAATAGCGTTCCGTATCCAGTGCGGCCATGCATCCGGTACCTGCAGCTGTTACAGCTTGACGATAGACATGATCCTGCACATCACCGCAGGCAAATACTCCAGGAACATTGGTATGAGTTGATCCTGGTTTTGTCAGGATATAACCGGTTTCATCGGTTTCTAGATAGGGTTTAAACACTTCGGAATTTGGAGTGTGTCCGATGGCCAAAAAGAATCCATCTACTTTTATGGTTACTTCCTTTTCATCTGATTCTCCTTTTCGTTTGATCAGTTTTACTCCTTGAACCACATTTCCATCGCCAATGATTTCTTTAGTACTGTGTTCAAATAATACTTCAATATTTGGAGTATCAAATACGCGTTTTTGCATGGCTTTCGATGCCCTCAAATAATCCTTCCGGATAATTAAATATACTTTTTTACATAGGTTAGCTAAGTAAGTAGCTTCTTCTGCAGCGGTATCACCTCCACCAACAACAGCCACCTCTTTTCCTCGGTAAAAGAAACCATCACAGGTAGCACAAGCTGAAACTCCTCCACCTTTGTATTTTTCTTCCGATTCCAATCCTAAGTATTTGGCCGTTGCACCGGTCGCAATAATTACAGCGTCAGCTAAAATTACTTTTTCATCGTCAATAACAACTTTATGTACATCGGATGAAAAATCGACTTTAGTAACCATTCCCCAGCGGATTTCGGTTCCAAACCTTTCGGCTTGTTTCTTTAAATCTTCCATCATGGCAGTACCATCGGTACCTTGGGGATATCCTGGAAAATTTTCCACCTCAGTGGTTGTGGTTAATTGGCCACCAGCTTGCATTCCTTGAATCATAACTGGTTTAAGGTTAGCTCTGGCTGCATAAATGGCTGCAGTATACCCGGCAGGTCCTGAGCCAATGATTAAACATTTAACATGCTCTGTATCCTTCCCGCCAATGCTATCAGCAGATGACTGGTTTTTAGGAACTTCCATTTTTTTAAATAAATCCATGAATCTATATTTTTACTTGTTTTACTAATTGTTTGATGACTTTACAAAATTACGAATATTTTAGATGCTTGTTCCATAGGTTTTCCAGAATTTCAAAAAGTGAACCAAATACTGGTTCCACACAAATTGTCAGGTGACCAAATTATTCAGAATAAAAAGAAATGTATAAATTATTCGAAAATCAAATTATGCTTTTATACGGTTTAAGTGCTTAAAAGATAAGAATATAGCAGCCATTTTTCACACATACTCTTAGTAATTAATTATTGATTTTTCTTATTTCTATCCAATTTATTGATACTATTTATAACCCTATAAATAAAATAGATTTCCATGTTATCATTCAATATGGTAAATATTGAAAAATCCTGAAAATAGTTACAAACTGGTTGCAGATTACAAACCGTTTGCTAAATTTGCACTTCCAATCAACGGGGTGTGGCGCAGTTGGCTAGCGTACTAGCATGGGGTGCTAGTGGTCGTCCGTTCGAGTCGGATCACCCCGACAAAATGAGTATCATAAAAAACGGAATGCCTGCACTTTTATAAATGCAGGCATTTTTTTAATCAATTAATTACAATTATTAGGTTCACCTACCAAACTACTATTTTTTTAACTTTTTTTACCTGATTGCCCGATACACTTACGAAATACAAATTATTTGGTAAAACAGGCAATTCAATTTGTGTTTTAATTCCTGCAAATGTTTTTACTGTGTTTGAATAAATTTTAGTGCCATCAACAATAAAAATTTCAATTGTAAAATTATCCGATTTTTCTGACAAGATTTCCAAAATATTATTTTGATAATT
>JFJP01040560.1_pt1 | contig 11038 bp, 6 predicted proteins | sample 431651 | NCBI WGS metagenome assembly JFJP01 (sample SAMN02602958, study PRJNA72255) | Microbial mat metagenome, whole genome shotgun sequencing project. | biome: fresh water; feature: sink hole; material: water; isolation source: purple microbial (photo- and chemosynthetic) mats found in...
GAGGCACCGGTGATGAGTATTGTCTTACTTTTCAGTCCCTTATATTTCATTTCCCCATATTTATGTGTAAGTAAATATAGAAAAATATATTTTATCAGATGCACACTCTCAAATGAAAACAGCAATACAGACCTGATGTCAGTTTTTTGTAAAATGCTTGAAACAAGCATTCACCTATCAGTTCTGGAATGGATGTTTGTAAGCGACCAGCACAACAATCATTTGCACAGGAAAAGTAAGCACATCGGCAGTAAAGGCAAATGGATATAGTGCATAAGCCCAGGTATTGGCTTTTCGGGTAGGATAAGGCAAACTCAATTGTACTTTAAAAGGCCATTCAGGTGCATACGCACAATCTATCACTAATCCGTAAGGGGTTGAATTTGAAAGTGTAATATACGTACTGATATCTGTTCCGCTGATTTGTTTTACTTCTTTCAAATTTGGCAGCTCCAGATTTTGGGTGGTTAAAAAGAAAGTATAAACCGAGGCAGAGTCGTAGTTATCGGCAGTAAAGCTATGAATACCTGTGGCCTGATAATGATCGTCGAAAAGCGCAACGATAGGTGCTTTCCTGAAACTGTAATACTCAATGAGCTCATTGGCATTAAAATTTACTTCAAGCCATATGGTATCGCTCGCTTTTGCTTTTTGTACCTGAAGCAAAAGGTATAAATGATGTTCATCGGTGATCACTGCTTTTTCCACATTTACTGACTGAAATGGTTTGGGTTTTTGGTACACCAAATCGCTGACTTTGGTAGTAAAACAAGCAGATAGCATACTTTGAATAATTATGAGTGTTACAAATATTTTTGGTAAAGCAACTGACATTCTTATACTTTTTTGAATGTATGTATAAAGATAAAACATGAAGAATCATAAATCTACTTTTTAATACTTCAGTTGCTTCAAATAATCCTTTAAGGTTATTGTTTTAATATTTAAACCTTTAGCTTTAATTTGTAACCCATTATCCGAAGTTAGCATAATCGGATTTTCGTTTACAAACTTCAATGCAACTGATAAAATAAAATTATCAGGTGATTTTTTATTAAAGTCATTTGGAAGTAAAGTCAAGTCAGCTGTAGCCATTTTGATGTTTCGTTTATCAATACATTCGTTGATTATCCTTAAAGCTTTCTGAACATTTTTCTTTTGTTCTTCCATCAATGAAGATTTCAAATAGTCCAACTCGTCAATTACTTTCGCAGATAAAACGATTTGATATTGTCTTTCAATTTTTAAAATAATGTCAGGACAATCAACAAAAACATTCGTATCAATGATATATATATTTTCCTTGCCTTCAACTATCTCCTTTTTAGGTTTATGAAATTTAGAAAGATCAATTTTATCTATGACTTTTATACCTTGAATCTGTGATTTTTCAACGTTAACTGATTCACTCTCGTCAACAATTATATTCAAATCAGAATTATGAAGTTTACCGGAGTCAAAGTCATTAATATTTTTACTCTCAACTAATTTACATTTTGATAGGAACTCAGCGACCAAACCTTTGTAAGGTGATATTGTCATATAAGCATTGTCCATCATAATTAGAGTGCAGTAACGAGCTCTACTCGTAGCAACGTTGAACCGATTTAATTTAAATGAAAAACTTGGACTCCCGTCGGAAAAAGCGAAATAAAAGCAAAAGTCTATTGATAACCCTTGAACACTATCAACTGTATTTATTAAAATTTGGTTTTGAGTGTCTTTAAATCTGTACAATAAATTATCTCTAAGTAGCTTGACCCCTTTCTTGGTTGACGACAATATAGCTAATTCAAACTCTGGATTTATTTGAAAAAGAGTAGTTATCTGAGTAAATAGTAAATCATACAAGCCACTTAGATTTGTTGAATCGTAATAATAGAGCGAGCTTCCACCAGTTTTGCTATAAAGAGGAGGCAGATTATCAAGAATCGTATTTCCAATTTGAATTTTGGACTTTGATTTCAGGCTATTTTCATAGAAAGTATTAGTTTGAAAACATGCATTTTCAGAAAATCGATATGTTGTGGTCAACCTAAACTTTGGACAATTAATAGTAGAAGCATAATAAGTGAAGGATTCCAACATTAAATCAATATTCATTGAGATATTACTTGGATTTTCTTGATTTACGATAGGTGGTAATTGTAATGGGTCACCAACTAAGATAATTTTTTTTCCAAGAAGCTTTGCAGTAGCAATAGTCCCTAAAAAGCACTGACTCGCTTCCTCTAGAATTATGTAATCATAAATAGGTTGAGTTATATTTTCAACAGCTATACCTGTCATTTTGTAAAAAGTCGTCAATAAGATATTCCCTCCTACTGGCATAAAATCTTTAGGTATAGGACTAAGTTCATTAACTTCTTTCGCTTCTTCAATCGTTAGGTTTGATTTAAATACTTTACCTTTAGACACATTCTCTATTTCAAAATACTTTTTAGCGAGTTCAATAAGTGATCTATTTGCCAATGTTGCAACTAAAACAGATTTCGTACCTATTGAAAGTTTTGAAAGAAGTCTCGATATAAAAAATGTCTTTCCTGTTCCAGGAGGGCCTTGAATTATAAGTGTATCACTTTTATGTAAATCTGATTCGAATTTCTCAATCAAATCAAGAGAATCATCAATGTGCTCAGGTTTAAAATCGTTTATTTGATAACTAGCTAAGATGGTATCGTCGACAATATGTGAGTTAATCTCGTTTTTTGTTATTTGAATAAGATTAAAGTAGTATTTCAGCGGTGGATCAGACATACCAAACACTATTTTATCACCTTTTGCTAAGGAGTTTAAGAACTCAATGTCAATATTGCTAAATCCTATATTAAATTTATCTTTTATTTCTTGATAATAAGCACCATAACACTCTGAAAAAACCGAGATGCAATTCTTACGATAGTAGCTATAACTATAGTTATTGAAATTTGAATCAATTATTTCAGTTGATTTAGGTTTAGTCGCAGTTAAAGGAATCTTAGTTTTTGGTAGTCTGCCTTTTGGGAATGAGAATACTACCTGATTTCTAACCTCATCTACATATTCAAAAGTTCCAATAAATAGTTCTCCTTTATTAATCAGGTCGATACACTTCGAATCAAGATATGCTTTGTAATCAGCAAGAATTTTCTTGATTTCCTCTTCATAAAACCTAATCTGTTGATCTCTAGAAAGACTTTTCATAGTTAATAATTATAATCATCCAGATTCATTACTTCATTATATTTCATTGCTGCCTTGGTGTTTTCATTTACAATAAAAACGAAATGCCACTTGCCCTTATCAGTAATGTTACTTAAGGCGTTATAATCATCTAAATCATAGTCATTAGGCATTCGTAAAATACCTGATTTGTTTTGAGGTTTTGTAAATTGAATGAGTTGATCTTGAGAATCGAAGATTTGAACTTGATTCTTTGTATAAACAGATAATCTAACATTTGCTTCATTTAATCTTTCCCAATGATATAAGTCTAGATACAACAATCCATTCTGAGCAGAACGAACAATTACATGATCTTCACCTGCTTTTAAGAAACGACCATTATCAGATATTTCCGTAAAAGGATATTGAAGTTTGATTGCCAAAAGAGTTTTAATTTTGGCGGTAGTATTAGCATCTAACTTTTCGCTTAACTCAAAATCCCCTTTAATTATACTTCTGATAAAATCTTCATCTTCTTTCGACAAATCAAGAAACGGATTCTCTTTTTTTGACTCGGCTGGATTATATATTTTCCATAAATCCTCAAATTTAAAGTTATTGGTATCATCCGAAACTACCTTTTCCAAAATCTTCTTGTGATCTATACAGTTATTAATGTATATATCATTTCCATTAACATAATAATCACCTTCATCATACTTATAGTATACAAAATTCTCGATTTCATGTACTGTAACTAAACGGGGAAATTTACCTTCAAACAAATGAATTTTGAATGTTTCTGTCTTCCATTCAGACTCTTTTGATGATTTGAAAATTAATTCAGTATTGAATATATCTTTAATCTTAAGTTGTTTTACTTTTGGTAAGTAAGTGTTTAAAACTCGGACGATTTCTCTAAACACAGCGTATTGATCTTGACTTTTTAATTCTACGTTCTTTTCCTTTAGAAAATGTAGGGTATTTAAAAGAAGCTGCCCACCTGATAGGTTATTGTCAATCGCAATTCTATTCTGATCAAATTTGAAGTTTTGAATAAAATATCTACGCAAATCGGTAATTGTACTGTTACTGATATGCACACCGAGCTGACTAAGAAATTTTAACTTTTTATCTGTTTCTTTGTCTTCAATCCATAATAACGCCCATCTTGGCAGCATTTCGGTTTCTAGAGCTAATTCAGAAGGATAAACTTTGTTTCCCAACCCTAGATTAATATAAGATGAAAGTTCGGTAAAGTTTTTTTTATAGGCAAATTGTAGCAATTCAGGTATTGGTAATTCCTTTAATGATTGTGTCGTTAATAGATTTTTCCCTAATTGTTTTGAATAATATAGCAGAAATGCAAATTGCTCTATATTTTTAAGTACCGGAAACTTAACATATAACTCAGAAAGTATCTCTTCCTTCTTTTTGTTACTAAAGGGGAAAACATTATCTGATAATTCATCTTTAGAGAAGTCAGAGAATTGTTTGATAATTTTTGTAATTATATCACTTACCCCTTTGTATTCTGGCAATACAGATGCTAACGACAGTGACAAATCATCAAATTTTATATCATCTTTTACTGCAATATCATTTAATCGAAGTTTTCCGTTTATCAAAATCTTAGGAGCAAACTGCGTTGCAAAATTAATCTCATAACATGCAATAGCAAGTTTCAAACAACGATGTTCAAAAGAAGTTTTATCATAAGTTTTACCTATCTGAAGCTCAAAATTTTCAAGTTTATCTAAAAATGCCAACTGAACTTCTATATCACTTTCACGAACTATTGGCAATAAGTGTTCTGAGAAATTCAAATTTCTCAATAATGTCATATACAGTTCCTTACCTTGATGTAAACCTAATATTGAAAATTCACTCGCACTAAATTCCTTAGGTAAAAGTTTAAAATTAGGCTGGTTTGACAAAAGTTGGTTTATTTCAGTTTTATCAGAAAAGTACTGAACAACAGACTTTGTGTGCTTGACAATGGAAAATTTTTTACTTATTTTCTCAATATAAATTTGCTCAAAAATTTTTTCCTTCGTCGTAATCGCTAAGGTCAATAATGCATCCACTTCATAATATTCAAGATTTTCTGTATTGTTTAAAAATGAACTTATAGAATGATTTATGGTAATTCGTAAAGGCGAATCTTTTGACACCAAATATGATAGTATGTTATATTTGGGTAATTCTTTTTTAAAAACTTTAATTACTAGTTCTTGCAAAGGCAGATACTTTAAAATTTCCCAATCAGATAAACCAGCATGAAAGAATACTTCATCAACACTTTTAAATCCATTCTGAGTCGCAACAAAAGGTAATTTCTTGCTTTCCAATAATTCCTTATCCTTTGAATCTTTATAATATTTTAGCAGTTCTAGGTAAAAATAAGTAGCATTAAGTTTTTCATATGAAACAATATTTTCCCAATTTTCTATGACAATATTTTTATAAATTTCGTCTTGTTTGGCGCAATATTCAGAAAGGTCAGTCATATCTTCATATTGATTCATTTTGAAAGCAAATAACCAATTAGGAATTTGACTATCCCCTTTAATTAGTTTTCGTAATGGCATAATTCGTTTCTGCGTATCAGCAAACATTTCAATATCTCGAATACGTTTAGTATCTACTTTGCCTTCATTGTCTTTTGATAGTTCCAAAAGTACAAGAAAAAGTTTTTTCTTGTCATCAGGGAACAGTCGTTTTTCTTTTTCTTCAGCTTGTGCTGCAATTTTTGTTTTTAAAGCAATTTTTTGAAACAACGCCAAATTGTTTATCTTTTCCTGATAAACTATATACAAATTTTTGTATTTTGAAATATCAATTTGAGAAATGACAAAATCAAGTTTGTAATTTAATATTGACCAAATAGAGCTTAAAGTAACATCTCTGAAAATGAGATTTGAGTTAACAAAGAGCTCATTCAAGGAATAATAATTACCATCACTAAACTTGAAAAGTTTAATTTGAGCAATAATCTCAATATTGGATTTGAGAGTATTATCGTTTATTTCATATAATAGAGTAAAATATGGTTTATGCGTTTTAGGTAATTCCATTGAAGGATTTACCTCCTTCTGTTGCTTTTCTTCTGCAAAAATTCGTGCTGTTTCAATCTCAATTTTTTGTACCCAAGCATTGATTTTATTAATCTGATCATGTTGAATGGCATACTTTAATAAATCAACTATACCCCACTTTTCTAGGTGTAGTTTTTCAGGTTTTCGGACTTCATCTATTAGGGTTTTATCGTATTTTTCTTGCCACGCAAACCATTCGATTTCGGGGCAACCTAATTCGGCCGGACTAACATTAAGGCTAGTATTTTTGATCTTTACATTTACCGGTTTGTCGGAATAACCGTTTTGTGTGGGTACTTGCAATTTTAAAATATCAAAAATCGGCTCAATAAGACAACTATCAACCCAGTTTTTATGGTTTTCAGTTGCTTTATTTGACAAAAGTAAATTTGAATAAATATTAAGAAATCGGTAACGAAATTTCTCATCTTGGGCAGTATCTCTATGATAAGTGAGTAATTTTTGTTGAATTTTTCCAGTGATAACTTTCAGTAAGACTTCGTTAATGCCTTGTGTTTCTGTATTCTTACTCTCATTACCTTGTAAATTTGTCCTTTGACTTGCATTGTAAAAACCTGTTGAATGTATAATAAAAGTCAGGTTATGCACTTCTTCACTTAATGGAAAAAATAGATAAAAGTTTGGATTCCCTTTAATCTCTCTAAGTGCAAACTTATAATCCATAAAACCAACAAGAATTTCTATATCAGAAGTATCATCTTCGTTTCGGCGTTGTGGTTTAATTTGGTCGTATTCTTCTGAACCAAATTTGATTACAAATCTTTCAAAAAACAGCCTTTTTGCTTCAAATACGTTTTCATTAATACGAATTTGCGAGATGCCCAGTTTCTTTTGATAGTACGCAACTTGATTTAAAATACTTAGTGAAAACTGAATACCGTCTTCTATTTTTTTATTAGAAAGTTTATTGCCTTTGTCTTTTCCTAATCGCAGAAAAAATAAAGAACCACTATTCAGGCTATGTTTTGATGTATCAACTTTAATTTTGTTATTTGCCCAACGAGCCAACTCCGCAACTTCTTCCTTTGTAAAAGCATTTGCTGTTTCTTGATACTTCAAATCTTTGATAGTTTCATCTGGTTGGCAAGGAAAGTTTGTAAGTAATATTTTGAATAACCATGGTAAATTCTTATGATTTCCGAATTTTCCTTTACTATATTTAATGTGAAAATACTCATCCTGTTCATAGTCGATATTATTGCTTTGAGTAAAATTTTTAAGCTCATTTAAATCTTCTTCATTTCCCCAACTAAACAGAATTGGACCTGATAAATTTTTCAATTCTTCCAAACCGGATTTCTCACCTACCAATCTATGAATAAGTTTAAAGCCAATCCCAAACTTACCTATATTAGAACTATCCTGCGATTTAGTTGAAACTCCAACATTCAAGATTGAACGTATGCCTTCAAAATCAAATTGAAAGCCGTTATTAAAGGCTAAAAAATATTCATCATCATAGTACATTTCAAAGGTTGTACTATTTGCATCTACAGCATTTTGCAAAAATTCATATATTGCTTGGCTATCTTGTGCCATATCAAGAAAGCCTCGTAAAAAACCTTCAATGCCTTCTTTTTCAGCTTTATCCCCATGATAAATATCAAAGAAACCAAAACAACGTTTATTGCCTAAGTGTATGGTACTTCCAATAAAGTTCTCATCTTTATTAGGCTCATTTCGCACAACAGTTTTATAGAAAAAACGAAAATTTTTTATATCTCTGATTTTCATATTGCTTCTTTCTGATTTTTATTAGAGTATTAAAATTCAGTTTCATTTAGAACTATCCTAAGTGACACAAATACGAAATCTTTAATTAAGTAGTTTCTGTAACGAAGAACGTTTCTGGCATTTACCATAATTCCCTTAAAATCATTATATTTGTAAAACTAACTCCCTTGGAGTGTCCCCCAAAAGCTCCTGCACTAAAGTTAATAAAAAAAGTTGTAGTTCAAATAGCCCATAGATTTTTTGAATTAACTAACAGAGCACTATCTACTTATTATGTTAAAATGTCAAATAGTTCTAAAAGACCTAGGTAGATTTCCTATATCGAATATCCATATCTTATCCATATCTTATCCATATCTTATCCATATCTTATCCATATCTTATCCATAAAACGAACGGATATTGATACAAAAAAGCCACGCATAGTTTGTAGCTACGTATGGCTTTTGTATTTATTCAGATAAAAATCAGTATGTTTCAGCCAATTTTCGATTCTACAATTTCCAGAATCTGGGTTTCCATTAACTCAGTGCTGGCGTTTATCTCAAATGCTTCTTTGAGCACTGCGTTCAGGTAATTGGTATCTTTGAAACCTTTGGCGTTTATTTTCACATTCAGGTAGGCACCTTTCACTGCACTTCGGGCAGCCAGAGCACCCACGCCTGCATCCGATACAGAGTTGGGGTTTCCGATTTCGGCCATGGCTTTTATCACTTCCATACTCTGGTGTGCCAAACGCATCACATTCAGAGGTACTTCTATGGCTTTGCGGGTGGCATCTTGTATGGCTTTGTCGCGTGCTTGTTTTTCTTCGGCAGTACCTTTTGGCAAACCAAATGCATCCATGATGGCATTAAATGCAAATGTATCTTCGTCAACTTTAGCAAGAAGCTGGCTCAAATAGCCCTGGCCTTTTTCTGCCCAATTGGAAAATTCTTCCCAACGCTCGTCCCAGCCTTTTTTGTGAGATGAGAGGTTGGCTACCATGGTGGCCAACGCTATGCCCATAGCGCCCATGTATGCAGAAATAGATCCACCACCCGGAGCAGGCGATTCAGATGCAGTTTCGTTGGCAAATTGAGTCAAATTCATGTTGATAAGCGGCTTTTTGTTGTCGGCTTCCAGCAGATACTCTATGATGCGCTCTTGTGGGTTGAAAGGCTTCAATTCGGCCAATCCCATCGATTTGATGGCTATTTTTATGATTTCTTCTTCAGAAATACCTACCGAGCGCTCTTGTTTGCGCAGGAAATATTTTCCGGCTTCTATGAGCGACTGCTTAGGAATAAGCCCTACCAACTCAGAACCGGTAACACGGATACCTCTTTCTGCAGCTTTTTTCACCACCTCATCAAATGCCACGTGTACAGGAGTAACGGTAATATCGGTAAGGTTCATGGATATTTGAGCGATGCCGTATTCGTCAATAAACCAGCCTATGGCTTTTACTGCTTTCAAGGTTCCGGGAATGGTTACTTCTTCGCCTTTTTCGTTTTTCACCTGACGGCCACGCTCGCGCACATCGAAGGCTATGGCATTGGCTCGGCGGGTAGATGTAGTATTGAGGTTGATATTGTATGCCACCAGAAAATTGCGCGCTCCTATTACAGTAGCACCACTGCGCTCATTGAACACAGCAGGTCCGAAGTCGGGCTTCCACTCGGGATTTACAATTTTCTTGGGCAAACCTTCGTATTCACCTTCGCGGATATTGGCCAGATTGCGGCGCTTTTCTTCGCGCGCAGCAAACTCGTAGCAATACACCGGAATGTTCAGTTCTGTTCCTACTTTTTCGGCCAATTTCAGGGCATATTGAGCGGTTTCTTCCATGCTTATGTTGGCAATGGGAACAAACGGACAAACATCGGTAGCGCCCATGCGTGGGTGTGCGCCCTTGTGCTTGCTCATGTCTATGAGTTCTGATGCTTTGCGTATGGCTCTGAAAGCGGCTTCTACCACCGGCATGGGCTCTCCTACGATGGTTACCACTGTACGGTTGGTAGTGCTACCCGGATCTACATCCAGCAGTTTCACGCCTTCAACAGACTCTATGGCATCGGTTATCTGTTTGATGATGGTCATATCGTTCCCCTCCGAAAAATTGGGAACACATTCGATGAGTTGTTTCATATTATTTTGCTTTTATTCTTGTCTATTACATTCAATACAATTTGATCTTCGTAAAATGTCTATATAGCGCGGAGACGATATCGAATTTGAGTCAAAATTTAAGTATTTCAAATAGTTAAATACATATGCGTCTAGCACCTTAATTAGCTCATTATATGCGTCTAGCTGAGAGTATTTGCTTTGATTTCTTGCCCATATTTCAATATTTCACTTACCAGAGGATTTGAAAGATTAAAATCATCTTTTCTGAATGGGTGAGGTTCTATGCGGCTATCAATTTTACGCCTAAGCCTCATCAGCTCAAGCTGAATATCAAGTAGATTACTGAAATCATTGAATACAAAGGCTATATCTATATCGCTATCTTCATTATAATTGCCTTTTGCATACGATCCAAAAAGAAAGACTTTAATGTATGAAAACTTTTGATTTACTGCATTCGCATAAATCTGGGCAATATTTAAAGCTTCAATTTTATCCATGATCTTAAAATTTTGATTTTTTCAATCCACTCAACTGTAAATTCAGGGGTACACAATGAGTAAAATTCCCTTTTATAATCATCATACCTTGCATTCAGATTAAAAGTAGTAATTTTATCTAACCAATCTGCTTTTTCTTCATCTATTTCAATCTCACATAACTCAACTAATCTGTATAAGTTATGCAAAAATGGTGCATGTTTCTTGTATTTATTAACATATACTGCCTTTATTAGTTTTTCAACAGATATATGACCTAAAAATAATGCCCAACTATAAGACTTAGTTTGATATAAGTCTAACATAGTTTGAAAGTCCTCATCAGATGTTACAACCCAATGAGTCACTACTTTACTAAAATCTATATTATTGAGTTCCGACATATTTTAATTATTGATAAATCATTTACACCCTCACTCCATTCACAAA
>JFJP01046835.1_pt1 | contig 11038 bp, 9 predicted proteins | sample 431651 | NCBI WGS metagenome assembly JFJP01 (sample SAMN02602958, study PRJNA72255) | Microbial mat metagenome, whole genome shotgun sequencing project. | biome: fresh water; feature: sink hole; material: water; isolation source: purple microbial (photo- and chemosynthetic) mats found in...
CGCCACCTTCCTGTTTTTAAAGAAGATCAATTGACAGGAATCATTTCTATCGGCGACGTTATAAAGTTCATTCTTGAAGCAAAGAATGAAGAGATCAAGGTCTTAACAGAATATGCTTTTGGACAATATCCATCGTAATATATAGGGGATCAGCTTGCGCAATAGCTGATCTTGCCCCACACATACGGAAAGTGGGTTAAGTAAAAGCCGCTTGCAAATCAAATTGCAGTTTCATGCTGATATTTTTACGCTAAATAGTTATTGCGAAAGTAACATAAATATGTTACTTTACACTAAGTTATTTAAGGATTGGGGTGTCCCCGGTCGGTTATTAAGCCAATTTCACATTGTGAGATTGGCTTTTTACTTTTATGGATATACCTTCAATCCGTATCGTCTATTGTTCTTCGTGTAAATCTTCTTTTCTACCAATTCAAAAGCCGGATTAGCTCTGCTATAATCAATTACGTAACGAGCAATTGGATACGCTATCAAATCCGACAATTGCAATCCATTGATATCTTCTTGTTTATCAAAAAAAGTGAACGTCATCCCATAATTTTTTAATCTAGCAGACTCAACAAATCCTGTTCCACGGGAAAGAAGTCGTTGAAAGTGTTCATCTAATTTCTTGTTTTCTTTCTTCCCTCTCTTCTCAATCTGAAGATGAAGCTCTTTGTTTCTCTCTTGAACATCATCAAGAAAGAAAATAGAACGTTCAACAATAAATGAAAGTGCTATTTCATACACATCATTATTAAGTTTGCCATACCGATGGATATACTCTTCTTTGTTGATGGCAGATGATATGACTGTATAATTATTTGAACTGATGACTGCATTGATCCGTTCATAGAAAGCTTTTTTAAGTTCAGCATTAAAGAAGATTTGAAATTCTTTTTCACATTTTCTAATATCCCGGGAATGAAATATTACTTTCTTCTCTCCCCAAAAATCTCTCTTTATTGCATTCATCTGTTCTTGCAGTAAAGCATAATTAGATTCTGAAATAAGAATACCGCACAGAACAAATACCGGAAAGTCGGGATCAATATTTGTTAATCCGTGATCACCGCTCTCATCCATAAAAAGAAAATAATTCATTTTTCTTATATCGTCTTTAACTCTATCCCCGCTTCTTTCATCGGTGGTGAGATATTCGTTTTTAGAGACATCTGAAAAACTCTAATGATCAGTGGAACAGACATTCCTGTCTGTTGGCTTTAATTCATTTTTTTATTTTAACAGGCAAGTCACGACGGGATGGCATTGCCAAATGTCTGTCCTACTAATTCTTCAGAGGTTATTACCTGTTATTCGTCGCAACAATCCATTTTTTCTTGATGTTGAACTGTGGTGGTAATCTTTGGACTAAGGAGAGGAATACCAAGATTCAACCCTCGAAGGATAAGAATTACGGCAAGCGCAATACTCATGACCGGTATTGCGCGGACAAGCAGTGATCGATATTTTACTGAAATTAACTTTCCTGCAAAAGCAACAGCGATCAATGCCGGAGATGTTCCAAGTCCGAACACCATCATAAACAAAGCACTCTGCCACACATCTGCCACTGCTGTTGCTCCAATTAACGCTGTGTAGACAAGACCGCATGGCAGTAATCCGTTAAGGGCTCCGAGTGTAAAGAGTGCGATCAATCCTCTTTTGTGAATCATTATCGAAAATTTGACTTTAACAAAATTGTAGAGATACTTTAGCGGAGAGAATTTTTCCAGTTTTGATCTGAATCCAATTGGTATTGCGACAGTCAGTAAAATTGTAACGCCTAAAACAATCGAAACATCTTGTTGAACATTCATCAAGATACCTCTTCCCACCAATCCTAACCCTGCGCCCATAATCCCGTATGTTACTGCTTTGCCCAAATTAAAGACTGCACGTTCAAGAAAATACTTCCAGCGCGATGTTGCGTTGGTTGGGATTGCCAATACGAGTGGACCGCACATTCCGATACAATGTATACTTCCAAGAAGTCCAAGTGTTAATGCTGCTAATAGATCCATAGTCTCTATTGAATAATTATTGTTAATTCTGAGTAATATTCTTTCTTATCGACTGACCAATATATTTTTGCACGCCAGAATCCTTGTTCCATCATTTCAGTGGAAAAGGTCTGCGAGTAGAGCGAATCAATGCTGACGCTCTTTTGATAATCACCACGCTGATCCGAAGGACGGAAGAACAATACCGTTCCCGAATATGAAGCAGTTGGACCAAGATTTGGATATTTCAGGACAATGTTCGAGGCAGTAACATCAACACCAATATTTTGTTCAAGCGCCGATGTACTTTTCACTAATTCTATATGCTGCTGATATTTCAACTCTTTCTCATAATAATCATCCGTCACAAGATCAACCTTGGTCGAAACCGAAATAAAGACCATAACAAATATTGCTACAGCAAATAGAATAAAACTAACGGCAATTCCGAAGCCCCAATTAAATTTCATTTTCATTTATGATCCTCATTGTCATCAGTATTGAGTTTTTCGTCTTGATCTTTTTTTTCTACCGGCCCAAGAAATGATGTAGTAATACGCTGGATCTCAATACCTCCGGAATAAACACCAATCACCAAAGGGGTATTCATTGTTGTAATAGATTTTTTGTCGAATGAGATGAACATTTTTGTCAAAGCAGCTTCCTGAGGATTGATACTCTTATTATCGCCAAGAATCTTTATGTCACCTTCACGATTAAGTAATTTAACCTCAATATTTTGCTGTTCAAATGTCTTATTGAGCACCTTCATATCATATAAGTTACTCACTTTATCGTTTGGCTGTTCTTGAAAGAACATCCCCGGAGTTCGAAGAATTGTTACATCAATTTCTGATCGAGTTGTAAGGAAAAAAGTCAACAATGATAATAAGAGAATCTGAACAATCGTATAGCCGATCACCCGCGGTGTGAATATTTTTCTTGTCTTCTCCTTAATACCATTCTGAGAAACATAACGAATCAAACCACGAGGTTTTTGGATCTTATCCATTACATTGTCGCAAGCATCTATGCACGCTGTACAATTCACACATTCAAGTTGTGTCCCATTTCGGATATCAATTCCGGTCGGACAAACAACAACACACTCGTTGCAATCAATACAATCGCCAAGTGTACGTTCTTCATTTCGTTTTATTTTTCCTTTTGGTTCACCTCGCAGATAATCATAGGCTATCACGATCGAATTGGGATCAAGCAGTACTCCCTGCAATCTTCCATATGGACATACTAAAATACACGCCTGCTCACGAAACCAAATAAAAATGAAATAAAATAAACCGGTGAATAGTGTAATTGCGATAAATCCGCTGGTGTGTTCACTGACCGGAGCGACAACAATTTTTTCCAGCGCCTCAACACCAATGATCCATGCAAGAAGCATATTTGCAACAAGGAATGAAATGGAAAAATAGATTATATATTTGAATCCTTTTTTTAATATTTTTTCACCATTCCATGATGAATCGTTCAATCTCCGTTGATTCCGATGATCACCTTCGATCCAATAGTCGATCTTGCGAAAGACAGATTCCATAAACACTGTCTGCGGACAAACCCAGCCGCAGAACAATCTTCCAAACACAGCAGTAAATAGAAAAATAAAGACGATCGTGGTGATCATTGTCAGGCCGAGCAGGTAAAAATCGTGCGGTCCGAACGGAAAACCAAAGAGAATAAATTTTCGATTGATGATATCGAACAACATGAACGGATGACCATCTTTGGTAATGAAGGGCGTTCCAAAAAGGATGAGCAATAATATTCCGCTAAAAATATTTCGAGCGTTGGTGTATCTTCCCTTCGGTTCTTTCGGATAAACCCATTTTCGTTTACCGCTTTTCTCAACGATTCCAAGCGAATCCCGAAAGGATTCACTACCGTTAGTTTCCTCAGTTTCTAGTTTATTCACAGTCATATAATTTAGCCTCTACCCTACGGGCCGTAGACGAGCCGCAGGTAAAAACAATTGATCATCCGAAAATCGATATTCTTATAACAGAACGATTTTTCATCGATGACCAAAAGATCGTAGTACCGTTGCTGTTCTTGCTTATAAAGTTTTTGCCTTTGCAGTATCTTTTGCCGCCGCAATCACGGGTTCAACATATTTTTGACCTTCCGGCCCTTTGCCACCCAATGGATTTGTCCCCTGGAGAGATAACACGTAGCTTCCAATGTTTTGCATTTGTTTTTGAGAAAATACAAGTTCCCAGCTGATCATCCCTTTTGCCGGAACACCTTTTTTAATTGTGGTATAGACATTTTTGATACCGCCGCCATGGATCCAATATTCATCAGTAAGGTTTGGACCAACAAGCCCACCCGCTTGCGGACCATGACAAGAGACGCAGAACTTTTGGAAAGATTCTCCACCTTCTTTTAATGATTCAGCATCCTTTAATGCAACCAAGGCATTCTCATTAATGCTGCCCCCCGACGCCATCATGATCTTTTTTTGAAGATTAGCAGCGACGACTTCTTCCTGATATTCATCAGTAGAGAGTTTTGATAATCCAAGAACATGATAATCCGTCATATACACAAAAGCGAAAACAACTGTGATCCCAAATAGATAATTGAACCATGGCGGTATCCTGTTATCTAATTCACGGATATCGTCGTATATGTGTCCGACATCCGGAGCAACTTCGCTTGGCGGAGGGACGATATAGTTCTTAATACGATAATAAAGATCTGCAATCGGATCAACATTTGCGTTCATTACACCGATGATATACATCAGTGTAGCGATAACAAAGACAATGAACGAAATAGTGAATATCATCGCAAGTTCTGTCTCAGGATCTGTTTTGGTGACCGGCACCTGCGCAGCAAGCGGAAGCACAGCGAATACAACGGATACGCAAGAAAGCAATATTTTTTTCATGATAGTGATTCCTTTTTTTCCTCTTTTTCAAGAGTATCTTTGAGCGGCATTGCGCCCATGTAGTTCAAAAATTTCTTATCAAGTTTTATCACCCAAATAGTCACCGCAAGAAAGAACGGTATAAAAATAAATAATGAAAATAGCGGATAAACCGCAATTCCTTCAATTGAACTTAGATATTGTGATAACATACTATTCTCACTTTCCTGATTTCTCTGAAGATCAATCGCAATCGAATCTGCTTGCTGGCGCAAAATATCATTTGCAGTATTTTCAAATCCTTTCGGATATGGAACTCCTAATGTTTGCATCGCAACAATTTTTGCTGATGTTGTGGAAGTATCAAGATCCTGTGTCAGCAGCCACGAATACTGAGGCATGATCGAACCAGGAGACATCGTTCGCGGATTATCCATGTGTAAGTAATGCCAGAGATTCGGATACTTTCCACCAACGCGATGAAGATCCGGTCCGGTTCGTCGTGAACCCCATAAGAACGGGTGATCATAAACATATTCACCGGCTTTGGAATACTCACCGTACCGTTCAGTTTCGGAACGGAATGGACGAATCATTTGTGAATGGCAATTGTTGCAGCCTTCACGGATATAGAGATCTCTCCCTTGTAATTCTAACGGTGTGTATGGCTTTACACTCGAAATTGTTGGAATGTTTGACTTCACAAGAAATGTCGGGATCATTTCCACCATACCACCGATGAGAACAGCTACAGTAGCTAAAAGCGCAAATTGAACCGGTTTCTTTTCCAACCAGCGATGTTTTGTTTCGTTTGAATGAGATTCATCTTTTGATAATGGCATTGCTTCAGCATCTTCATTGGAGACAAATGATCCTCGTTTAACTGTTTTTATTAGATTATACACCATTACCAAACCACCGGTAAGATATAACAATCCGCCAACGGCACGGATCATATGTAGCGGAATGATCTGTAATGTTGTCTCAAGAAAGTTTGGATATTGCAGCACTCCCATTGCAGTGAATTGTTTCCACATTAACGATTGTACAAGTCCTGCAACATACATCGAAGAAGCATAAAATACGATACCGAGTGTTCCAATCCAGAAATGGAAATTGGCAAGTTTTTTGGAATACAGATCGGTCTTATATAATCGCGGAACAAGCCAATAGAGTATTCCGAATGTCATAAAACCATTCCATCCTAGTGCTCCAACGTGAACGTGAGCAACGATCCAATCAGTATAGTGTGCAAGTGCATTAACATTTTTCAACGAGAGCATCGGTCCTTCAAATGTCGCCATTCCATATGCAGTGACTCCAACGACCATGAATTTAAGAACAGCATCTTCCCGTACTTTATCCCAAGCACCGCGTAACGTCAACAGTCCATTGATCATTCCTCCCCACGATGGAGCAATCAGCATAATTGAAAAAACTGTTCCCAATGATTGAGCCCAATCCGGAAGTGCAGTATAGAGCAGGTGATGCGGACCAGCCCAGATATACAAGAAGATCAGAGACCAAAAGTGAACAATCGAAAGCCGGTATGAATAGACAGGACGATTCGCTGCTTTCGGCAGAAAGTAATACATTAAACCGAGATATGGTGTTGTCAAGAAGAATGCGACCGCATTATGTCCATACCACCATTGCACTAATGCATCTTGAACACCGGCATACATCGAATAACTTTTCAAGAACGTTACAGGAATTTCAAGTGAATTGACAATGTGCAGAACTGCTATGGTAACAATTGTTGCAATATAAAACCAGATGGCAACATACATATGCCGTTCACGACGTTTAATAATTGTTCCAAAGAAATTGATTGCGAACACCACCCACACTAATGTAATCGCAATATCAATAGGCCATTCGAGTTCAGCATATTCTTTGCTTGTTGTAATTCCCAACGGCAATGAAACTGCTGCAGCAACAATGATCAATTGCCATCCCCAGAAATGGATCCTGCTCAATAGATCGCTGAACATCCTTGCTTTGCAAAGACGCTGTAATGAATAATAGATTCCCATAAAGATCGCATTACCAACAAATGCAAAGATAACCGCATTGGTATGCAAAGGACGAATTCGGCCGTAAGTCATATACTGCAGATTGGCATTCACTTCAGGCATAAACAATTGAAACGATATTGTAACTGCTACAAGCATTCCAACAACACCAAATACGATCGCGGCAATCCCAAAATCGCGGACGATCTTATTATCGTATTGAAATTTTTGAACTTCCATTGAAACCCCGTGAGTTTAGTTTATAGTTGTTTATTTAATAGTATCATTATCATCAAAGAGCATACGAACCGATGGAGTGTATTTATCATCATACTGTCCTGATTTTACTGCCCACAAAAACGCAGCCAGGAAACCAACAGCGATAATAAAACTAAATCCAATCAGCAGTGCGATAACAGCCATTATAACAGCCCTCTTTTTTTTGCGAACAATTGAGTCGAAATGGTTGTAAAGAAAACAATCGTAATCGAACTTGCCGGCATCAATATCGCCGCCATGATCGGAGTTAACTCCCCTTGCAACGCAAAATAAATTCCAAACAAATTATAGATAAATGCAAACGCAAAACTTGAAATAATAATTTTCATGCTGAGAGATGCAAATTGAATAAATTCGGCTATCTTCCTAAACGAATCCCCGCCGATAATTGCGTCTGACGACGGTGAAAATTGCGAAACATTTTCCGAAACAGCAATACCTAAATTACTCTGTAAAAGCGCTCCGGCATCATTCAAACCATCACCGATCATTAATACTTTTTTCCCCTGCGATTGGAGAGATTTTACATAATTTAATTTATCAATCGGTGTTTGGTTGAACTGCAGATCAGTTCCTTTCGGGAAGATTGACTGCAGTCTCACTCTCTCTGATTCATTATCCCCGGACACCACTGAAAATTGCACTTTCTTCTTTAACGACAAAAGAATGGCATCCAAACCATCGCGATATATGTTTTTTATTGAAAAATATCCTTTTACTTCTCCATTAATTGATAGATACGTTCGTGTTTCATTCACAGTTCCTTTGGGAAGAATACCATGACCTGCAAATCCTTGTGAACCGAGTCTGTATATTTTTGAATTGATCGTTCCCGAAATACCTTTGCTGATTTGTTCTGAGAAATTTTCGACGGTGATTTGTTCACCCTTACAATGATCGGCGATCATTTTGCTTACCGGATGTATAGAATTTTTTGCAAGAGAAAATGTCCCAAGTCTTTCTTCATCAGTCAATTCTGTGCCGATATATTCAACTGATGCCTGCTGTGCATGAGTAATGGTACCGGTCTTATCAAAAACAATCGTATCAATTTTGGAAAGCGTCTCAATGACCGATGTATTCTTTACATAGAAATTATTCCTTCCGAAGATACGGAGTGTCATTCCTAACGTAAATGGAATTGAAATTGCAAGCGCACATGGACAAGCAACGATAAGAATTCCGGTAAATGCATTGATCGCCGTTGTGCTGTCTTTTGGGAGCCAATACAATAACACACCAAGAGATACCACGAGTACTACGAATGTAAAATATTTACTGATGGAATTAGAGAGTTCTGAAAGCTCCCCTTTTTCCCTTATTGAGTTATTAAAATTGTTCCACAATTGAGTAAGATAACTTTGCGACACTTCTTTTGTTACTTCCAGTTCTATCATCCCGCCTGCCTGTTTGCCGCCGGCATAGATCATTTCACCAAGGACCTTTTCAATCGGTGTTGATTCCCCGGTAACAAAACTATAATCGATCGCAGCATTTCCTCGAAGTACCATTCCGTCCGCAGGAATAATTTCATTATTTCTAATGATGATCCTATCACCACGTTTCAGCGAAGAAATTGGAACGGTTGTTTCAACACCGTTCTTTTTTACCGTAATGGAAAGAGGAAAATACGATTTGTAGTTTCGTTCAAAGTTCAAGCGGTCGTATGTTTTACTTTGGAATACCCGTCCAAGAAGCAGGAACATCAACAGACCGCTCATCGAATCAACAAAACCGGGGCCGGTCTGTGTTAAAATTTCATACACACTTCTTCCAAATAACAAAATGATTCCAAGAGCTATAGGAACATCGATATTGACGATCTTTTTTTGAAGACCACCATAAGCCGAAACAAAGTAATCAGCACTGCAATAGAAGAATACGGGAATGGCAAGTAATAAATTGAGATACGAAAAGATCGGTCTCAGAAATGATTCTGTGGCATCAACTCCTAAGTATTCGGGAAAACTGAACAACATCGAATTGCCAAAACAAAATGCTGCAACTCCAATTTTGTAATACAATGAGCGGGTTTTCTCACTTTCAAGTTTTTTATCCACTGCATCAAGCTGCAACTCCGGCTCGTATCCAACTGTTGAAAGCAGCACGACAATATTTTTTAAAGATGATTTCGACAGGTCGAATCTGATGAAAACTTGTTTTTTTAAATAATCAACTCGTGATTGGATGACACCGCTGTCAAGTCGATACAATTGTTCTAAGAGCCAAATACATGAACTGCAATGGATGGCTGGGAGAGAGAACGTTACTGACGCAGTTTTACCGTCAGTAAAATCCAATAATTGCTGCTGGATTTTTTCGTCATCAAGAAATGAAAATCTGGATACTTCAATGGTTGAGGGACTGATACCGGGAGTTTGCTGAAGAGCGTAATAGTTACAGAGATTGTTCTGCTGTAAAATTTCATAGACAATTTTACAACCGGAACAACAAAACAGTTTACCATCTTGCTCTACCCGTTCACCGCGAACAGTATCGCCACAATGGAAACAAATTAATTTTGATTCAGATAGAGTTGGGGATTTCTCCATAATTGAATGATAGAACGACAACAATAGTGCCAAAAACTTGAACGCACTATGGAGTATATAATCTCATTGATAATTATTTTTTTTGCAATAATGAAGCGAGACTTGATTGTCTTCTTAATGATGCGAAGATTTTAGTAAAGATCAATTTTTGGAACGTTTGGAATAAATCCTTTCTCGTAACCAAGTTTGAACAATAACTCTAACGCTTGTTTCCCTTTTTCACCCATATCGATCGTCAATTCACTGACATACATTTTCACAAACTTTTCGCCAAGAGCATAGTCTATTCCTCTTCCCCATTTCATCGCATACGGCACTGCTTCGCTTTGATGAGTGTAGCCGTAGTGAATGCTCTCTTTCAACCCAACCGAAAGTTTTCGCGCCAGTTCTTCTCCAAGATCTTTTCGTACAACATCCAATCCTAATGGCAGCGGCAAACCATTCGAATAGGTTTCCCAAAACTCACCAAAATCTAAAATCTTATTGAAACCTTCAGATTGATATGTCAATTGTCCTTCGTGGATCAAAAGACCTGCATCAAATTCGCCGCTATTCACCCTTTCCATAATTTCATCGAATGGAATATCTACATTTTCTATTCCCTCGGTGAAAATTTTGAACAACAATGTAGCAGTGGTTAATTTTCCAGGGGTCGCAACTCTTTTTCCTTTTAATTCTTCCAGTGTCTTATATTTTTTTGATACAATGACCGGTCCATATCCTTCACCCATACTTGCACCGGTAACCATGATCCAATATTTATCTTCGACATATGGAAATGTATGCGCTGATATTGCGGTAACTTCCAATTCACCATTCATCGCTCGTACATTCAGCGATTGAATATCTTCCAGCATATGTTCGATCTTGATCCCTTCAAGTTTTACTTTTTCACTCGCCAGACCGTAAAACATAAATGCATCATCAGGATCAGGGCTATGTCCAACTTTAACTACTCGTTCAGTCATTGTTATTTTACTCCGGAATAAATTGTTGCGATGCCAAATGTCAGTCGATCTTCTTTCAGCGATGAAAATCCGGCCGTGCGAAGACGTTCAAGAAAATCTTCCCCTTCAGGAAATTTCATCACCGTATCAGGAAGGTATTGATAAGCTTCAGTATCCTTTGAGATCAACTTCCCGACAAACGGCAAAACGGTTTTGAAATAAAAAAAATATAATTGTTTTAATGGAAACACTTTGGGCCGGGAGAACTCCAATACGACGATCATTCCCCCTTTTCGAACTACTCGATTCATCTCTGAAAGACCTTTATCAAGATGCTCAAAATTGCGGGCAC
>JFJP01019806.1_pt1 | contig 11036 bp, 6 predicted proteins | sample 431651 | NCBI WGS metagenome assembly JFJP01 (sample SAMN02602958, study PRJNA72255) | Microbial mat metagenome, whole genome shotgun sequencing project. | biome: fresh water; feature: sink hole; material: water; isolation source: purple microbial (photo- and chemosynthetic) mats found in...
TTTCAAATGTCGCAGATTCAAACATTTTTGCAAACGTATCGTGCAGCATCCGACGAAGTCCCAGTAGCCCCGCCCTTGCGGGGCAAATTACGTTGACCTTTGACTTGTGAGGTGTTCATGCGCCAGGAGACGATTTTCGTCGTTGACGATACCCCGGAGAATTTAGGCATTCTGGTCACCGCGCTTGAGTATCATGGTTTTAAAGTGTATGTGATCAGCAACGCTGCCGCGGCGTATGAGGCGATCAAACAAGTGCTGCCGGACATCATTTTATTGGATGTCATGATGCCAGAGGTCAACGGTTTTCAGGTCTGCCAGCAATTAAAAGCCGACGCTGTCACGCGCGAAATTCCGGTGATTTTTTTAACCGCCCTCGTGGAGACGGTGGACGAGGTGAAAGGGCTGGAACTCGGCGCGGTTGATTATATTAGCAAGCCGTTTCGTTTGGAAATCGTGTTGGCGCGCGTCCGCACGCATCTGAAATTGCGCCGCTTGCAAGTGGAACTACAGTCCCAGAATACGCAAAATCGCGCCGAAATCGTCGCCCGTCGCCGGATTGAAACGGCGCTGCGCCGTTCGCAGCGGATTTTTAAGCGCATTCTCGCCAGCCTGGAGCAGGTCGTGCTGCTGATTGATCCGATCAAACAGACGATTCTTATGAGCAATCCGGCCATGCAGCATCTCTTTGGTTATCAAGAGCAGGACGTGTCTGGGAAACCGCTGCGGCATCTTTACCACAATCAGGCAATGTATGACCAGTTTACGGAAAACATGCAGATTGCCATCCATGCGCAAGAACATTTCCGCGCTCAGGCCATGATGCGCCGACAAGACGGCAGCGCCTTCCTCAGTGCGCAGACGGCTTCGGAAATTGTCAATGACACCGGCGAGACGATTGCGTTTCTGCTGTTGATTCAGGATATTACGGAGCAGAAGAAATCGGAAGAGGCTATCAGACACGCCAACACCGTGCTTTCCACACGCGTGGAAGAACTGTCGCAATTGAATCAGATCGCGCAAACGGTTGCGTCGTTGACGAATCTGCAAACCATGTTGGATCGCGTGTCGCAACACATCGCGCAATTATTGCAGGTGCCCAGTTGCGCCGTCGCCCTGCTGAACTCGCCGCACACGCTCTTGACGGTCATTAGTAATTATCGCGCCGACGCCTCCGAGCCAAGTCTGGAAGGCGCGCAGATTCAGATCGCCGACAACCCGCTGGCAACCCAGCTTTTAAACGCCGGGCAAGCCTTAATTGTGAACGATTTAGAGCATAATCCGACCTTTCAGACGATTCGCGGGATTCTCGCGATCCGCAAAATCAGTTCCTTGCTGATTATTCCCTTAATGGTGCGCGGCCAAATTATCGGTCTCATTTCAATTGGCAATGACCGGCTGACGCGCGAATTCAGTGCGACCGACATTCGCCTGGTTGAAACCGTCGCCGGGCAGATTGCGGGCGCGATAACGAACGCGCGCTTATTTGAGGAGGAACAGCGCCAGCGCCAATTGGCCGAGAGCTTACGCGAAGTTTCGGCGGCCCTGAACAGCAGTTTGAATTTGAAAACAATTTTGACCACGATCTTTGAGCATCTGCAACGGGTAATCCAGTATAACAGCGGGGCGATTTTCCTCCAGGAAGACAGCGACCTCGTCCTCAAAGAAGGATTCAATATCAAACCCGACTTTGTGGGCTGGCGTCTCCCGCTCTCTGGCAGCAGCCCCGAAGCCGAAGCCATCATGCAGCGGCAGACCTTGATCATCGGCGACGTGCATCACGATCCGCGCTGGGAAGTGTGGGAAGGCGGCGAACTGATTCAGAGTTGGATGGGCGTGCCGCTGTTTTATGATGACCAGCCGATCGGGTTATTGACCGTTGATAGCTTCACACCTCATAATTATACTGACGAAGACGCCCGGGTGTTGCAAACGTTCGCCGCGCAAGCCGCCATCGCGATCTGGAATGCGCAGATTTATCAGGATATTAAACGGGAAAAACGCTTTTTTGAAACGTTGATGTTAAGCAGTCCGGTCGCCACTGTGCTGGGCAACCCGGATAACCAGATTCTGCTGTGGAATCCGGCGGCGGAGGCGTTATTCGGGTATCCGCAACAGGACGCCATCGGGCGCAATCTGCACGAACTCGTGACCTCTGCCACGGCCTCCCCGACCGACCGTGCGACCCTGCTCGCGCAACTCGCGCAAGGCGGCAATGTGCGCATGATGACGCAATACCAGCGTCAAAACGGCGACTTGCTGGATGTGGATCTCTCGGCGGTCCCGATTTTACTGGATGGCAAACAAGTCGGGGTCTTTGCGCTCTATCACGATATTACCGAGATTAAACGCGCGGAGGCGGCGCTGCGCGGTAAAAATACGGAATTACAGGCCACGCTCGACGATTTGCAACGGGCGCAGACCCAACTCATCGAATCGGAAAAGATGGCGGCGTTAGGGAAATTAGTCGCCAACATTGCGCATGAAATGAATACGCCATTGGGCGCGATCCAGTCGTCCAGCGCGCATATCATCAATACGATCAAAGAAATCGTCCACACCCTGCCAGGCTTACTGGAGCAACTGCCCGCGGTCGAACGCGCCGCCTTTTTTCATTTTATTGCACGCGCTTGCCAGGAAAAACCGCATTTGACGTTCCGCGTCGAACGCCAGTTACGCCGCACCGTCAGCGCCGCACTCGCGGCGCTCAACATCGCGGAACCGGATATGGTCGCGCGCAGCCTGGTGGACATCGGCGTGTCCGACGAACTGACGCAATTTATCGATCTGTTGCGGCTGCCAAATCACCTCAGACTTTTAAAAGAAGCCGCGAATCTGTTGACCCCGTTCCATCTATCGCAAAATATTCTGCGCGCCGTCGAGCGCACCTCGAAAATTATTTTTGCGTTAAAAATGTACGCCCGTATGGATGCGTCCGGGATCATGAGCATGACCAATGTGACCGACGGTTTGGATGTTGCGCTCACCCTCTATGCGAACCAATTGCAAGCCCGGATCGACGTCGTCAAGCGGTATCAGAACGTCCCGGAGCTTTTAGCCTTCCCGGATGAACTTCATCAAGTCTGGGGGAATTTGATTTATAACGCGATCCAGGCGATGCAAGGGGCGGGGCGCTTAGAAATCGAGGTGGCCCGGCAAGATGCCTTTGTGGTCGTGCGCGTGATCGATTCGGGCAGTGGGATTGCGCCAGACATCCGGGAGCACATCTTTGAGCCTTTTTTTACGACGCGCACGGCCGGCGAAGGCAGCGGCTTAGGGCTGCATATCTGCGAAAAAATTATCGCCAAACATTACGGTCGGATCACCTTTGAGAGTCAGCCGGGACGCACGATCTTTAGCGTCTTTCTGCCGATCCGCGAGAAAGGTCAGCGCCCTGGCTAAAAGCTGACAGTCGCAATGACAGCGAACTTAACAACCTTGGTCGCAATGGAGGGAACTGAAACGGTACAACGAAGGAGGAGAAACACCCGGTGTCCTGTCGGACAACCGGGGTTTGCGTGAGGTGTGTGATTCTACTCGCTGCCGTACACTTGTTCGCGCGTAAATAAACGCTCGCCGACTTCTACGATGACGGTTTGATCGAGCGTCTCTTTAGTTACCAGCACAACCGGCGTAATGACCGTCGGCACATCCATCGCGCCATTATTGATCATGGCAAAACGCACCTCTTGATCCACGACGCTTTGCGCAATCTCCGCCAACGGTGTCGCTGGATTTTTCACGAGCGCGACCGCAATTTCGGCGGCTTTGTACGCAAGCGGTTTGATCTTTTTAAAGATTTCGACCGTCTGCTTCCCTTGCGCGATATATTGCACGTTGCGCAAGTCTGCATCTGAGCCGGCGACAAACACCTTTGTGGTATCAGCCAGTTTTTCAAGGTCTAAGGCCGCAATCACGCCGCTGGCAAGACCGCTGTTATTGCAGACAAACGCATCAATTTTGTTTTCATACTGGAGGAGCAGATTTTCAGTCGTCTGTCGCGCCAAATCCGGCGACCAGGCCGTATGCGAACGCTGCTCCACTAAGGTCAGGCCGGGGTTGGCGGCAATCGTTTGCAACACGCCGGCGCTCATTGCGGCGGCGTTCGCGTCGCCGGGCTGTCCCATGATCAACACGACCTTGCCTTCGACTTTGCCTTTGGTCGCTTGAAACCATTTGACCATTTCAGCCCCCTGCATCTCGCCGACCGCCCAGCTATCCTGCATCACCATGACATCCAACGGCCCATCTTGCAACATCGAATCATAGCCGACCACTTTGATGCCTTTCGCATGCGCCTTTTGCACTAAGCCGCCGGCCGTTTCGGTATTGACGGGCTGAAGCACAAGCACCTGACACCCCTCATCCAGCATTTTTTCGAATTGTTGCAGTTGCGTCAATTCGTTGTTGTTACTGGAATCAAATATGACTTCTGCGCCTAACGCGTTGGCGCGGGCTAAAAAAATCGCCTGATCGGTTGTATAACGCTCTTCCTGCATGGTTTTAAGCAGAAAGCCAATTTTGATCGGCTGCGCGCCGGCGGTCTGTCCCCATACGAGGCAACAGCCGACGGTCAAGAGAATCATCTGCGTGAAGCCCCCCCACGATATGCGTTTCATAACGTTTCTTTTTTCCTCCGTAGAAATGACGTATTGAAGCGCCCCGCACGAACGCGCGGGGCGGAACTGTCGAATCAGGCTTTTTTCTTTTTGCTGACGGTATCGAACCACACCGCAAACATGATCAAGAAGCCTTTGATCATCAATTGATAGAAATCCTGGACACCGAGCAAACTCATGCCGTTATTCAACACGCCGATAATCAACGCGCCGATCACCGTGCCGGTAATGGTACCCGACCCGCCGGAAAGACTCGTCCCGCCGATGACGACCGCCGCAATCGCATCCAATTCAAAGCCGGTGCCTAAGTTGGGCGAGCCGCCGTTCAAGCGCGAGGTCAACAAAATCCCCGCAAAGGCTGACAAGCTCGACGCCACCGTAAACACGAACATTTTGGTTTGAAAAATATTAATCCCGGATAAACGCGCGGCTTCTTCATTCCCGCCTAACGCATACAGCCGGCGACCTAATTTCGAGCTTTGCAAGATAAATGAGCCCACGGCCGCAATGATCACAAAAAAAGCGACAGGCATCGGAATCCCGCGATACGAGGTAAAAACGTAAAACGCCAGCCCTAACCCGACGACGACAATGACAACATTGACAATCATTTCATGTTGTTTGGTCTCGATGCCATATTGCCGTTTCTGTTGCATCTCGCGATAGATGGAAAAGATAAACCAGGCCAGCGCGGCGAGAATGATGATGCCGGAGACGCTTTTGGGAATAAAGCTGCCGCCGATCTGCGCAAACATTTGCGTCGGATCAACCACCGGGACGGAACTCCCTTTGGCGAGCGCCAACGCCAACCCGCGCGCAATCGTCATCAAGCCGAGCGTGATAATAAACGGCGCAATTTTATAATGCGCGATCCAAAAGCCATTCCAGGCACCGAGCACGAACCCGCACAGAACGACCGTTAAGAAACAAGCGAGCCAGACATTGACGCCGCTTTTCATCATCAAGGTCACAACGACGGACGCGAGCCCGACAACTGACCCGACTGACAAATCAATGCCGCCCAACAAAATTGCGCCAGTCATGCCGACGGCAATAATACCGGTAATCGTGGTTTGATTCGCTAAATTCGTCAAGTTGCGGGGCGTGAAAAAACTCGATGAATTCAAGATGCCGAACGTAATCGCCAGCGCCACTAACGCCACCATGGTGGCATTATCTTTCAACGCTTTCAGGACAATCGTCTTGGTTTGTTTGCTGGGATTTGGTTGTGTGATCTGCTGTTCTGTTTTCATAAAAGTTCTCCCTCCAGTAATGGCCGCTGCGCGTTCCTCCTGCCGCAACGCTGCGCGCCGTCTTACTTGCTGGCCTCCTTACGGCTGCGGAAACTTCCGGTGGCATATTCCATAATCATTTCTTTGGTCGCTTGAATCCTGGTCAATTCAGCCACAATCTCCCCTTCGCACATGACTAAAATCCGGTCGCTCATGCCCATGACTTCAGGAAGTTCGGATGAAATAATAATCACCGTGACGCCCTCTTCGACGAGTTTATTCAACAGATTATAAATTTCGACTTTCGCGCCCACATCAATCCCGCGCGTCGGCTCATCTAAAATCAACACGCGCGGTTTCGTGTTCAGCCATTTTGCGATAATCACTTTTTGCTGATTGCCGCCGCTCAACGTTTCGATCCCAACATCCAACCCCGGCGTTTTGACGCCTAATTGTTTGACATAGTCTTGCGCCAGATTGCGTTCTTTTGCCGGATTGATAATCCCCCAGCGATTGCAGATGGTTTCTAACGAACTGATCATCATGTTCTGCATCACGCTCTGCCCTAAGATCAACCCGATCCGTTTGCGATCTTCCGTCACCAGCGCCAGGCCGAGTTGAATGGCCTCTTGCGGCGAGCGAATCTGTTTCTTTTGCCCTTCCAGATACACTTCACCGCGCGCTTGCCCCGGCAGCGCCCCAAAAATTGCGCTGACAAGCTCAGTGCGCCCGGATCCCATCAAGCCGGAGATGCCGAGAATTTCGCCTTTATACGCGGAGAAGGACGCATTTTTCACCTTCTTCTCGCCCGGCAGCAGCGGGTGATCGACCTCAAAATTTTTCACTTCCAATATTTTTTCTTTGCGGCCGAACTCTTTTTTCGGGAACATGTCTTTGATGTCACGTCCAACCATGCGGCTGATGATTTGATCTAAGGTCAATTCGGCCAACGGCGTCACGTCGCCGATGGTTTTCCCGTCGCGCAAGACGATGACGCGGTCGGCGATTTGCTGCAACTCTTCCATTTTATGGGAGATGTACGACATGCAAACGCCTTGTTGTTTCAACTTGCGAATAATCTCGAACAACGATGCGACTTCTTTATCGGTTAACGCGGAAGTTGGCTCGTCAAAGACCAGAATATTCGCTTTTTTGGAGAGGGCTTTGGCAATTTCGACCATCTGCTGCTTGCCGACAGTCAATTCTTTCACTTTATCGGTGGGCTTGAAATCTTTGATGTTCAGTTCGTCCAACAATTTTTGCGCTTCCGCAAACAGTTTGCTCCAATTGATCACCCCGGCAAATGTGGTAAATTGCCGATCTAAAAAGATATTTTCCGCCACCGTCAAATCTGGAATCAGGTTCAATTCCTGATAAATAATGGCAACCCCGGACGCTTCCGCATCTTTGGTGTTCGAGAACTGTTTCAATTCACCGCGGATGTAAATTTCGCCCTCATAAGTGGGATACGGCCACACCCCGCTCAAGACTTTCATTAAGGTGGATTTGCCCGCGCCATTTTCGCCCATCAGCGCCAGCACTTCGCCCGTCCGCGCCTGGAAATTCACGCTATTCAGCGCACGCACGCCCGGAAAGTCTTTGACGATATTCTTCATTTCCAAGACAACGTCTCCCATCGAACTCACCGTCCTTCGGTCAAGGCATTGATAATACGCCGGCTGGTTAACAACCCCAGCCGGCGAGTTGCGGCGCGAGCGACGCGGTCAACGCGCGCCCGCGTCTGTCAGTACCTACTTCGTATATACTTGATCTTTGGTGTAGAAACCGTCCGCGATAATCGTCGCGTCCACATTTTCTTTCGTCACCGGCACAACTTCGGTCACAATCGTCGGTACGTCCACTGCGCCATTATTGATCACTTTGTCGGCTTTGACGAGATCGGCCGGCGCTTTGTCAGGATTTTGCGCCAACGTCACGGCGACTTCAGCGGCTTTTTCAGCCAACGGTTTAATCTTTTTCCAGATTTCGACCGTTTGTTTGCCTTGCGCCACATACTGGATATTCACGAGATCAGCATCCGAACCGGCCACGAACACTTTCGTCGTGTCGGCTAAACCTTGGGCTTCCAGAGCTGCAATGACGCCGCGCGCCATGCCGCTGTTGTTGCAAATAAACGCATCAACTTGATTCGTATATTTGGTCAGCGCGTTTTCTGCCGTTGCCATCGCTTTATCGGGAGACCAGCCTTCATGGGACTGTTCGACCACTAATTCCAAGCCAGCATTGGCTTTAATGATTTCCAACGCGCCGCTGCTCATGGCGTCCGCATTCGAGTCGCCTGGTTGGCCTTTAATCAAGGCAACTTTGCCTTCGACTTTGCCTTTGACAGCCTGGAACCACGCCAACATCGCTTCGCCTTGCAGCTTGCCGACAGCCCAGCTATCCTGCATGACCATCATGTCAAGCGGACCATTCACGAGCATCGAATCATAGCCCACGACTTTTACGCCTTCTTCGTTGGCGGCTTTCACCATATTCCCGGCAGTCCCGGTGTTGACAGGCTGCAACACGATGACTTTGCATCCTTGCGCCAACATATTTTCAAACTTAGCTAATTGCGTTTGTTCGTCGTTATTGGCGGAATCGAACACCACTTCGGCACCCATTGATTCGGCTTTGGCCGTGAAATCGGCTTTGTCGCGCTGATACCGTTCTTCCTGCATGGTCTTCAGCAAAAAGCCGACTTTGACTTTATCTTGCGCAACCGCGTTGCTCGTCGCGACGGTGAATACGAAGAGGCCGCAAACGGCCAACACGCTCAATTTGAAAAATTTCTGAAACATAGTCATCTCCTGTAGATGAAATCTCTTTTGATTAATCTTACGACAATTTGACGTTGAATCATCCGCTCAACGCCGTGACCTCTACGACATGCTGACGTGATCAGACTTCTTTACATCGTTCCCCCTACCACCTCCTCAAACAAAGGAAAGATATCAAACAACACGCAAAGATGGCCTGGAAACATCATAATGATCATTCGTGATAGTATTGAAATACATGCGGTTTTTGTCAATAAAAAGTCTTTGATATACGTTAGAAAGAAAAACTTCGCAATCTCGATCCGCTTATTTGTCAAAATGTTACAGGAAGATTCGCCCCTTCGCCATGATTATGCTTTTAGGATTGGCCGCTCGACTGCTGGAAAAATTTCGGCCTGCGAGCATGCGTCTCAACGCCGCACGTCAATCTTCCTGGTAGTTTTTACAAGTTTTAGCAATCGCAAGTATAATTCATTTTTCGTAACTGTTGACGTACCAGCGGACAGCCTTGTCCGCCGCCCTCGACGGGAGCCGTCCCGGGCGTTGGTCGCCACGTTGCCGCGTACCGACGGACACGGCTGTCCGTCGGTACGTAAATAATTCATTTTTCATGCCATCATCACGGATATTCTGTTCGCTGGTTTGGAACGATTGAAACGAGGCCGTCCGCCAGGCGGTTGGCAACAGGTGTGAGATTCGTAAACGCATGAAATGTCACGAATGTTTTTATGCAATCCGGCGCAACAGGCAATCTTGGAGGCGTTCAATCACAATGCCGTGATAGTTCACGCTAATCGTGAAATATCACGGCATTCACGGCATTGTGATTGCCTCAAGCGCGGTTGCTATTTGTTTGGTTGGAGTTGCCCGCCGCCATTTAAGGTGTAGGTCTGACCGCCAAGCGCGGAACAGGCGTTCTGATCATAAAACACGGTGTGACCGTTCCCCATAATATTACTGATCGCGTCGCCTGAAATCCCATCGGAATCAGTCAAACAAGTCAAATATGAATCCGCCGTCACATGCCACGTGCTGGTCGCATCCAGCGTCAGATTGACGACTTTGCCCGTATGGGCCGCATTGATCGCGCCGGTCAGGGCGGAACCATTCGTTAACTTGGCCGTGATGGCGCTGATCGCATTGATTTCGATGTCACCGGACAGAATTTGACCATCGGCGGTAAACGTCACTTGCCCGCCATTCTCCCCCGCAGCCCCCCAATTGCCCTCACTGGCTTTGATGAGCGTCCCTGACGCGGCGGTCGCATTCACACCTTGCAGCGCGATCTCTGCCGTCGTGTTGGTCACATAAAACAAGGGGCCGACGGCTGCCGTGAGCGCGCCGCCCGTCATCGTGAAGCTCGCGACGCCCACCTCGGCATCGCCGGAGAAACTTTGATAGATCATGACGCCGCATAATTTCTCGCCCGTGACGGTCGAATTTGTTAACTTGACCGTGTTTTTGCCTTCGATGACGACCGCTTCCGAGCCAGTGGCGGTTGATGTGAGATCAGTGGCCGTAATTACACCGGTCGCGTAGATGCCCGGCGAGCCTTCCCCTGACGAAATCACCGTGCCGCCGGTGACCGTAATCGTGCCGCTCCCACGATCAGTTGCAATGGGCGCGGAATGTGACCCGGATGTGTTCATATTCACATGATTAAGTATTATCGCGCCGCCATTCGTCGCCATGACGCCATGCCCGCCCTCGTTCGTGGCCGTAATCGTGACATCCGACAGCGTGATTGCTGACCCGGCATCCGTCGCAATCGCCCCATTCGCGCCGGTTCCGGTCGTGCTAAGCGTGCCGCCATTGATTGTTAACTGGCTGCCTTTGGTTGCCAAAACTGCCGCATTGAGGCCGAAAAAGCTGCTGTTGCTTTGGCTGGATGTATTGCCGCTGGTCGTAATCGTCGGGTTGTGCAGTGTCACGTTGCCGGCATTAGTCACATACACCGCAGACACATCATCGGTATCCGACGTATAGGTTTGATCGGTATCCGACGTATAGGTTTGATCGGATGCAGTGATCGCCGCCCCGCCATCTACCGTGTACACGCCGCTCAACGTATAAGGCCCTGAATCATCGGGCGGCGGGTTTTCTCCCGGGCCGCCAGGCGCGTTCGGTTTGGCCTGTTGCGCCGACACGGGCGATCCGCTCAATAAGGTCAACAGCAACAACGCGACAATTCCGCATAAGCCCAGCCGTCTTCGCGCACTGGCAGGCATCACAAAATTCACCATCTCTGGCACGACAATCATCTTCTTCATTTGACTCCTCCTGTCAATCCTGTGTGATATGTAAGCATTCCAACATGTCCGGCTTATCTCAAAAGGTCCCGGGCATGAGAGAATCATCTCCGTCAGGTATAACGTCGTTCAGTCTTTCAGATTAGTTACAATAAA